>Ga0172371_10014645_pt1 | contig 10083 bp, 8 predicted proteins | sample Lak12m_FD_114543 | JGI IMG/M metagenome (GOLD analysis project Ga0172371, IMG submission 114543) | Freshwater microbial communities from Kabuno Bay, South-Kivu, Congo - kab_022012_12m | ecosystem: Environmental > Aquatic > Freshwater > Lake | place: Democratic Republic of the Congo: South-Kivu... | reverse complement strand
TAACACAGTGCGACCGCATAGCTCGTTACGCTACCGACCGCCAGCGCCGCAGACTGTTCTGCGGTCTGCATAAGACCTGTTTTCTAACTTTATTTTTGTATACAATATTGGGGGTTGACCACCGAGGCTATAGAAAAAGAAAAACAGATTAAAAACCTTACAAGATACAAAAAAGAAGATTTGATTAATCAGATGAATCCGGAGTGGATGGATCTATCGGATGATTGGTAAGTTTACTCGTTTATTTCTTTCCTTTGCCCCACTTCCGCAGTGCTCTCGAAGCCCCGCCCTGTCATTCTGAACGAAGTGAAAGAATCTAAAAAGACTCGTTCTCAAACAATGCAATAAAAAAGCCGCTCTGCAATTTCGCTACGGCTTGTACAATGTATTCAAATCAAACCATCGTTTTATAGTCTCTTCGTCAGGGGACGAGTGGGGATTCCGTATCTCCCCCCTTACGTCCCCCGACACCCCCATAACCCCCTTCAAGCGGCCCGCGGGGGCTCTGGGTCATTCTCTCTAAGCCTTCTTAAATGTTTGCAAATTAACAAAGTAAATATTCTTCTAAAAATATTTTAATTAAAAAATCTACGGAATTGTGCGATAACTAATTCAGTATAATAACCAAGTCTCTCAAGAATATCAATAGCTTCATATGGCTTGTTATCAACGATAACGCTTATTGTATATTTGTAATTAAAATTGCCATGTACTTCTAAGGGTGATTTGCTATGCAATTCCAGTATTATAGCACCATTTTTGAGTGGAACATTATTTATTATTGTATTGCCTTTTTCAGTTATATCAATATTCTCAACATTCGTAGAGAAATTACAATTAAAGTTATCAAGTGTAATTTCAGCCGTGCAAGGAATTTGATGTTTATCATAGTTATTTAATTTCTGAAGTAAAAGTAGTAGATCACTATCAATAGTCCCGTTTTCTGGGGAACCATCACGTTGAAAAGGTTGTAAGGCTTCAATCAATTGAGATGCTGATTTATCCATTTGGCTCATATATTTTTTAGCTTCATTAAACTTTTTTAATGTATCACAAATGGGAAAATATATTTGTTTTGGTTTGATCGGTGGATCAGTTTTCAAACGGGACAAAGCAAAGGCAAGATTATCTAAAGCTGACCTTAACAAATTAATAATAATACCAATATTTAATGACCATTCATCTAATGGGGGAGGAATAAAACTTTCAACTATTAATTGAAAAGCTAATTTGTCATCAGAATAAAAATGTTTTAAATGAATTTCATTTAGGCTTATCCATTCATAGATTGATTTTTTTATTTCATTCAATAAATTTTTTGATTTGTTAATTTTAATATCAATAGGTTCAAGATAACTTTTCATGATATTTACCTCAAGTTTAAATTCTTAATATCAATGATTTGGGGATAGGTTATTATCTTTTTCTTTTAAGTATATCATTTTTCTTATATTAATGGTTTTTTTTCAATTTGCTTAGTACATCTTAATTTGTTTATGTTTTTCCGTCAGGGGACGAGGGGGGATTTCCGCATCTCCCCCCTTACGCCCCCCTAACCCCCTTCAAGTCGGCCCTTGGCGCAGGGATTTTTCTGTGGTTCGGGTATGCAATCACCTTTATTAAATCAAAGTAGTTTCAGTGCTATTTCTTTTTCTCCCGCCTTTCCCGTCCTTCTTGTCTAAACAAAAAAAATAATGTAAACTTAGAGTAACCGCCGATTCATTCGGAACGCTATCTTGTCGGCTGGATTTTGTGCCCTGCCATGTCGCTGAAACCTCAAAATAGCGCTGCTATTCCTTCGGTTTCGCTCCTCGCAGGCCGCAAAACCATCTCTTCAATCCGGCATCCCTCATTGAATCAGCGTTTACTTAGTCCATAAACCGGCGCTTCGTGCGCCGTCGGCATCGGAGAATCTATGGAAGAGATCGAGCGGCTCGCAAATGAGCCCATGCGCAACCACACCACCTTTAAAACGGGCGGCCCCGCGGATAAGCTGTACCTGCCTAAAAACGCGGATGAAATCGGCCGCGTTATTGCGCATGCACAAGAATCCGGCCTCCCGTTGCTGGTGATGGGCCGCGGCTCCAACCTCCTCGTTTCAGACAAAGGCTTTCCCGGCGTCGTCGTCAAGCTGGCCGATTCTTTTTCGGATATCCGCATAGAAGGAAACACGGTTATTGCGGACGCGGGCGCCTCCCTGCGGGACGTCGCGCAAAAAAGCATTGAAGCAGGCCTCGCCGGGCTTGAATTCGCGGGCGGCATCCCGGGCGCGCTGGGCGGCGGCATCTGCATGAACGCGGGCGCCTACGGCGGCGAACTCAAGGATTTCATCGAAACCGTGCGGGTATTAACGCGGGACGGGGAGATCAAAGATTTATCCAATACGGATATGCGGTTTTCTTACCGCGGCAGCGCGGCGCAGGATGAAGGCTTCATCGTTCTGGGCGCGTCTTTCCGCCTCCCCTCCGGGGACAGGGAAGAATCCATGCAAAAACTCTCGGAATTAAACCGGCGGCGCAGGGACTGCCAACCTTTAAGCTATCCCAGCGCAGGCAGCACGTTCAAGCGGCCGCCCGGGCATTTCGCGGGCAAGCTGATAGAGGAATGCGGCCTGAAGGGCTGTTCGGTGGGCGGTGCCATGGTTTCGGAAAAACACGCAGGGTTTATAATTAATACGGGCGGTGCAACCTCCTCGGATATATACGCGCTCATCTGCCGCGTGCAGGACAAGGTTGCGCGCCAGACCGGCGTTACGCTGCATACAGAAGTTAAAATAATAGGGGATTTCTCATGAGACTGGCTTTCGATTACCATACCCATACCGTCCACAGCCACGGGACCGGAACGGTGGAGGACAACGTTTCCGCCGCCGTAAGCCTCGGGCTTTCGGCCGTCGGTATTGCGGACCATTCGGTGCGCCACGCGTTTTATGCGGTCCGGGACGTGGAAGCCTATCTTAAGGATATTGACCGGGCACGGGAAAAATACAGGGGCGTAGTAGAGGTCAAGTCCGCGCTGGAACTCAACCTCCTTTCCCCGGACGGGGAACTGGACGTACCGCGCGGCTATGAAAAAGAGTTTGATCTGCTTTTGTTCGGGTTCCACAAGCTGGTCCGTTTTGCCCGCTCCCCTTCCGCGCTGCCCTTCATCCTCCCCAAATCCCATACAGAAAAGGCTGTCCGGCGCTTCACCGCCGCCTACCTTTCCGCTATAGAAAATTACAATGTTGCTGTCGTCACGCATATCGGCTACGGGCTGCCGGTGGATAAAACGGCTGTCGCGGCCGCCGCCGCCAAAAAGGGCGTGCTTCTGGAGATCAACAACTCTCACCCTGAATTTTCGGTGGAGGAACTCAAAGGCTGCCTGGAAACGGGCGTGAACTTCATTTTAAGCAGCGACGCGCATTGTCCGGGGGACGTGGGCCTCGCGCCCCATTCCATCCAAAAGGCGCAGGCGGCGGGCGTTCCCTTAGGCCGCATCGTCAATGCAAAGGAGGAAGCATAGTATGGAACTTACCATCGTGACCGGGCTTTCGGGCGCCGGAAGGACGTCCGCGCTCCACCGGCTGGAAGACCTCAAGTTTTTCTGCGTGGATAATCTGCCTCCAGAGCTGATCCCTTCCTTCGCGGAACTTTGCCTGAACAGCCCCAAACCGCTGCGCAAGGTCGCCATAGCGGTGGATACCCGCATGGGCGACTGGTTCAACGCCATCTACGGCGCGATCGATAAGCTGAAAAACATGGACCTTACCTTAAGCATCCTGTTTCTGGATTCCTCGGACGAAACCCTGGTCAGCCGTTTCAAGCAAACCAGGCGGCCGCATCCCGTCTCCCAGAGCGGAAACATCCTGTCGGGCATCCATGCGGAACGGCGGCAGCTGCAGCGCATCAAGGACATGGCCGACCGGGTGATCGACACCTCCACCTACAATATCCGCAAGCTGTACGACGTCATAGACAGCTACTTCACGGAAGAAAAGGATTCCTCCCTGCTGATCTCGGTTATCTCCTTCGGCTACAAGCGCGGCATCCCGATGGACGCCGATCTGGTATTCGACATGCGCTTCATCCCGAATCCCTTCTACGACGAAAAACTCAAGAAGCATTCGGGCCTTGATAAGGACGTTAAAAAATACGTATTTTCCTTTGAGCGCGTAAACATCTTCCTGGATAAGGTCCTGGATATGGTACGCTTCATCGGCCCCTATTTCCTGGAACAGGATAAAAAGCAGCTGGTGATCGGCATCGGCTGCACCGGCGGCATGCACCGCAGCGTGGCCGTCGCGCAGGAGCTTTACGAACGCCTGCTGAAAACCAATTCAAAGGTATACCTTGAACACCGGGATTTAAACCTTGAAAAACAGTCCGTATAGTTTTCCCCTTTTTATCCGCCCAAAACGGCTGTAAAATCCCCCCAGAATTTTCCCGGAGGCCGCTTATGACCTTTTCTATCAAAGTCAAAGACGAACTTTGCCGCATCCATACGGAAGATAAGGCATCCGCCTTCGCGGAGCTGTTCGCCCTCGTCGTCGCGGCGGGCAACGTTACGCTCAGCAGCAGCGGAATGGCTTTAAAACTGCATTTTGAACACCTCCCGGTCGCAAAGCGCGCCTACCAGCTCCTGCTCCGGTTCCTTCAGATCGACAGCGAGATAGACGTCGTCGAAAACAAAATGAAGAAGCGGCATGCTTACAATCTGGTCATCAGCGGCAGCGGCTCCGTCCTCACCCTGCTGGAGCAAATCGGTTTCCCCCCGAAAACGACTCTCTTCCTGTCCCACACCCCGCCCGCAAAGATTGCGGAGCGGCCTTCCCTGCGCGCCGCTTTCCTCCGCGGCCTGTTTTTGGGGTGCGCAACCGTCTCCAATCCTAAAAAAAACTATCATCTGGAATTTAATCTTTCCTCAAAGGAATGTGCGGCATACATATTGAATATATTAAAAAACCAGAAAATAGTGGCAAAAATTGTTTCAAGAAAATCAAACTATGTGTTATACTTAAAAAGCGGAGAGGACATGGCAAGCCTTCTGACCATAATCGGCGCGCACGGCTCCGTACTCGAACTGGAAAATATCCGCATTTTAAAAGAAATGCGCAACAACGTCAACCGGGCGGTAAACTGTGAAACAGCCAATATAAATAAAACTGTTAGCGCGGCGTTGCGCCAACAGAAAATGATTCGATTGATTGATAAAGAAATAGGCATCGAAAACTTAAGCGAACCACTTGCCCAAGTCGCTATGTTAAGGCTTAATAATCCGGAGGCCACCCTGACCGAACTTGCTGAAATGACCTCGGATTCTACAAAATCAGGCATCAACCACCGGCTTCGGAAATTAAGTAAAATTGCTGAAGAACTTAAATCAAAGGAGGATCTGTCATGATCTATAAAGAAATCGTAATCAAACATTATGATGGCTTAAAGGCAAAGGCTGCAGCAAGTTTTGTTCAAGTTGCGAATCAGTTTGAATCACAAATTTTGATTGAGTACAGCAACAAGAAAATCAATGCAAAAAGCATCATGGGTCTCTTGTCATTAGGTGTAAAATATGGCGAGTCAATCTATGTGTTTGCAAACGGCAATGATGAAAAAGCAGCTGTAAATGCGCTCGTTGATTTGGTTGCAAAAAACTTTGGCGAACAGTAACTCCGAAAATTGATTATTATATGAATAAACTGCCGGCCCCCAAACCTGGGGGCCTTTTATTATGAAAAAGCTATTTTTCGGTATGAAAATGATTATAGATCGCTTTGGCAAGGGTGGGGCTGATCCCTTGGACAGATTCAAGTTCTTCGATCGAGGCGGACTTTATCCTTGCAAGGCCGGGCAGTTTTTCCATCAGCGCCTTTTTCCGGGCTTTGCCTATACCGGGAATAGAATCAATTTCGCTTATCTTTTGCCTGTTTTCCCTTAATCTGCGGTGATAGGATATGGCAAACCGGTGCGCCTCGTTTCGCAGGGAAGTGATCATCCGAAACGCAGGGCTGTTGTTTTTCAATAGTATGCTGTCGCTTTTTCCGGGAATAAAAATCTCTTCCTCGCGTTTTGCAAGGCTGATTGCCGGGATGTCTTCAACCCCCAATGAATATAAAGCGTCCATAACGGACGAAAGCTGACCCTTGCCCCCGTCCACAACGATCAGATCGGGAAGGGGCGTAAATCCCGCATCGCCGGACAATCCTTTCAGCAGCCTTCGGGTAACCGCTTCCTGCAAAGATGCAAAATCGTTGCTGCCCTGTACCGTTTTAATCCTGAACCGCCGGTACGATTTTTTGGCGGGCATCCCGTCTTCAAAAACAACCATGGAGGCCACGCTGTCCGTTCCCTGCGTGTTTGAAATATCATAACACTCAATTCTGTCCGGCATTTGCTCTATTCCTATCGCTTCAGCCAGGCTTGCAAGCGCCTTCTTTTTCTTTACGCTCATTCCCTCTTTTATTTTTACGGCGTCCATCGCATTTTTTCGGGCCAAAACGGAAAGTTTTTTGTTGTCTCCCCTCGTCGGACAAAAAACTTCAACCTTGCTTTTTTTTAATTCGGAAAGCCATTCTCCCATGGCGCCCCGGTCGGGGAGATCGGCCGAAACATAAACATGTTTCGGCAGGGCCGGATTTTCCATATAGTATTGCATCAAAAAAGAAGACAGCAGTTCGCCTTCCGCCTCTCCTATATTATCAAGGTAATACTTTTCCGCGTAGCTCAGTTTGCCGTCCCGAATCAAAAAAGCCTGTACAACCGCTGTTTCTTCGCCGCAATAAATGCCGAAAACATCTTTATCCTTAAGATTTGGGAATCCGGCTTTTTGATGGCTTGATATCTGCTCGATCAGCCGGATCTTATCCCTCAAAACCGTCGCCCGTTCATAATTCTGATCGGTGGACGCCTGCTGCATTGCATCTTTCAGGGTTGCTTTCAGCCTGTTTTGCTTTGAGCCCAGCATGGCCATGACTTCCTCAACCATTTTTCCGTATTCGCTTTCGGAAACTTTTCCCGTACACGGCCCGATACAGCGTTTCATTTCAAGATTCAAACAATGCCTTTCTTTTTTCCGGATCATTTTGGGAATATCGTTCTTGCAGCTCCTTAAAGGATAAATCTTATAGATGCTGTCCAGAACGTCCCGGATTGTATGCGCGGCAATATATGGCCCGAAATATTTCGCGCCGTCGTTTTTTACTTTCCGGACGATTGTTATCCTCGGATATGGCTCGGAAAGGTCGATCCGTACATACGGATAATGTTTATCATCCTTGAGCAGGATATTGTAGTACGGACGGTATTGTTTGATAAGATTGCTTTCAAGGATCAGCGCTTCCAGTTCATTGTCGCAGATGATATACTCCAGATCCGCAATGTTTTCAACCATGGCGGCAACCTTGGAATATTTTTGAATGTTGGTAAAATACTGCCTGACCCTGTTTTTCAAGACCTTCGCCTTTCCAACATAGATCACTTTTCCGTCCGCGTCTTTCATCATATAGACGCCGCTTTTTTCGGGCAGTTGTTTTAGTTTGTTTTCCAGTTCACTCATATCAATATCCCAAATCAATCGCATAGGAAAGCACATCGCCCGCCAGGGGCGCGGCGTGCGCCGATCCGAAGCCCGCGCCTTCCAGTATCACGCTGATCGCAATCGGATGATCGCTGCCATCAACAAAGCCTACAAACCAGGAATGGTTCTCCGTCTCGCCATCCTGCACGAATTCGGCAGTGCCGGTCTTGCCGCAAACGGTATATCCTTCTATCTGCGCGCTGGTTCCCGTTCCCTCCTGCACGGCCTCTTGCATGTATTTTTTTATTTTATCCGCCGTTTCCCCCTGTATCGCAGTGGCCAGCTTGTTTATGGAATATGTATAAACGCTTTTCCCGTTATGAAAAACATCCAGCAATAATTTCGGCTCCAGCATCTCCCCTTCATTTCCAATGGAGGCGGCAATCATTGCGTTATGCATCGGCGTGATCAGATCATTGTATTGTCCGATACCGGCCCAAGCAATGTCTCCAATATTATCAGATGTTTCAAACTGGCTTGAATATAACAGGAAATCGGAAAAATTAAAATCGGTGTTATATAGAAATTTTTTCGCATATTGGGACAGGACTCCCCCGCCAAGATTTGCCGACATCTCTCCGAAATACGTATTGCAGGAGTCAACAAAGGCGCTTTCAAGATCAACTTCTCCGTGTCCGTCTTCCTTCGGGCATGTAATATTCTGTCCTTCGATAATCTGGCTGCCTGTGCAGTCGTAGGAAAAATCAATTCCGTTTTCGAGCGCGGCGGCGGCGGTGATAATTTTTATGGTGGATCCTGGGGGATATTTTCCCATTGTTGCACGGTTGACGTACTGGGAACCCTCCTCTCCGTCCTCTTCGGTATCGGGCAGGTTTTGCGGATCAAATGAGGGTTTTGAGACGCTTGCGAGCACTTCGCCGGTCGAATAATCCAGCACAACCACGGCGCCGTTAAAGTCCATATGGTTATAAATATAGGCGGACAAATCCGCGTCAACCGTTAGTTTTATATCGCTTCCGCTCAGATCTTCCCCCGAAACCGCCAGGCCGATCCGCTCAAAAACGCCTTTATCATAGCCATAGAGGTATTTTGCGAAGTAGGTTTGCGCCCCCACTGTTTTCCCCTTTGTGTCCCCCAAAATATGCGCGACCGCCCGGCGGACGTCTCCGTCCCCGTTGTAGCGCCTCTCGCCGTCTTCACTCCAGGCAAGCTTTACGCCGTTGCGGTCATAGACCGTTCCCGCCTGCACGTTTTCCTTCGCCGCGGCAATCCGGGGGTTATAGGGCATGGAAAACCATGTCTGCCCGTATCTGCCCACCGAATAGGCAAGGTATCCGGCAAGAACCACAAACAGAAATACAAAAACGGCCAGCGTGATCCGTATGTTCAGTTTTATATTGGGCTTTTTCATACGAACTCGCCTCCCATCTCCGCAATCTCCGCCTCATCGTTCTCCCCGTTCTTAATGGCGACACCTTCGATGATCCCGAGCTGAAGGAACGCGGAAAGCACCGAACTGCCCCCGTAGCTTAAGAAAGGAAGGGTGATTCCGGTCAGCGGTATCAGTTTAATGACCCCGCCGATGATAATGAAGCTCTGCAGGGAGAGCATCACCGTGCAGCCGAATACCAGGAGGGCGTCGAACGCGTTTCGCGCGTTCAGTGCGATCAGGATACCGCGGATAATAAACACCAGGTAAAAACCGATCAGCAGCAGGCCCGCGATCAGCCCGAATTCTTCGCTGACCACGGCGAAGATATAGTCCGTATGCGCCGCGGGAATCACGCCGGGCATCCCCAGCCCGAGGCCGCTGCCAATAAGGCCCCCGCTCGCAATGGCCATCAGCCCCTGTACAATCTGGTATCCCTGGTCGTTATACAGGGACCACGGGTCCCTCCAGACATCCACCCGGGCCTTGACATGGGAGAAAAGATAATAGCTGCCCATTGCGCCCGCGCCGAAAACGCCGATCCCGCCCAGGGTGAGCCATGCGTTCCCCGTGCCCGCATAAAATACGACCAGGAAAGTCCCACAGAAAAGAAGCGCGCCGCCGAGGTCCTTGGACAGAACCAGCAGCCCGACGCTCAGGGCCGTAAAAACAACATAAATCCAGAGCGCGCGCATTTTTTTGCGTGTGGAGAGAAAATAGGCCGTCACAACAATAAACAGGATCTTGGCAAGTTCGCTGGGCTGAAAGGAAAAAGAGCCGATATCGATCCAGTTTTTAGCGCCGCCGATGGTGCGCGCAAACACAAGGGTGGAGCCGAGCAGCACAACCATAAGAACCATGAACACCCAGTTTGCGCGCCCGAAGTTATACACCCTGCGGATCACCAGCAGCGCCACGACCATCATAACGTTGCCGATAACGATCCACAGAAATTGTTTGTTTGCCACATTGGGGTCTATCCTGTACAGCACGATCAGGCTGAGCACGCACAAAAAATCCGCAATCAGAAGCGTGAAGCGTTCCAAATGCTTGAATACGCCTTTTAAGACATTGTATTGCACCAAGATCAGCGCAACCATGCCCATACATAGGAGCAGCGCGCCCGGGTCGAATTCTTTTTC
>Ga0172371_10014644_pt1 | contig 10084 bp, 9 predicted proteins | sample Lak12m_FD_114543 | JGI IMG/M metagenome (GOLD analysis project Ga0172371, IMG submission 114543) | Freshwater microbial communities from Kabuno Bay, South-Kivu, Congo - kab_022012_12m | ecosystem: Environmental > Aquatic > Freshwater > Lake | place: Democratic Republic of the Congo: South-Kivu... | reverse complement strand
TTCTTCTCTGGCGCTCCAAATGAAAGACCAGAATCACTTTTTTCTACGATAAATGCTGTAATTCCCTTGGCGCCTTTTTCTGGTTCTGTTGATGCTAAAACTGTATAGAACTCAGAGACTCCGGCATTTGAAATCCACTTCTTACTTCCATTTAAAACCCAAACATCGCCTTTTCTGACCGCTCTTGTCTTCATTGATGCAGCATCTGATCCAGCCTCAGACTCTGAGAGGCAATATGAAAAACCTTTACCTTCAGCAAGCGGTGTTAGCCAGCGCTTTTGTTGTTCAGGGCTTCCACCTAAGATAAGGGGAACCGATCCAAGTTTATTAACAGCAGGAATAAGAGATGCAGAAGCACAGACTCTGGCAACTTCTTCGATAATAATTACTACGCCAAGGGCATCTGCTCCATCGCCGCCATATTCAGTTGGAACATGGGCTGCTGCAAGACCCGCGCCTTGAAGAGCTTCAAATGCTTCTTGCGGATATCTGGAATTAGCATCAACGTCATGAGCGAAGGGTTGGATTTTTTTATCAGCAAGTGAGCGAACACTTGCTCTTAAGGCTTGGTATTCCTCAGGAAGGTCGAAGAGATTTTCCATGGCGCAATACTACTTATCTTGTGATGAATTGTTCTTGCGAGAAAGTTGCTCAAGATAGGCGTTATATTCGGCAAGCTCTGTGGAGGAGCGACGATCTGCCCTCTTGGCTTCCCTGGCATCACTTCTTACCCACTGAATAAAAGTTGCAACAAGGGCAATAACAATAGGTATCTCACCCATCGCCCAACCAATAGCAGCCCCCGCCTTTTGATCACTTAGAAGATCTGTGGCCCAAGGTCGATCTAGGAGCTGATAAAAACCACCATCAATTAATTCATTAGCTGACATCAAAGCAACCGAGAAAAAGGCATGAATACTCATCGCTGCAAGAAGTATTACTACTCGAACTAAATGATGAACCTTTCTGGGATTTGGATCAATTCCAACTATCACATGAAAAAAGAGCAAGCCAGCAGCAATGAAATGAAAACTCATAATCAAATGACCAAAGTGTCCACTCATCAGATTTGAAAAAAGTGGAGTGAAATAAAGTGCAAAGAGCGAGCCATCAAATATTGCTAGCGCTGAAACTGGATGAGTTATGACTCTACTCGGGCGAGAGTGAAGAGCTTGTATCAGCATGCCTCGAATTCCTCGCTCCGATTTGCCCCGACCAATAGGAAGTGTTCTCAAAGCAAGTGTGATTGGGGCGCTTAAAATGATTGCAATTGGAGCAATCATGCTTAAAACCATATGGGCAATCATGTGATACTGAAAAGAGAAATGAGAGTAGAGACCTAAGCCTCCACTTGTTGCATAATCTAGAAGTGAAATCCCAATAGCAAAAGAAATTGTTCTTCCAACTGGCCAACGATCTCCCCTTCGAACTAGGGAAACTACGCCTCGAATATATAGCGCAGTAACAAAGATAAGAGCTCCAAGTGCTAAACCATTTGCTTCATATTCAAAGAACACTCTTGAAAGAGTGGGTTCACTTGGCATAGAAATTCCCACCAGCTCTCTGATGCGATCAAATTCGATTTCTCCACGTTCCACTGGAGTGAAACGATTGAGTATTGATCCAATTCCCAATATCGCCGCCATTATCCCGATTTCAAATGCGACTAAAGTATTGACCAATAAATTCTTTCTAACCCTACTAGCAATAAAGAAAACAAGAAGCGTAAGGACAACTTTTAGAGAAATTAAGGCGCCATATCCAGTGAACCAATCTTGACTCAAACGGAGTCTGGTCCAAGCATTAGCTACTCCTGTTAAGACAACAGATAGTGATGACCAGAGAGCAATTGCAGACACTCTGGAGAAAGCAAAGTTCTGCAACTCACTTGGCATCACCTTTAAGGCAATGACACTGCCAATCCAAAAGCTCAATGCAATTACATGAATCACAAGCGAGCCAATTGCTAATGAGTGGCTGCCTTGAGAGCTGGAATGACTTTGAAAGAGTGGGGCAACTATCCCGCTAAGGGCCAAAATAAGAAGTGCTAGCGCGCCTCCATTTTTCTTTATGAGATTCGAGAAGATAAAGACTACAAGAGCAACTATGACTTGATAGGCCAACAATTTTCCAAGAGTTATCTGAGTAACAAATGATCGCAAGATATTCACTTTTAATATCTCGCCAATACCACTGCCAAATATTTCAGCAAGGCTGGATAATAAATAGCCAATGGATATGAGAAACCATAATCCTGAGACAATTTTCAAACCCTGAAGAGTTGTCGAAGCGCTCTGCTCTAGACGACCCTGATTCTCCGGTAGTAGAAAGGCGAGGGAAATTAAAAGCCCAATTACAAGGACAGCTAGAGCGCTATTTGCTAGATCAAAGAACATGCTCGCCTGCTATTCCGATTCGCCGAAGTAATTCATACTCCCTAAGATTACGCTGTGCCGACATATCAATATCAATGCACCGCCTGTGAACATGCCTTTGAGATAGTGCAATCCTTCACAGATGAGCCAATCTCAATTTGTTCTGAGTGTGGCAAAGAGGTTCGAAAGATTTACTCAAATGTCGGCATCGTCTTCAAAGGTTCTGGCTTTTATAAGACTGATTCCCAAGTTAAAAAGAGTGAGGCGCCAAAGCCAACCCCAGCTGCTGTGACTCCTCAACCTGCAAAAAGTGATTAACTCTTAACTAATTGCTAGTGATGCGGAGGTTTATCTCCCTGAATTTCTTCATCACGCTTATCATCCTTTTCTAATTCAATCTCATCGGATGTAACTGAAGGAATAAATTCGCTCATTTCATTCCTAAAGATCGCTGAATACCTTTTAAAACTTCTGGGAAGGCTTGCCTTGGCATGAGTCCTTCAATTATTAGTGAGCTTGCGCCATGGACCGCCGACCAAACTAACGCCTCTCCATTTTGTCTTGCGCTTTTGGTTATTAACCCCACTTGTACCAATTCATCAAGACCCTCAGATAGCAATCTCCAAGCCTTATGATCTTGTGGAACTTCTTGCATTTCGCAGAATCCACCGAATAACAAACGATAGAGATTTGGTTCTGTCACTGCCCATTTGAAGTAGGCATTGCCCATAGCTTGGAATCTCTCTCTTGCGTTGCGCATGCCACTTCCAGAAATTTTTGATATCGCCTCTTCTTGTAAGTCTGCTAATCGTGCAAATAGAACACTTCCCACCGCAGATATGAGTGCATCTTTGTCCTGGAAGTAGTGATAACTGGCACTTGGGCTTACACCTACGTCCGCGGAGACAGCTCTAAGCGAGAGGTGATCAGGACCATATTTTCGTACCAGAGCAATAGCGGCTTCAACTAGAGCGCTTTCTAAATCTCCATGATGATAGGGACTTACAACTGCCACTCTCGGAACCATGTGGAAATTATGCTCCTTAACTTGACAATGTTCAAATAGGCGCAGATAATCTGAACATTGTATAGATTCATGAGAGGGAAAACATGTTTGAACGTCTTGGGCACTTAATAGCGAAGCGGAAAAAGTCAGTTCTAACTCTTTTTATGCTCTCCACAATCCTTGCAGGAACCATTGGCTCTCAAGTCTTTTCTCGCTTTGATACCGGTGGATATATGGATCCCAATAGTGACTCAGCAAAAGTTTGGGAGTATCTGGATGAAACATTTAAGGTTAAAGACCCAGCAGTTGTATTGGTAGTCGATGGAAAAGATAAGTCAGCTGATGATCCAAGCGTAGTTGCCACAGCACAGAAAATTGAAGCTAGCCTTAGAAGCGAACCAAGCGCTGAAAACGTTCTTTCTTATTGGTCGGCAGGTGGCGCTCCCTCGCTAAAGAGCAAAGATGGAAATTCTGCATTTATATTCGTATATCTAAAGTCAACGGACTTTACTGAGATAGATAAACTCGGCGGGCTTTATCAAGAAAAATATGATGGAGCTTTTGAAGGCGTTGAAGTTTATGCATCTGGCGGCGCAGTATTTGCAAATGCCATCAATGGCCGAATTCAAAATGATCTAAAGATCTCCGAGGCTATTTCAATCCCCCTTACATTCCTACTTCTCTTGTTTGTATTTGGAGCAATGGCAGCATCTGCGATGCCTCTAATTGTTGGAATCACGGCAATCTTAGGAACATTCCTAGTTATGTTCCTACTTACTCTAGTTACTGATGTAAGTATTTTTGCTTTGAATTTAACCACTGGACTTGGGTTGGGCTTAGGAATTGATTACGCTCTATTGGTAGTTAATAGATTCCGAGAAGAATTAGCTAAGGGTCTTGATAATGAAAGCGCAATAGTAAATACCCTTCGAACTGCTGGAAAAACTGTCTTTTACTCCGGAGTTACCGTTGTTCTTACGCTCTTATCACTTACCTTCTTCCCACAGAATTTCTTAAAGTCGATGGGTTATGCCGGAGCTGCAGTAGTTGCTCTTGCCGTAGTTGGAGCGCTCATTCCTCTACCAGCAATTCTGGCCCTATTGGGAACAAGAATTAATAAAGGAGTAGTTCGTAAAGGTGGAATAGTTCAAAAAGAAGATGGTAGATGGTCAAAGGTTGCGCGATTTGTGATGAGAAGACCGATCAGCGTAATAACTGCATCCTTAGCGGTGCTCTTCTTGATGATTGCTCCCATAGCCAATATCAAATTCTCTCAAGTAGATAGTGGTGTGCTTCCTAGAGATGATCGGGCATATATCGCATCTCAATTTATTGCCGATGAATTTCCCGGCCAAGAGAGCAATCCGATTGAAATAGTCTTTCCAAATGGCGCATCACAGACCGGTGAGATAAACGCATTTGTAAACCGAGTTTCACTAACTGAAGGCATAACTCGAGTTGGCCAAGTAGAACTAGCTGGAGAAAGTGCGCGCGTGGTTGCAATTCATTCGATGCAGCCAAGAACTAGTGAAGGCGAGGCCCTAATTAAGGAGCTTCGCAATCTACCCGCACCTAGTGGAACCTTGATTGGCGGCGCTGCAGCAGATTATGCAGATACACAAAATGCAATCTCTAGCACTCTTCCTGCCGTTCTAGGCTGGATCATAATCACAGTTCTGCTATTGCTATTTGCCTTCACTGGCTCAGTTCTTCTTCCGATTAAAGCAGTGATATTAAATTTCGTCTCACTGGCTGCAACCATGGGAGTTCTTACTTGGGTATTTATTGATGGAAATCTAAAGTTTCTGGTCGGAGATTTCATTGAAACTGGATCACTCGATACAAATACTATGGTCTTAATTGCAGTTGTGGCCTTTGGGCTATCTATGGACTATGAAGTCTTCTTACTCTCACGCATCAAAGAAGAACATGATGCTGGCAATTCCAACATTGAGTCTGTTGCGATGGGTTTACAAAACTCAGCACGAATCATCACCGCAGCAGCCTTTATTCTGGCAGTGGTCTTTGCTGCCTTCGTTATTAGCGGTGTGACATCGATCAAAATGATGGGATTTGGTGTTGCCTTCGCAATTCTTCTTGATGCTACTTTGATTCGCGCATTTCTAGTGCCAGCTCTAATGAGACTCTTTGGTGACTGGAATTGGTGGGCTCCACGCTCGCTCAAGCGCTTCCAAATTAATCACTAAAGCATTCTGCGCAGGTAGAATTGAGAAGTGGATTTAATCGCGACCCTGCAATGCGCTGATCAAAGAGGCATCGTTCATGCTATGACAAGCTCAGTCTTAGCTTGCCAAGGCAACATCATTGAAAATCAGCAGTTCACAGATCCAGTGACCAATAGCTTTGTTATGCGCACTCGCTTTGAAACTAGCTCCTCACTTGATACTGCTCGAAACGTCTTATTTGAAGGGCTCTCAAAATTCAATCCTGAGTTAACCATCAGAGATAACGCCTCACCCAAGCGGGCTTTAATAATGGTTACTAAAGAGAGCCATTGCCTACGAGATCTGCTCTACCTACTAGAGCTTGGCGAATTGCCGATTCAAATCCCTTTAGTTGTAGGAAATCATGAAGAGCTAAAGAGCCTAGTCGAATCTCATGGCATCAAATTTAGATATCTTCCAGTTTCAAGTGAAGATAAGGAAAGCTCTGAAACTCAACTTCTCTCACTTATTGATTCTGAGAAAATTGATTTTCTCGTTTTAGCTCGCTACATGCAGATACTCTCCCAAGATTTTTGCGACAAACTCTCTAATCGAATTATTAATATCCATCACTCTTTTCTTCCAGGATTTAAAGGGGCTAAGCCTTATCACCAAGCACATGCAAAGGGTGTAAAGATTATTGGAGCTACTGCTCACTTTGTCACCAAAGATTTAGATGAGGGTCCAATTATTGAGCAAGATGTAGCTCATGTTTCTCATGCATCTACTCCTGAAGAGCTAATTGCTATTGGCCGAGATATTGAACGTCGTGTTTTAGCAAGAGCTGTAAAACTTTATGCTGAAGATAGAATATTTATTGTAGGAAATAGAACAGTAATATTTAATTAAGTGTGTCCTTGGCCGGAGTTGAACCGGCGACCTACCGCTTAGGAGGCGGTTGCTCTATCCACTGAGCTACAAGGACTTAAGTGAATTTAAATTCACACTATATTCACAGATAATTACTTTCGTATTAAATGTGAAGTATCTAATGATAATTCAATAGTTTTACGCGGTAAATTGCTTAATTCAGTGCTTTCAGATAGCCTAACGCTCAATCTCGTTTGGAGTTGATTTCTAATCATGAAAGCCCTAGTAATAGGTGCCGGTGGCGTCGGAAGAGCGATAGCAAATATCGCTGTGCGAAGGCCCTTTATTACCTCGATGGTAATTGCAGACCGCACCCTCTCGCGCGCCGAAGATGCCGTATATCGCGTCAAGGACCCACGCTTTTCTGCAGCTCAGGTGAATGCTGCTGAACTAGAAGACCTGCGCGAATTAATTCGTAAAGTCGATCCTGATGTAGTCATTAATGCTGTTGATCCTAGATTTGTAATGCCCATTTTTCTTGCCTGCGAAATCGAAAATACTAATTACATCGATATGGCAATGTCTTTATCAAGGCCGCATCCTCACTACCCACATCGCGAAACAGGTGTGAAGCTCGGAGATGAGCAGTTTGCACGAGATTGGAATTGGGAAGAGCGAAAAATCTTTGCTCTAGTTGGTATGGGCGTAGAGCCTGGAATGAGCGATATCTTTGCTAAATATGCCAACGATGAACTCTTCTCCCGAATAGATTCCATAACAGTTCTTGATGGCTCTAACCTAAGAGTTGAAGGGGCAGATTTTGCGCCCTCCTTTTCAATCTGGACCACTATTGAGGAGTGTTTAAATCCTCCGCTCGTTTGGGAGGATGGTCGCGGTTGGTTTACAACTGAGCCGTTTAGCGAGATAGAGGTATTTGATTTCCCAGAAGGAATTGGACCAGTTGAATGTGTAAACGTTGAACACGAAGAGGTAGTTCTAATTCCTCAAAAGATTGATGCCAAGAAAGTTAACTTTAAATATGGTCTTGGAGCCGAGTTCATCCAGATCCTAAAGACTATCAATATGCTGGGAATGGATAAGAAAGAGAATGTAGATGTTCAGGGAGTATCAGTTTCGCCAAGAGATCTTCTTGCAGCATCACTTCCAGATCCAGCAACTCTTGGATCAAGAATGAAAGGAAAGACTTGTGCTGGAACTTTAGTAAAAGGTTTGGACAAGTCAGGAAATCCAAAAGCTGTCTACATCTATAACGTAATTGATAATCAGTGGTCTATGAAGGAATATGGTGATCAAGCGGTAGTCTGGCAAACAGCTGTAAATCCAATCATTGCGATGGAATTAATTGAAAAGGGACTTTGGAAGCCAAGAGGGGTAAATGGCCCGGAATGGTTTGATGCCAAACCTTTCCTTGATTTATTAGAGGAATATGGCACCTCTTGGCATATCAGAGAAGAAGATGCCAGTAATATCGTAAAGTAATGTCAAAACCGATAGCTTTAATAACTGGAGCCACAGCAGGCATCGGCGCATCCTTTGCCGAGCTACTAGCAAAGAAAGGCCATGATCTAGTAATCGTTGCCCGTGACTTAGAGCGATTAAATCAAAACGCTACTAAGTGGCGAGAGAGCTTTGGAGTTGAAGTTGAAGTCTTAGTTGCTGATCTAAGCCGTGACGAAGATATAAGGCGAGTTGAGCTACGCTTGCAAAATTCTTCAAGGCCTATTGAAGTTTTGATTAATAACGCTGGCTTTGGAATAAAGAAAAGCTTTTTAGTTAGTGAGATTTCAGATGAGATTGCCCTGCTTGATGTTTTGGTAACTGCGCCAATGCGTTTAATGCATGCTGTATTGCCAACTATGAAGGCTAGAAATAGCGGAGTAATAATTAATGTTTCAAGTATTGCTGGCTGGATTGCTAATGGAACCTACAGCGCAGCTAAGTCCTACCTAACGGTTATAAGTGAATCCCTTCACACTGAACTCTCGAGTAGCAATGTAAAAGTACTTGCCCTTGCACCTGGTTACACCAGAACAGAATTTCACCAAAGAGGGAACATGAAAATGAGTGGATTGCCCAATTGGCTCTGGCTTACCTCTGAAAGAGTTGCTGAAGATGCATGGAAGGCTGCCCAAGCTGGAAAAGCTATCTGCATTCCTGGCAGGCAGTATCAAGTGATTTCAAAGCTGGCTAGATATGCCCCTAGATCTTGGGTTAGAAAACTCGGAATGAACCTTGGCTCTCGCCGAGGGAGAAATAAGTAATTTTTCTAACTTCTCAGTAAATTCACTAGAACTTTACGCATTTCCCTCCCCAAAAAAACAGAGTTCCCCCTTTAAGATAGCGCCATATAGGTAACTCAACTTTTAAGGAGACTAATTGTGCGTAACTCACTAAAGCAACTTGGAAGAGGCGCAACCCTATTTGCTGCAACCTCCCTGCTCATGGCAACTACTGCGGTAATTCCAGCAGAGGCTGCAAACAAAGCCGGAGCAGCATGCAAAAAAGCTAATGCAAAGACCAAAATCGGCGGAGATAATTACCTCTGTACCAAGAATCCCACAGTAAAGAAAGCAAAGTTAACTTGGGTCTGGGTTGGATGCATCGACTCCAATAAACTATATCTTGAGTCAAGCGCTCGACTAGTAACCATAACTGAGACCGCTGCTCAAGCAGCAACAATGCTCGATACTGAAATTGCTGCCCTTAAAGCTGCAGCTCCTGCAGATGAAGCAGAAGCCAAAGCTTTTGATCAAAAAGCGACGGATGCCAAGGCTAAGCAAGCAGCTGCGCTATTAGACGCTAAAGCTAACACTGATAATGCAACAAAAGTTGGAGCAACCACAACAGCTGGAAAGCAATACACAACTAATGCTGCTACTTGGACTAAGGCTGCTCGTAGTTATGAACTGGCTGCCAAGAACTTTGAAAGATCAGCTGCCAGCCTTCGTGACAAGATAGGTGAAGTTGCGAAAAAAGAGAAGCAGAAGGTAAATGTGCTTCAGACAGTTGAAAACACTAAGGCTGAGGTTAAGTCAACCCTTCAAAATAGAAAGCAGGCCTGCAAGCCTGGTCTATAAAGTTTTAGTTAGCCAACTATCACTTTAGTTTTCGTTACTTTAAGCGAAATATTCTGAAGTGGACTCTCTGCAGGTCCCTTCGTGACAGCGCCAGTGATTGAAAAGTTTGCTAGGTGATTGTCACATACCCATTTATTTCCGTCTTTTCTCAAGGGGTAGCCTTGATGGGTACAAGCTAGGTTTAAAGCCTTAAAAGATTTACTGCCTTTCCCTGTTCTTACTAGCGCAATACCAATTCCTTGATTATTAGTGAATTGAACGACTCCGCCAACCTTTTTTAGGGCTGGATTTTTTGAGAGAGTCACTTCGACTTTTCCATTTGCTAGCACCTTTACGCCACTTGCAGCAATAGCATAGTCAGGTATTAAACCAAGCGTAAGAACAGCAAGGCCACAAAGTACTGCCCGTCTTGATACATTTTTTTTCGCTATCCAGACTCTCCCCTTCAATACCTTTAGATGATGAAAATCTATCTCCTTTTCCGCCTCCCTGCCATCGCAACTCTTATGGCCTACCTATTTCTCAGGAACAATTCAGATGCTAGGTGGGAATATGACCTAGTTCTATTTA
>Ga0172371_10014643_pt1 | contig 10084 bp, 10 predicted proteins | sample Lak12m_FD_114543 | JGI IMG/M metagenome (GOLD analysis project Ga0172371, IMG submission 114543) | Freshwater microbial communities from Kabuno Bay, South-Kivu, Congo - kab_022012_12m | ecosystem: Environmental > Aquatic > Freshwater > Lake | place: Democratic Republic of the Congo: South-Kivu... | reverse complement strand
TAAATTTGAGTTTAGCGGACATAATGCGGGATATTTATAAAATGTTGATTTTAAACTGTCATTTAATCCCTGAAGATTTTTTACAAATGTTTTTGAACTGAAATAAAATGCTCCTTTAACTTCAGGATATTGTTGATTCATCCTTAATTGACGTGCCAGTTCATTAGGCTTTTTCCATGCATTTTCCTGTTTGCTTTCTAAAGCTGAGGCATACAATCCGATATATAGATTTTTATTAAAGGAGTTTTTTGACCACCATTCTACTAATATCTCATAATCAGCAACTTTCTTTCCAATTTCCCAGTATAATTGCGGTACTACATAGTCTATTGTGCCTTCTTTAAGCCATTTTAAGATGTCTGCATACAAATCATCGTAATTTTGAATTCCTGCTTTGGTGGCCGATCCTTTTGGGTCTGAGCTATTATTTCGCCATACACCAAATGGAGATATTCCAAATTCTACCCACGGTTTTGCATTTCTTATGGTTTGTTGCAATTCTGAAATCACCATATCAACATTATTTCTGCGCCAGTCTGCCTTATTTGTGAATCCTCTTGGATATTTTATAAATGTTTCAGCATCAGGAAATTCTTCACCATTGACAGGATAAGGATAAAAATAATCATCGAAATGGATCGCATCTACGTCATATCTTTCTACTATATCTTTCACAACATTATTTAAAAATGATCTTGTTTCATCTAATCCAGGATTGAAATAATATTTTCCCCCATATTGAACAAATATGTCTTTGTTTTTGAAATATGCATGGTCCTTGTCCATACTATTAACGTTTTCGCCATTCAAAACGCGATAAGGATTAAGCCAAACATGTACTTCCATAAATCTTTTATGAGCTTCTTCTATAATAAAAGCCAATGGGTCATAAAAAGGATTCGGACGCTTTCCTTGTTGTCCGGTCAGATATCTCGACCAGGGTTCGAGTGATGAATAATAAAATGCATCAGCGGTTGGTCTGGCCTGGAAAACAATGGTATTGATCTTATTTTCAGCAAGTTTGTCCAACAATTGAATCATTTCAATCTGCTGTTGGTATGGATTTAATTTGCTTGAAGATGGCCAGTCAATATTTGCAACTGTTGCTATCCATACTGCCCGCATTTCACGTTTTAGATTATTTGAACTTATACTTTCTGAAATGAACAGTGTTACAATAATTAAAATTAAAGTTTTCTTCATTTTTTTTTTATTACAAAATTAATACATTAATTTGTTTTTGAAAATCAAACAACATTTTCTTCTTTATTTGTACTTTAGACTTTATTATGCCGGAAAATTGAAGTAATTTTGTTGAAAATTTGAATCAAATAATCCATCATGAATAAAAAATTAACGATAGCACTTGTTGCTCACGACCATCGTAAAGCTGATATGGTTGAATGGGCCGTGTTCAATGCTGAAATGCTTTCTGTTCATCAATTAATTTGTACCGGAACAACCGGTAGTTTGATTAAGAAGGCTTTTGATGACAAAGGCATTCCTGCAGAAATTATTTGTGTTAATTCCGGACCAATGGGTGGCGATGCTGAAATTGCTGCATTGGTTGTTCAGAAAAAGGTTAATCTTTGTATATTTTTAATTGATGACCTGAATCCTCAGCCTCATGAAGCTGATATTCAGATGCTTTTACGTCAATGCAGGGTCCATAATGTGCCAATTGCTTGTAATCGCTTTAGTGCTGATTTAATGATAACGAGTTCTCTTTGGGAAAATGAAGAATATGTTCCGTTATCACCCAGATATATCAAATTCAACAGATAAAAAACTATAAATGATTGAAATTATTCCTGCAATTGATCTTATTGATGGTAAGTGCGTCAGACTTTCACAGGGCGACTACAACCAGAAAACTGTTTACAATGAGAATCCACTCGAGGTTGCAAAAATGTTTGAAGATGCAGGTATCAAAAGACTGCATCTGGTAGATTTGGATGGCGCAAAGGCAAATCATATTGTAAATTATAAGGTATTGGAATTAATTGCTTCTAAAACTGAGCTTGTTATTGATTTTGGTGGTGGTCTTAAATCTGATAATGATGTGAAAATTGCATTTGAAAGTGGTGCATCAATGATAACAGGTGGTAGTATTGCAGTTAAAAATCCGGATATTTTCAATTCATGGCTCCAATTGTACGGGAATGAAAAAGTAATCTTAGGAGCTGATGTAAAAAATGAAAAAATTGCTGTTAGCGGCTGGCTGGAAACTTCTGATGCTGATTTAATTCCATTTATTAATGATTATAAACAGAAAGGTATTAAAAAGGTAATTTGTACTGATATAAGTAAAGATGGAATGTTGCAGGGTACATCAACCAAACTATATCAGAAGATTTTAACAGTTTTGCCTGATATTTATTTGATTGCGAGTGGAGGACTTAGTTCTATTGCTGATATTGAGTCTTTGATTGAAATTAATGTCCCTGCTGTTATTACCGGAAAAGCAATCTATGAGGGAAGAATTACCTTAAAAGAACTTTCCAAATATTGTTGATTAAACCAGTAATTCTTTCAACTTATTAATATCCAGAATTTTATATTGCTTCTTGTTGATGCTGATTATGCCTTCCTGAACCAACTCAGATAGACTTCTGGCTAATGATGGACGTGTTACACCGAAATATTCTGCCAACTGACTTTGATTTCTGTTGATAAAAAAAGGTTGATTGCTATGTTTGGCATTTTCCAAAAAGAAATAAGCAAGTTTACCTTTGATTGTCTTAATGGATAATAATTGCAATCTGCTCGTCAAAAACTGTGTCCTGTTGGCATTGTGAGTCAGATATTTCTGCATGAAATCCGGATTTGTCATCATAATTCTGATAATTTCTTCTTTTGGTATTCTGGCTATTTCCACTTCTTCAAGGGTGGTAACATTAACTGGAAATTTATTATTATCAGAGAATAAAAATGCTGGTGCAAGCGGCCGTGGTGCCTGAATAATCTCAATTCCCAAAATATTGCCATTTTCTGTAATCATTTCAGTCTTTACAGAACCTGTTACCAATATGTATAATGAATCGCATGTCTGACCCTGATCAATAATTTGCATATTGGCAGGGTAGGTTTTAAAAGTACATTTTATATTCTCCAGAAATGATTCTTCATCTTCAGGATTAAAAGAACTACATATCGGACATTGTTTTAAATCTCCAGATTTCATATTTTATGACTTTTAATTTCAAATGTATACAAATAATCAGCAATATTAATAAAAAATTGCAATTTTGTAACAAAAGATACAAAATGTAAACATTTAACAAGCTACATTTGCATCAAAAAAAGGATATGAGTGATTTTAAATTTGTTCCAAAACCGGAAAGTAAAGTTTTTCCGAAAGCTGAAAAGTTCAGCTTTGTTGATAGTGTTGCATATTCCGATAATTCGGTTGTAAGTAAAATTCTTTTAAGAAACGATAAAGGAAATGTCACTTTATTTTCATTCGATCAGGGAGAATTTCTAAGTGAACATACCGCACCCTACGATGCCATAGTGCAGATTCTTGATGGTGAGGCTGAAGTTGTAATTGATGGTAAATCTAATCTTTTATCGGCAGGTGAAAGTATAATTATGCCTGCTGATATACCTCATGCACTGAATGCAGTTACCAGGTTTAAAATGTTATTAATAATGATAAAAGGTAAATAATATGTTAAGAACAATTATCAAAATTGATGAAGAGCTTTGCAATGGATGCGAAGCATGTGTACAAGGTTGCCATGAAGGTGCTCTTCAAATGATTGACGGTAAAGCCAGGATGATTAGTGAACTTTTTTGTGATGGTTTGGGCGCTTGTATTGGTGAATGTCCCGTGGGTGCTATCACCCTGGAAGAAAGAGAAGCAGAACCTTATGATGAAATTGCTACGCTTGAAAGAATGATTCCAAAAGGTAAAAATACGATCATGGCGCATTTGAAACACCTTAAAGAACATGGTGAAACTGTTTATTTGAAACAAGCTGTAACTTACCTGAGATCTAATGGTATTGAGCTTGATTTTGCAACGATTCACAATACAGCGCCAAAACAAGCACCTCAGGCTAGTCCTGCTCATCATCATGGTGGTGGTTGTCCCGGCAGCAAGGAAATGTCATTTTCTCCAAAATCTACTGCAGCATTTTCTTATGGTTCAGCTGCAACTCAAGTCACTCAGGAGTCGCAACTAAGACAATGGCCTGTTCAATTACATTTACTCAATCCACAAGCCGGATATTTTGCAGGATCTGACGTGGTTTTAGCAGCCGATTGTGTCCCTTTTAGTTTCCCCGATTTTCACAATCGTTTTTTAGCTGGCAAAACGCTCGCAATTGCTTGTCCAAAACTGGATTCAAACAAGGAATCATACGTGATGAAGCTAAAATCAATGATGGAAGACTCAAAAATCAACACGTTGAATGTTGTAATCATGGAAGTTCCATGTTGTGGGGGACTTCTCGGTATTGCTCAGAAAGCTCTCGCAGAGTCGGGTAGGAAAGTTCCGGTTAAGTTAACTGTAGTTGGAATTAAAGGAGATATTTTGCAGGAAGACTGGGTCTGATAGAATAATATTGTCGTAAAAGAAACGCCGGATTCAAAATTTGATCCGGCGTTTCTTCATTAAACTATTCTTTAAAATTTCAAACCGATAGTTGCCTGAACCGACAATTTCGTGTTCATTAATTTTGCTGCCGGAATCTGGAACTGAGGATTTAAATTCTTTGAGTTATACGGATTAAAGTTTTCCTCAAATTTTTTGTGAACTACTGCTAAATCAACATACCAGTTTGATTCTCTGTAACCGATTCCTCCAGTGATGTATTCAGCTCCTTTTTTAATGAAATACTCAGGGTCTGTGCGTACGGTGTTGGGAATCATATATTTATTCATCTTGTCAGACGTAACCGGATCAGCTATAGCATAACCTGCTCTGATTGATATGTTGGAATTTAATTTATATTCAAATCCCAGTTTCAACATACTTCTGCTTTTAAAAAGTGAATTGATGGAGTCATTTTCTTCTCTGAAATTTTTTCCTGTAAGATTATTGTTTTCATCAAGATCCAGTAATTCAGACTGACTATTATCTGCAGTTTCATATTCAATTCCAATAACACCACTGTTGCCCATTAAAAATGCAGCTGAAAAATTATAAGTAATTGGTGTCATGATTTTAAAATCAGATTCAGCATTTGGTGTGTAACCGATTTTTGAGCCATTATAATAAATCTCTGCATTATTATAATCTTTAATGCTATAGAGTACAGGCGTTTGCATTGATAAACCAAATCTTAAATAATCAACTGGAACTACGATTGTACCAAGTTTTAAACCTGCACCAGTAGCTTCTGAACTGTAATAATTGCCCAATGAAACTTTATCAGTTTGATATTTTTCTGTGTAGTAAGCCTCAGCTGAATAGTCAAGACTATAAAGATTCAATGATGCTCCCAGAAATATTCGATTACTGAAATTTCCTGACCAGGAAAATGCGTATTGTGAAAAGTTACCCTGTTCAATAAGATTATATGAAGGAGTTAATGTTTCATTTGCTTTCAGAAATGAACCCCAGTATTTTCCATCCTGGTCTTCGCCACCGAGTATAAAATCAGCATTTGCAGCCAGGACTGATAACCACGAAGCTTTTGTGTTGTTATATGGATCGTAAGTACTATTGTTTCTGAAGTACAGATCATCTCCACTGATACTACCACTGAAATATCCGAGATAATGACTTAATGATGAAGTTGTTGAACCTCCATTGATCCTCACATCGCGGTTGAAACTATTCAGCTTGTTGTAGTTAAATCCCCAGTTAGATCTTTGTAAACCTGTTTTCTTACCGGAATTAGTTGCCACAGAAAGAATATATGCTACATTATTGGGAGAAAAACTGCTAGAGTTCTCATCTGTATTTACACCCAACCATTTTGAATTTATATTATTCGTTAATAATCCCAATGACCCTGAAATTTCAGAACTTCTGAAAATTCCTAATCCTGCCGGATTATCCTTGATCGCCGAAGGATCACCACCAAGTGCTCCAAATGCTCCCGCCATTGAACTATATCTTGCAGAACCTGATATATTTGGCTCCAGATATTTTACCACATCGAATTCTGTTTGTGAATATACAGATTGTATAAGCACAACAAGAGCAGTTACGAAAAAAATTCTTTTCATATGATTATATTTTATAAGTTAAATAATTGTTTTATCTTCTGATGCCACCGGATGAACCGCCTGACGAACCTCCGGAACTTCTTGAAGCTCCGGATGAACTACCTCCGGAATAAGAACTGCCCGATGATGAACTTCCTGAACTTCTTACGCTACTTGAAGATGAACTTCCTGATGAGTATGATGAAGAACCGGAATTGGAATAACCGGAAGAATAGCTGCTTCTTTCAGATGAATTATAAGATGGTCTTACTGAACTACCTGACGAACTTCTTGTAACATCTGGTGAAGTGCTTCTGATTACAGATCTGCCGGTACCTGATCTCAATGTTGATTCGTTACCTGAACTTGTTGATTGTGAATAACCTGAGCCACTTCTTGTTGGTATTTCAGATGGTCTGATAGTTGCAGAATTTTGAGCACTTGTCCCTCTTGAAATTACTGTACTTCTGTTATTCGAAATTTCACTTGCATTTATTGTTCCTCTGCTATTATTTCCGTAAGTAGTACTGCTAGAAGTTCTTATTGCACCTGAAGATCTTACACTTCTTGTTCTGGTATCCTGATAACTGTTTTCGTCACTGTTTGAAGGATATCTTGATATTACATTCATTGAATTTCCACCTGAAATTCTGGCTGTACTACCTGATATTCTGGCATTTCCTGAGTAATATTCATCACGACGTGTCGATTCGCTATAGTTTCTATTCCGAGGATTTGTGTATGAATAACCTCCATTCCAGTAATAAGGATAGTTCCAACCATAATAACCACCATAATATCCACCATAATAATTACCATAATAACCACCGTAGTAACCACCATAATATCCTCCGTAATAACCTCCATAGTATCCTCCATAATAATCCCATGGGTCATTCCAGCCACCGTAATAAGGATAATTCCAGCCTGAATAATAACCCCATCTGCCTGAATACCATGGTGAATACCAACTGTTTCTCCATCCCCAGCTACTGTATGAATATGGTCTCCAATAGTAATCATTCCAATATGGATTTGACCATGTGGGCGTCACCCATGCGTATGAATTATCGATATAAACGTTCCAGTCACTGGAATTTAAGAAATAAATATCATTGTACTGTGGATCTGATAAATGAACCATGAACTTTGGATTATGAAATTTTCTGATTCTTTCTGCATATTCCAGATCAGATTCGCTACCATTAAATTGATTTAAATAATAACCTGACTCAGTTGTAGAATCATTCATGTTAACTGAATCCGCCATTTCTTTATCTCTGACAATATAAACCGTATCTTTGGCAATAATAAGATTGTTTTTCTTATTACCATCAATATATACAATTTCACGGGCACCATTCTTGTAATTGCCTTTTTCCTTTTTGATCTTTACTGTTTGAACCGTCTGATTTTCTTTATCACCGGGACGAAAATAAACATCATCAGAGAAATTCTGAGCATTCAGCAAAATACCGGATGATAGTATCGCTGAAATAGTTAATAGAATTGCTTTCATTTTTTATCCTCCTGAAAATTAAATTTTAAAGCTTTTATCAATAATTATACCATGTAAAGTTAAATTATTGTGCTTTAATAAAAAATTGCAGTTAATTTCACTACTTTTGTACTTCAAAGATAATCAAAAAATGAATTACAGGGAAATTACATTCAATTATACTCCGCTCGACGGTTATATTTCTGATTTATTGGCTTCATATTTAGGTGAAATTGGTTTTGAAAGTTTTCAGGAGTCTGAAGATGGCTTTGTTGCCTGGATTCCGGAGGAAGTCTTTGACGAGGCTTTATTAAAAAATTTATTAACCAATTTTCCATATGCTGATGATATTAATTATCGTGTTGAAATAGTAAAACAGGAAAACTGGAACGAAGAATGGGAAAAACATTATTTTGAACCTATTATTATTGATGATGAATGTGTTGTGAAAAGTAGTTTTCATTTGGATGTACCTGATTGTAAGTTTAATATTATCATTGATCCTAAGATGTCATTCGGTACCGGTCATCATGAAACAACAAGTTTGATGATGAGTTGGTTATTGAGTTTGGATTTAAAGGATAAATCATTGCTGGATATGGGTTGTGGTACTGCAGTGCTGGCAATCCTTGCTGCTAAAAAAGGTGCAAATCCAGTTACAGCCATCGATATTGATGCCTGGTGTATTGAAAATTCTCTGGAAAATACATCAAAGAACGGAGTTGATTTTATACAAGTGTTTCAGGGAGATGCTTCGGTGTTAGGGGAGGAGAGTTATGATATTATCCTGGCCAATATAAACAGAAATATCCTGTTGGAAGATATCAGTACCTACAAAAAGTGTCTGAATCCTGGGGGATTATTATTCATGAGTGGCTTCTACAAAGAAGATATGGAAATGATACAAAAAGAATCAGTCAGAAACGGCTTGATTCTGACTGATTATAAGGAAAAAAATAATTGGGTTGCTGTCAGGACGGAGTATAAAGACTAATTAAATCCATTCCTGTATGTATTGCCTTCTCGTTAATCTGTAACATATGATGATGACGGGGAGGTAATGTTTTTTTCAATCCGATGATAATGTTTTCAATTTCTACTATTGGCCTGATTTTAATTAATCCTCCAAGAATGATCATGTTGATTACTTTTGATGAATTATTTGCATAAGCCCATTCTGTAGCATCTATTCTATAAATACTTATGTCTTTCCTTGATGGATATTTATGTAATCCATTGCTGTCAAAAATCAGTGTGCCACCCGGTTTAACGAGTTTTTCAAACTTTTCCATCGAGGGTTGATTGAGTATGATAGCTGTATCATAAGTATTTAATACGGGTGAACTGATTCTGTCGTCACTTAAAATAACTGTAACATTTGCTGTTCCACCTCTTTGTTCAGGACCATAGGATGGCATCCAACTAACTTCCTGACCCTGTACTAATCCTGAATATGCCAGAATTTTTCCCATTGACAAAACTCCCTGTCCGCCAAAACCTGCTATAATAATTTCTTCTGTCATAATTAAATATCTTTTAAATCACCTAATGGGTAGGCAGGAAACATATTTTCCTCCATCCAGGTGTTAGACTCTGCAGGGGTCATTCTCCAGCCTGAACTACAGGTTGAAACAACTTCCACAACTGATGTGCCTTTATTTAACATGGAGTTTTCAAGAGCTTTTCTGATAGCTTTTTTTGTTTTTCTGACTGATGCAACTGTATGCACACTTTGACGGGTTACATAACAAACACCATCCAGCTGAGCTAATAACTTTGACATATCCAAAGGATGTCCACCATTGGTTAATTCTCTACCATTCGGACTTGTTGTTGATTTCATTCCCATCAGTGTTGTTGGTGCCATCTGACCACCTGTCATACCGTAAATGCCATTATTTACATAGATGATGGCAATATTTTCTCCGCGATTACAGGCATGTATTGTTTCAGCAGTTCCAATTGCAGCCAGGTCACCATCACCCTGATATGTAAATACATAATGATCAGGTAATAAGCGTTTTACTGCTGTTGCTAAAGCAGGAGCACGTCCATGTGCAGCTTGTTGCCAATCAATATCAAGATATTTGTATGCAAAAACAGCACAACCAACAGGTGCAATACCAATGGTTTTATCCTGAATGTCCATTTCCTGGATGATTTCCCCAAGAAGTTTGTGGATTACACCATGACTACATCCCGGACAATAATGCATCGGTGTATCATTCATTACCGTTGTCTTCTCGTAAACGAGATTAGCCGGATTTATTATATCTGTGATGTTCATAAAAATTTTGTTTTCAAAGCATTTAACACTTCTTCAGGAGAAGGTACAATTCCACCCATTCTTCCATAAAATTCAACAGGAGTTTTTCCACTGGTAGAAAGTCTAACATCTTCAACCATTTGTCCGGCATTCATTTCAAC
>Ga0172371_10014642_pt1 | contig 10084 bp, 11 predicted proteins | sample Lak12m_FD_114543 | JGI IMG/M metagenome (GOLD analysis project Ga0172371, IMG submission 114543) | Freshwater microbial communities from Kabuno Bay, South-Kivu, Congo - kab_022012_12m | ecosystem: Environmental > Aquatic > Freshwater > Lake | place: Democratic Republic of the Congo: South-Kivu... | reverse complement strand
GAACAGAAAAGAGGGGAATGCGATGAAGAAAAAGATCCTGATCGTTGACGATGAGGTCGATCTGGTAGAGATGCTTTCCGCGTATCTTCAAAAGAACGGCTTTGACGTCGTATGCGCGCATGACGGCGCCGGCGGGCTGGAGAAAGCCCGCAAAGAAAAACCGGCAGTGATCGTGTTGGACCTGATTATGCCGTGCATGCCCGGAGAAGAAGTGTGCCGGAAAATACGCAGAGACGCTCCGCCGTTCAGCGAGACGCCGATCATTATGATCAGCGTCAAGGCCGGCGACGCGGACAGGATCATCGGCAGGGTCATCGGCGCTGATTACTACCTTGAAAAACCTTTTAAAGTCGAGGATCTTCTTTTGAAAATACAGCGGTGTTTGAAGAAAAAGAGGGCGGAATAAATGGAACAGGTCCTGACCTATCATGTTACCGCCAACCTCATTGACGAGATCGCCGGCCTGCTGCGTTCTCATTTCTCCGCGAAAAACAACGATTTAAGCAGGGTCGCGTGCGTGTTCGGAGGAAAGCGGCCGGCACTCTTCTTAAACCGGGCTCTCGCGCGCGCAATACACGGCAGCTTTATCCCCCCGAAAACATTCTCTATCGATGAGTTTATGCAGTATCTTGCCGGCGGCAATGCTCCGTTGACGATGGTGAGCGAACTCGACGCCTGTTATACGATATACACCCTTGCACGGCGCATCGCGCCTCAGGTCCTTCAAGGCAGAGGGTCTTTCAAGGACTTTTTACCCTGGGCACAGGAAATCATCTCATTTATCGAACAGATCGATCTGGAGAATATCGCGGCGGAAACCCTCGAAAACATCCAGAAGAGCGCGAATATCGGTTATGAGATACCCGAGAACATCAATGTCCTCTTGCGCCATATCATCAAAATTCGCGAGGCGTATCATGCCGTGCTCAAGACCGAGCAAAAATATTCCCGCGGCCTTATCTACCTGCGCGCCGGCGAAAGAGCCGCGAAAGCTCCGCTTGATGAATTCGAGGCAATATTCTTCTGTAATTTCTATTACCTGCACGCGACAGAGCAGTCCGTGCTCAAGGAAATAATGCGGAAAGGAAAAGGCGTCTGCGTCTTCCAGGGAGACCAGGATGAATGGCCGGTGCTTCAGAAAAACGCAGGATATTTCAATCATCCCATCAGGCCGGAACAAAGAGGAGAGCCTGTCTACGACCTCAATCTCTACCAGGGATTCGACACGCACTCGCAGGTCGGTATTGTCCGGGAAATACTGAAAAAAAGCAAGACGCCGGAAAGTACCGTGATTGTCCTGCCGCGCCCGGAAACAATCGTCCCGTTATTATCGGAGATCTCCGGCGTGCTCCCGGAATGCAACGTCTCCATGGGGTACCCCTTAAAACGCAGTTCGCTCTACGCCTTGTTCGACAGCCTGTTTAAAGTGCAGGAGAGCAGAAAAGGCCGGGCATACTATTCACGGGATTACCTGAACCTCCTGCGTCACCCGCTGGTCAAGAATCTGAGAGTGGGAAGCGATTCGATCGTGAGCCGTATCGTGGTACACAAGATCGAGGAGGTCCTGCAGGGCAAAGAAGAAAGCCCGATTGCCGGAAGCTTGTTCCTTGCCCTGGAAGAGATTGAATCGGAAGAGAAGATTTGCACGCTGGCAGCCCGGACTTTGACCGGCATGGGGAACAAAACAACGGCAGATGAATGCACCCAGGTGCTGAAAGGTCTGCATACGTTCCTGTTGAGGCCGTGGGAAGGCGTGGATACCTTCGCGGGTTTTGCGCGCGCCTTACGGGAATTCCTGGACCTGCTTGCCGAAAGAAGCATGCTCGCTTCTTTCCCATTGAACCTCAAGGGGATGGAGCGGCTTTACGCCATACAGGAGGAGCTTCAAAACGCCTCGTTTGCCGAAGAGGCCTTTATGCCGGAAGAGCTCTGGGAAGTATTCAGGCAGAAAATAGAAGGGGAGATGGTTTCTTTTTCAGGCTCGCCCTTGCGCGGGACGCAAGTACTGGGACTACTGGAGACCCGCTCGCTTAACTTCGAGAACGTGATTGTCATGGATGCCAACGAATCGGCCCTGCCGAAACTAAAGATCTACGAACCGCTCATTCCCCGCGAAGTAATGTTAAGTTTAGGCCTTAACCGCCTCGAGAAAGAAGAAGAGATCCAGCGGTACCACTTTATGCGGTTAATCGTAAGCGCGAAGAACGTCTCGGTGGTCTATGAGGAGAACCGGCAAAAAGAGAAGAGCCGGTTTATCGAAGAGCTGCTCTGGCAGAAACAGAAACAGGCGCAGCGGTTAGCGGCGGTTCCTGCGCTGCGCGGCCGGTTTGCCATGAAAGCCGACTCCCGGCAGACCCTCGTCCCCAAGACCCCCGAGATCGTCGAGTCTCTGAAAAGCCGGACGTATTCAGCCAGCCGGCTTAACACGTATCTCGGCTGCCCTCTGGAGTTTTATTATCAGTATGTCCTGGGCTTTGCCGAGAAAGAAGAATTGTTGGAAGGGCTTGATGCCGCGCAGGTCGGGACCTTTATCCACGAATTATTAGAAGAGAGTTTCAAGAAATTTGTCGGGCAAAAGCCGGTGATCGATCAGGCGTTCCGGAAGCTGTTTTTCGCGGCCATGGAAACGAAGTTTGCGAAAGAGATCGAGCGCCGCATGCATTCAGACTCGATTCTCCTGCGGGGGATCATCAGAGAACGGCTGAAGAAGTTCCTGGATAATGAGGCCGAACGCCCGGTACAGCGCATTATCAGCCTTGAGACCGAAACAATCGGCGAAATGACGATAGGGACGATGTTGATACCGTTCAAGCACACTATTGACCGGATTGACGAACTGGCCGACCAGAGCATGGTGATCATTGACTATAAGACCGGCGGCGCCGACATCGCTCCCAAAGGCTATGCGCGCCTCAGAGAGATGGAAATGAGCCGCGAATCGATTAAGGATAACCTGAAGTCGTTCCAACTGCCGATCTACTATCACTTTATTTCGAAGCAGTTTCCCGGCGTTCCGCTGAACGCCGAGCTCTATAACATCCGTACCCTTGAGCGCAGGGCTTTCATCGCGGACGCGGACGCCGCCCACAAGGACAAAATCATGGACGTCTGCCTGAAAGCGCTGGAATATATCTTCTCAGAATTATTTGACCCGGATGTGCCGTTTGCGCCGGATAAGGATGAACGGAGATGTCAGTACTGCGCGTTTGGAGGGATGTGCGGGTGATATGCGGGAAAGCTTGCCTTATCCCCCTTGACAAATTGTACAGAATATTGTACTATTGAAAAGGAGGTAAAAACCATGGACTACGTTGTGCCGGTATCAGAAGCACGGGCGAAATTATCCGGGTTGATTAAAAAGATTGCGCATATCGGCAAACATTTGATTATAACCAGAAACGGCCGGGCCGAAGCGGTCTTATTGTCTCCCGAGGAGCTGGAAACCCTGGAAATCAAAGCCGACCAGAAATTATTGCGTTCCATCGTGCGGGCAGAAGAGGATCTCCAGAAGGGCAACTTGTATTCTCATTCCGACGTATTTAAGAATGTATAGAATACTCTATACGCAGGAAGCAAAAACCGCCATAGAAGCCCTACCCCTAAAGAAGAAACGCCAAATTAAAGACGCTGTTGAGCGTATTGCCGAAAACCTCGAAGTCGGCAAACATCTGACCCAGGAACTTAAAGGCCTGCTGTCATACCGCTCAGGAGACTATCGGGTTATTTATCGCATTCAACATACCGAGATCATTGTCGTCATTTTAACCGTCGGCCATAGAAAAGATATCTATAAAGAAACTTCGAGGAAATTCGGCTCATAGTAGAGCAATGGGTGCACGGTCTCAGAAGCGAATCATCAGCGCCAGCCGCAGGACCGATATTCCGGCTTTTTATGCCGAGTGGTTTATGGAGCGCTTGCGCGCCGGGTACTGCACGGTAGCCAATCCGTACAACGCAAAACAGATTTTCAAGGTAAGTTTGAAACCGCAAGACGTGCTTGGGTTTGTTTTCTGGACCCGCAATGCCCAGCCGCTGCTTAAGTACCTGCCCGAGCTTGACAAGAAAAAGTACCAGTATTATTTTCAATACACTCTGATCGGCTATCCGCGGCAAATCGAGCCATATTGTCCGTCGCTTGATTCGGCAATTAAGGTTTTTAAAAAACTTAGCCGGGCAATCGGGAAAGAACAGGTGATCTGGCGCTATGATCCGATTTTACTCTCCAATAAACTTCCGCAAGGCTGGCATATCAAGCGAATATCTTATTTGATGAAAGCGCTTAAGGGATATACCGAGCGCCTGGTAATCAGTTTTATTGATCGCTATCGAAAAATAGAGCGTCGGATGCCTAAAGGAATTGTGTATGATCCGGCTGCATACGATAAAATAACCCGGCACATTGCCGACCAAGCGAAAAAATACGGCTTGCAAGTTCAAACCTGCGCAGAGAAAATAGATTTAAGTGAGTATGGGATTACTCACGGGAAGTGCATTGATGACAAGATGTTCCATCAGGGCACTGTCCCAAGCCCGGCTTTAAAAAAGGATCCCTATCAAAGAGAGGCGTGCGGCTGCGTAGTTTCGAAAGACATCGGCACAAATAATACCTGTAGATTCGGGTGCAAGTATTGCTATGCGAGCAGTCATTTTTAATTTTTTGTATTCTGGGGAGCGCAGGGCTGGTATAATAAAAGAGAGTCAACCCCAATAGAGTTTATGAGCCTTGAGCAGATAAGAAAGAGGATAGCTAAAAAAAGGAGATTCCTTATCGAAAGATACAAGGTAAAAAGGATTGGTGTGTTCGGTTCCTGTGCCCGCGGGCAGAGCCGTAAGCACAGCGATGTGGATATCGTAGTCGAATTCAAGACTACGCCGGACATCTTCGAATTTCTAAATCTTGAGCAAAACCTGGGAATAATGCTTGGTAAAAAAGTTGATTTGGTAACCAAGAAAGCGCTCAAATCTCTTATCAAAAAACGGATATTGAAGGAGACAGTATATCTATGACCACAAGAACCCCTAAACTATATCTTAACGATATTGTGGATTCAATGCGGAGTATCATCAACTATACAAAGAACTTGTCATTTGAAAGGTTCTCCGGCGATAAAAAGACCATAGATGCCGTAGTTAGGAATTTTGAAATAATAGGCGAGGCTACGAAACATATCCCGTCGAAGATCAAGAATCAACATCCGGATATCCCATGGAAAGAAATGGCCGGTATGCGGGATAAGATTATTCATGAATATTTTGGTGTTGACTTAGACATTGTCTGGAAAACCATCAAAACCCGCCTTCCCAAACTTAAAAGTACCCTTTCTGATATTTACCAGTCTCTTTGATGTTCTTTATCTGATAAAACTAATGTATACCGGTAAAATCGCAGGCATTGCCACAATGATTTTATTCAGCCTGGGACTTGTATGGGCCGAGGCGCCGTGGGAAAAGCAGGGAAACTTTTATTTTTTGACCAAGAACACCCGACAGTATTTCAGCGCGACATCGGCTGGAGCGAATAAGTTCCCGAGTAAATATGCAGACTATAATGGGATCGCCTTTTTAGTAAGGGGCACGGATGATTGGAAAGATTGTGGGAAGATCAATCTTGAAGACAATAACATATTTGCGCTACCCATACGGCCCGGAATGAAAGTTGATGAAGTTCATCTTTTGATCGGGGGCAATGTCGGCAACCGCTATGAACACGATAAGTTACTGCATTTGTACGGCGATAATTATTATTATGCTGTGCTCACCCTGATGTTTGTTTATGAAGATGGTGCGTACCAATCTTTATCTGTTCCGGTATTTTGGGATTGGTTCCATCTGGGATCGGGAGAATGGGCTAAAGACGGAGCCAGGATTATTTCATTGGGAAACAACCCGGCGCGCAAAGAAAGTACAATGTTCCACGTGGTCTTTGCCAATCCCCGGACAGAAGAGCCGATTAAGGATATTTTGTTGACTGACAGTTGGTTAAGTGATCGCCCATCTTCAGAAATCTTTGCCGTAACCCTTAAATCTACGGATTCACTTGAAGCAGTACCGCGGCAAGACCGGCAGTATCAGAAACCAGTTAGTACCGCGGATAAAGAGCCGGCAGACAAACGGACTGAGTGGAATTTCGATAACGGCCTTGAGGGCTGGATCGCGGGTTGTTCGGAAAACTGGGATGCGGATGCAGTTTGGCAGGCGGAAAAATATGGGCGAAAAGGCGTCGTGATCATTCCGGCTTGCAATTGGGGAGGAAATAAATATAGCTGGATCGAGAAAAAAGTAAACTTGCCGGATTGGGACAGGATAAACTTACAATTCTTGCGCCACAGCGCGATATACAGCGAGCAGGATCAACAGTGGACCGACGGCTCGTTGAAAGTAATATTGAAAAAAGGGCCTGGACAGGAGACGGTATATGAAAAGCTCTACCGGGGAGCATGGAGCATTGAGAATATCGATCTGTCGCGGTACCGGGGCCAAACCGTGATTGTCAGGTTCGAAAACCACGGCGGAGGTATGGTCCACTTAAACCAAACCACCTCTCCCGCGTGTGATGCCGAGGACGCGCTCGTCGATGACATTCGCCTGATCCGGACCCGGTAAAATATAAGGAGGTTCGAGTATGAACGTAAAAGCAGTTGGGGAAAGATTCAAGTGCACGGTGTGCGGGAATGAAGTGACGGTGACCAAAGTCGGCGGCGGGGAATTGGTCTGTTGCAACAAACCGATGGAGAAGATGCAACAACAATGAAGGAGAAAAAGCCTATGCTGATAAAAGATATAATGACCAGGAACGTCATTACCGTGGATCCGAAAATGGACGTGCATGCGTTGGCGGAATTGTTCGTACATAAGAACATAAGCGGCGCGCCGGTCGTGGATAAAAAAGGAAAATTGCTGGGTATTGTCCGGGAGGAAGGCGTCATCTTCCAGGATAAAAGACTGCACCTGCCCACGGTTATTAATCTCTTCGGAGGTTTTCTCGCGTTGGGGGCAAAACAATACAACGAGGAGATACGGAAGATCACGGCAAGCAGAGTAGCCGACATCATGGAAAAAGATATGGTGACTGTTTCTCCCGGCGCGGCGATTGAGGATGTCGCTACGTTAATGATCGAAAAAGAAACCTATTATTTGCCGGTAGTGGATAAGGGGAGGCTGGCAGGCGTAGTGACCAAGAAAGACATTCTCCGTTCTATCGCGAAGTGAGCACCCAGGGATCGTGCTCCTATGAAAGTAGTACTTATCAACCCCAACTCCATACGTACCCAAGGGACCAATACCGCCACCATCGAGCCGCCCTTGGGTATCGGGTATCTGGCTTCCTATCTGCGTCGGGAAGGCTTCCCCTGCGAACTCATTGACGCGGACATTTTAAACTTGTCTGACCGGAATGTCCTTGACCGGATAGGCCGCGAAGCGGAGACCATAGGGATTTCGTTTAACATCGCTTCCGCGCATGCCGCGTTTAAGCTGGTGGATTATTTGAAACGCGCATTACCCGGAGCGCTCTTTATCGCGGGAGGCCCGCATCCTTCTGCTGTCCCGGAGCTCTGCCTTACCGAGTACCCGTTTGATGCGGTCTGTATCGGTGAAGGCGAAGAGACTCTTTTATCCGTTGCTCAAAATAGGGCCCGGCACCGGACCGACCCCTTTGCGGACGTTGACGGGATCTATTACAAGAAGGGAGGGCGTGTCGTACAGAACCGTCCCAGAAAGTTGATTGAGCGTCTCGATTCGCTCCCCTTTGTTGATTTTGGGCTGTTTCCCAACCTCTCTCTCTATAAAACCCGCGCGCGCGCCAAACCGGTGGGAACTATTATGATGAGCCGGGGGTGCCCGTATCAATGCGTGTACTGCAATAAGAATATTTTCCATGCGGCCCATAGAGTGAGGTCCGTCGAGAATGTCGTCGCCGACATGAAGCAGCAGATCGAGCGGTTCGGGGTACGGCAGATCGACATCGTAGACGACAATCTGCTTGCGGACAGAGCGTATGCGCATGAGTTGTTTGACGGGATAATCCGGCGTCATTTTAATCTGTATCTTAACCTGCAGAATGGCGTCAGAGCCGACGCCTTGAGCGAGGATCTGGTAAAAAAGATGAAAAGAGCAGGGGTGTTCAAAGTATCTATGGGCGTTGAGTCAGGCGACCCCGGTATCCAAAATAAGATCGGGAAGGATCTAAATCTGGAAGACGTAATAGCATCGACGCGGCTGTTTAAAAGGCACGGGATCGAGGTGTACGGTAATTTTATGCTCGGCCTTCCGGGGGACACGCCCGGATCCATGCAGAGAACAATAGATTTTGCCGGGAAGATGGACCCGGATATCGCGAATTTTATGATTACGATACCGTTTCCCGGGACAGAATTGTATGAGCTCGCGCAAAGACAAGGAACGTTATACGAAGATCTGAAGAGAGGCGCGCGGCATGGTTTCTACGGCGGGTACGTGTATTACACCCTGCCGGGCATGGACAGGCGGTCCGTAGCCGGGTATTACAAAAAGAGTTACCGAGCATTTTATTCCCGTCCCCAAAAGATTCTTGAAATCATACGGAGCGTCCGGTCTCTGTCAGAGTTCAGGTGGGTCTGCGATGCGGCCGTTGAAGTCATGAAGAGCGTATGTGTATCTCAATAAAAAAATTCCTTGCGCGCGACTATCCCTGTGGCAAGACCACAGGGTATTTCGCTGCTCGCACCATGTTTCGCATCGCCGGAATTTTTTTATGCATTGAAAACCTGCGGTTTTCAAACTTTCCCTTTACCAAGGCACCCTGCTGCAAACCGCAGGGAATCTTCAAATTGAACGACAGAAAGACATCAGGGGACGAGCATGAACCGGCACGAACAATACACGATTAAAAAAGTCAGCGTGGTTATTCCGGCTCAGGATGAAGCCGATACCGTTGGGATGGTCTTGGATGACGTAAAAGCCGTGCTCGGGGCCATGCCGGTTGATTCCGAGATAATCGTGGTAAACGACCATTCGCACGACCGCACCGCAGAAGTCACCTTGTCTAAAAAAGTTGCCTTGGTCAGCAATCCGTATCGTTCCGGGAAAGGGAATGCTTTACGCGCCGGATTTAAAGCGTCTTCAGGAGATGTGATCGTCATGATGGATGCGGACTGTTCCCATGATCCTAAAGACCTGCCGGCATTCTTAGATACGATTCAAAAAGGAGCGGGAATGGTTATCGGCTCCCGGATTTACGGAGGCAGCGATGAATATACGAGGATCAGGGCGTTGGGAAATATTTTCTTTACCGCTTTGTTCGGGTGTATTTTTGGCCGGTATCTCTCGGATGTGCTTAATGGATATAAGGCGTTCAGGAGAGACGTTGTTGAGAAGTTCCCCTGCACCGCGCCCGGCTTCGAGATAGAGATAGAACTCGCGGCAAATGCTTTAAGATGCGGGTATGCCATAACCGAGATACCCAGCCACGAGAAAAAAAGAGCCGGAGGCACGGTGAAGTCGAACGTTATAGTCCACGGTTGTACGTTTTTGTTCAGGATGATTTACGAAGGCGTGAAATATTACAACGACACAAAGGCCGTTAAAAGAGAAACAATGGTACATCCATAAAATGGCATTACAGCATTTACGAAGATTGCGGTATGTCGCGGCAGTATTCGGGATACTCATTTTTCACACGGCGATGAGCTATGAAACCCTGGGTAAGAGCCAGATCTGCCGGTTCGGGGACGATGCGCGCATTATAGAGACTTTGCATTATTACAATACCCTTTTTGCTCCCTCGCTTACCTGGAACGACAAGCTGACGCGCCTGTTTGGCTTAAAAGGCCAGGCCCACCCGCCGTTGTATCCAATCGTACAGGCCTATGTCTGCAAGCTGCTGAAAACGCTCAACCGGTTTGACGAGAATACGGTCTTGCTGGTTACCAGTACCTTTTTCTTCGGCCTGCTCTTACTAAGTGTTTATGGGATCGGCTCGACGCTCTACAGCCGGAAGGTCGGTCTTTTAGCCGCTTCTCTCGTCTCTTTGTTCCCCATGGTCTATGGTTCCTCACGGTCGGTCCTCTTGGATTGCCCGCTCACCTGCATGACGGCGGTAAGCTTT
>Ga0172371_10014641_pt1 | contig 10085 bp, 9 predicted proteins | sample Lak12m_FD_114543 | JGI IMG/M metagenome (GOLD analysis project Ga0172371, IMG submission 114543) | Freshwater microbial communities from Kabuno Bay, South-Kivu, Congo - kab_022012_12m | ecosystem: Environmental > Aquatic > Freshwater > Lake | place: Democratic Republic of the Congo: South-Kivu... | reverse complement strand
GTTCCTGCGCGCGAGCATCGGTTTTTCCCGCAAATGGCTGCAACGCCTTCGCGGGCCTTGGGTTGCGAGGCACGTTTCGGCCGGCTTTTCTGCGGGGGCGCGCAGGAACGGGAATGCACCCGCCGAAACACTACAACTTGCACTTCGAGAAGGTTAGAATATTGTCGACCGTGATGCCGTCTTGGCTCAAAAAAGGCAATGCCTGAAGGTCTGAGCAGCGAGGAACGTTCGGCCGCGGAACCGGATGTTTTCGGCTTGGGCCGCCGCACACCTAGCCACAACCGAAGGAGATGACCGTGAGTCGCGAAACCATCCCGACCAACCGTAGGCTTTCCAAGACCTCTCGACGCGACCTGCTCAAGCTCGGCGGTGCAGTCGCCGCAGGGTCCGTGCTTGCCGGCGTGAGCGTGCCGCGCGTACATGCCGCCGAGGACAACACGATCCGGCTGGCGCTCGTCGGCTGCGGCGGCCGGGGCCGGGGGGCGGTCGGCGACGCCTTCTCCGTGGCCGCCGGCCCGGTGAAGGTTCACGCCATGGCGGACCTGACCGAAGAGCGCGTCACCGCTGGCCACGGGGTGCTCGAAAAACAGTTCGGCGATCGGGTCAACGTGCCCGCCGACCGCCGCTTCGCCGGCTTCGACGCCTACCGGCACGCCATCGACTGCCTCCGCCCTGGTGACATAGCCATGCTCACGGCCTATGCCTACTGCCGCCCCGCGCAGATCGAGTATGCGGTGAAGAAGGGCGTGAACGTGTTCCTGGAAAAGACCTTCGCCCCCGATCCGTCCGGCTGCCGCCGCATTCTCGCTGCGGGCGAGGAGGCCAAGAAGCGGAATTTGAAGATCGCCATGGGGCTTCAATGCCGCCACAGCGTTGCCCGGCAGGCCCTCATCGAGAAGATCCGCGCCGGCGAACTGGGCGATATTTCCCTGGTCCGCGCCACGCGAGCCTGCGGGGGCAACTTCCTGGCGAAACCGCCGGCCAACGTCGACCACGTGGCCTGGCAGATCGGCCATCGCATGCATTTCCTCTGGTGCACCTCCGGCATCCTGCTCGAAATGCTGATCCACCAGATCGACGAATGCTGCTGGATCAAGGACGGCTGTCCCGTCTCGGCCACGGGCAAGGGCACCAGGGCGGACCGGCCGGACAACTGCAGCCAGAACCTCAACGATTACTCGATCGAGTACACGTTCGCCGACGGCGGGAAGGCCGTGGTGGAAAGCGTGGATCCATTCGCCACGTTCATTCACGGCACCAAGCGCGCAGCCCAATTCTCCGGCAACGTGCATGCCGCCACCGTACACATCTATAAGGGCAAGGAGATCGATAAGGCCCAGATCGATTGGGCAGCGCCTCACGAGCCTCGCAACCCCTGGCAGGCCGAGTGGAAGGATTTCCTGGAAGACATCCGCGCAGACCGTCCGCACAACGAAGCCGAGCGGGCGATTCGTTCGAATCTCGCCGCGATCATGGGCCGGGCCGCCGCCCACATGGGCCGCACGATCACCTGGCAGGAGATGCTCACTTCCAACTTCTCCTTCTCGTCGATCACGGACCACTTGAAATTCGGCAGGCCCGCGCCCGTGCAGCCGGACGCCCAGGGCAACTACCCGATCCCGATTCCCGGCAAGTGGGTCGAGGTATGACGCGGTTCTTCATGCGAAAAATGCTTCGAATATCGTCAGCGTTCGTGGGAGTGGTCCTCGGGTTGACGCCGGCTGAAATGGCGTGGGCCCAAGCGCGAAAGGCGCCTCCAGGCATGTTCAAGGACTTGGACGACGCGATGGCCTTGTCGAACTAACCATCCGTTCAGTGCGTAGGGATAGGTAGGAATGGCATCCAACCTGCGTCTTGAAGGGAGTTTGACATGGCCGGAACGCGGAAAGGTACGTACAAGATCACGAATTGGAGGGAGTATAACGAGTCGCTGGTGCAGCGGGGGGTCGGTGACCTTCTGGTTCAGCGAGGATGTGATCCGCCAGTGGCGTCACGCGAATGCGGAGGCGCGGCGAGGACACCCTTTTGTCTACAGCGACATGGCGATCGAGTGCTTGTTGGTTTTGCGGGAACTGTTTCAACTGCCCTACCGGCAGACTGAAGGGCTGGGACGATCGCTGATCCAACTGATGGAGATCGAGCTGGAGATTCCCGATTACACGTCGCTGGCCAAGCGCGCCGCGAAGCTGGGCATTTCGCTGGACGTCCGCTGGCACCGCGGGGCGATCGACGTCGTCGTGGACAGCAGGGGTCTGAAGGTCTTCGGCGAGGGGGAATGGAAGATGCGTAAGCACGGCAAGAGCAAACGTCGCACCTGGCGGAAGTTGCACTTGGCGATCAATCCGCAGACCCAGGAGATTGTGGCGGAAACGCTCACCGAGAACAGCTGCGATGACGCCGGCCAAGCCAAGCCTCTGCTGGATCAAGTGCCCGGTCAGACGGATACGTTCTATGGCGACGGGGCTTACGACAAGTGGAAGGTATACGTGGACTTGGAAAAACGCCGGACCCAGGCGATTATTCCGCCCCAGCGTAACGCGAGGATCAAGCAGCTCCCGAACCAACAAACCGAGGCTCGACTACGATGTAGAATCCTCAACAAGTTCACCCGCCTGGGGCTTCCCCAGTTCGAATGGAATTAATCAACATGGCCGCCGCGGATCATCAGCCTGTCACCTACGCCAACCCGGGGCTTGGCATATTGCCAGCGAAGGTCGAAACGAGCCCGTAGTAGCAGCGGTCACGCTGCTTTCCGATAGTAGTACCGCAACATCCCGCCCACTCGCTACAAACAGCACGTAGTAGGTCACCAATCCGTTCATGGTCCAGACCTCGACCGTCGTGAAATCGATCGACCCCAGGCATTCCCCGTGGGATTGGATGAACTGCTTCCAGGTAGTCTCGTGCTTCCGCTTGGGCGCTGGCTCAATCCCATGGGCCCTGAGGATGTTGCCCACAGTGCCGTCCGAGACTTGATGTCCCAGGTTGGCCAATTCCCCTTCGATACGGTCGCAGCCCCAACTCGGATTCTCCCGGGCCATCCGCAGGACCAATTCGGTAATCTCCTCCGATCCCGGCGGCCGCCCTGGCTTCTTCTTCTCTCGCCGGTCGCTGTAGTCCCATTTCTCGGCGATCAGACGACGGTGCCAACGCAGAAGCGTATCGGGCGTGACGATCGTCGCCACTTGCTCCCAAAGCTCACGTCCCAAGACCTTACCTTGGCTTTGACTGCCAAGCGTCGGCGCTGGTCGTCATTCAGGAGGATGCGTTTCTTGCCGTGGGTTGCCAGGCGCTCGGGGGGAGGATAATGCGGCCTGTGTCGCGGGTCGATCAAGGCCATCCGGACGTCTTTGATGCGATTCTCTTCCTTCTGCAGCAGCACTTCTTGCCGAAGTTGGTCGATCTCGGCCGCCTGCCGGACCCGGGTATTGACGGAGTCGGCTGCCCATCCACGGGTGTAGGTGATGGCGCACTGGGCCAGCGCCATGACATGGAGCATCGCCGACTTGACGTGGCCAGACCAGTTCTTGGGCAGAGGAATCGACGGAGAGGAGGTCTTGCGGGACATGGTGGCCTCGATGGGGATCGCTTGCATGCAGCTCTTCGAGGACACCACAAGTGCAAGCGGTAAAGAAGATTACGGACGAACCAGTTGGACCAAAGAATCGGTGGACGAGTACAGCAGGTGAAATCCGGACGCAGCGCAACATTCGCGTGACCAATACAGCCTGCCTTGGTCTACGAGAGTTTCTTCTTTGCCGCCTTCTTCGGCATTTCGTGGGCATTCCGCACGGTGGTTTTCGCTGCTGCGCGCTTCATGACGACCTTCTTCCTTGCCGATTTCTGACGGGGTCCCTTGGTTCTCTTCTTGGAGGGAGTCTGCGGCGGCCGTTCGGGACTGGCGGCGTCGAGTTCGATGCCGAACACGTCGGAGAGGTCGCCTGCGGCAAGCCGTTTCGATTTCCCGCTCGCCGTTGCGGCGGAAACGGCCGCCTCTGCGTCGGCGGCGATCAGCTCCTCGTGGTCGACGCCGCGCAGCTTGAATAGCAGCTCGGGCTTGTGGTCCAGCCGGGCGCCGACGCCATAGAGCACCGCAGCAACGTGCTTGCACATCGTGGCCCAGTCGGGGCAACTGCACTTCAACGAAATCTCCCCGGGGAGCGGAAACAGGCCGTTCTGGCGGTCGGTCACGACCTCCATGACCTGGTCGGAGAGGTTGCCCTGAAGGAGCTCGATGAGCGAGCCAATCTGCCCAGTGCAGCGGCGTTTGACTTCCTTCCACTTCTTGGGCAACAGGGTCTTGATCGCGATCTGAACGGTGTAGAGCTCCGAACCAGAGACCTTCGCTTCGACTTGTCCCTTGTTGATCGCCAAGTGGCAGACCGAGCCGTTGCGCACGTAGCTCCGGCCGCGCGGCAGGCGGTTTGCATAGTCGCTGAACGATTCCAGGTGGTCGCACCATGCCTCGCCCCAGAAGGTCTTGGCGATCTTGCGCCCGTCGATCTCGACCGGCTGCACGTCAACGCCTTTCTTGCGAAGCGAATCCATCTTTTTCATCGCCCGTTGACGCCGCACGGCCACCGGGACGTACGGTTTGAAGCCATAATACCATGCCATGGCGTTGTTGCTCCTATTCACATGCCTTATTGATGTCGAGCGACACGAACTGCATCAACTGGGCGTCGGTCATTTCCGTGAGCATCTTTTCGGCGCCGCCTTCGAGCAGGTCGGCCGCCAATTGGGTCTTTTCTTCGATGAGGGCGTCGACCTTCTCCTCGACGGTCCCCCGGCAGACGAACTTGTGGACCAGCACGTTGCGCCGCTGGCCGATGCGGAAGGCGCGGTCGGTGGCCTGGTTCTCGACGGCCGGGTTCCACCAGCGGTCGAAATGGATCACGTGCGTGGCGGCGGTCAGGTTCAGGCCCGTTCCGCCGGCCTTCAGGGAGAGCACGAAGTAGGGCGGACCGTCGTCGCGCTGGAACTGGTCGACGAGATGCTTTCGCCTTCCCACGGCCGTCCCGCCGTGCAGCACCAGGCCTGCGCGGCCGAAGATCCCCGCCAGGAAGCTCGAAAGCGGATCGGCCATTTCGCGGAACTGGGTGAAGACGAGCGCCTTCTCCTGGCGCGACGCGATCTCCTCGCAGATTTCGGCCAGTCGCGAGAACTTGCCGCTCTGGTCGGGCTGGAACTGCCCGTCGCCCAGAAGCTGGCTGGGATGGTTGCACAACTGTTTGAAACGCATCAGGTAGGCCAACACCAGGCCGCGACGCTTCATGCCGTCCAGGCCTTCAAGCGACTCGGCCAGCTCCCGAACCAGCTTGGCGTACAGGGCGGCCTGGCGCTTGCTCAGCCCACAGAAGGCCCGGACTTCCGTCTTGTCGGGCAGGTCGGCAATGACCCGCTTGTCGGTCTTCAGCCGGCGGAGGATGTACGGCTGCACCAGAGAGCGAAGGGGCGCGTAGCGGTTCTCCTCCCGGGCCTCCAGGGTCTTGACGAACTTTTTGAACCTCTCTTGCGAGCCCAGCAGGCCCGGGCAGAGGAAATCGAACAGCGACCAAAGGTCCGAAAGGCGGTTCTCGACCGGAGTGCCCGTCAGCACGATGCGGGCATCGGCCTTGATCCGCTTGACGGTCCTGGTCTGCCGCGCGGCCGGATTCTTGATGGCCTGCGCCTCGTCGAGCACGGCTAGTCGCCAGGGGACCTCGAGCAGCCACGGCTGACGCAAGAGCATTCCGTATGTCGTTAGGACGACGTCGGTGTCTTCCAGGGCCCGGCTGGGATTGCCGGCCATTCGGTCCAGGGTCTCCTTGGGAGTTTCCGACGGATGAACGAACCGACCTCGCAGCGTCGGGGTGAATCGGGCCATCTCCGACTTCCAGTTTGCCAAGAGCGACGCGGGCAAAACCAGAAGCGACGGCTTGGCGCCGGCCTGTTCCTTCAGCGCCACCAACAAGGCAAGCACTTGGATCGTCTTGCCCAGGCCCATGTCGTCGGCCAGGCAGGCGCCCAATCCCAGGCTCGACAGGAACCAGAGCCAGTTCACGCCCGTCTCCTGATACGCCCGCAGGGTCGCCTTCAGGTCGGCGCCGAGCCGGGCCTGCTGGAGGTTCTCGGGACTCCTCAAGTTCGCCAGCAATTGGCCAAGCCACTCGCCTGCCCGGACGTGCGACCACGCGCGATGGGGATCGCTCTCGTCGCGCTCATCGGCGAGGTCGCGGGGCGCGCCCGCCAGCAGGCGCATTCCCTCGACGAACGACAGTCCGTCTTCGCCCTGCGACTCGATCTTCTGCCAATGCTCCAGCGCCTCGGTCAGCTTCTGCCGGTCGACTTCCACCCACTGGCCGCGGAGGAGCACAAGCCCTTCCTCGGCGGCCAGCAACTCGCCCCATTCCGACTCGGAAAGCTCTTGGTCGCCCAGGGCCAATTGCACCTTGAAGTCGAGCATCGCCCGGGCGTCGAACTTCTTCTGCCGCTGGTCGCCGATCTTGACGGTCACCCGGGGACGAGGCCGTTTCTTCCACCAATCGGGCAGCCGCACCAGGACTCCGCTCTCTTCGAAGACCGGCACTTCCTTGAGGAACTGGTACGCCTCAGGGGGCGTCCAGGCCAGCGGCTGATAAATGTCGCCCGACTCGACCAGTCGCTTGACCATGGGGCTTGTTTGCGAGGCCAAGTGGATGGGCGACAGGAGCTTCACCAGTGCCTTCTTATCCTTGGCGCCGGCGTACTGCTGCAAGGCCTTGCTGAGCGGTTGATACTGGATCCGCGTCCCGCCGGTGAGGCTCGGTGCGTACGTGGCGAGGAAGGCAAAGGGATAGTCCGGGTCGCGGCGATTCTCGGCCAGATGGAAACAGACCCGACCCACTTGATGCCAGAGCGGGGCGTGCTCTTTCAAGAAACCCGACACCCCCCCGCCGAACGATGCCACCTGGCCGCGCACCCAAGCGTCCAGGTCATTCCAAACGTCCTCAAGGGCTCCTTCCGTGAGATACTCGGCCCCTTGCATGGGCGGAACGCTCAGGACCATCGTGGCCAGTTCCGACGATGCCGGGGGCGGGATTGCTCCAAGTGGGACGTCGGCTTGTTCGGGAGTATGGCAGAGCTCCGTCAAGTACCGTGAAGCAAAGCCCCTCCAATAGGCCAGCGTCGGCGCCAAGGATGCCCCAAACGTCTCGATGGCCAGCGCAAAAAGCCCTGCTGCCTGGCTGGATGCGAAGGCCTTGATCACCCGCTTCATTCGGCCGTCTGAGGTTGCACCCTGGGAAGTCTGGGGGAATTCGTCGGCGGACTCGACCGCATTGACGTGACCCGAAGGCGTGAAGGCCAATTCGACGGTCATGGGCTGAGCGTCCGTTCTCCCGTTGCCGCGGAGCGTGGGGGAGCACCTTTTGTCGCAACCTCGCACATAACAATTTGGAACACCATGATAATCGCAGAGGGTGTGGCGGTCCATGATTGGATGCCGGCATGGCGGTACGTCGGTGCCAGCAACGTATCGAGCAGTCGCTTCCGGCCCAGCCGCAACTGGTCGAGCCAAGTCAGGAATCGCTGGGTCGCGTCGTCGTCCGGAAACACGTGATCCACCTGCCTCGCCGTCCACCATTGCTGAGGCAGGCGCAGGGCTCCGGTCATGTCCAGAGGTTGGCTGAAGCGGCGAGGATCGGTGACGACATGAATGAACTCCGCAAGAACCTGGGGAGCCAAAGCCACTCGGTCGCCGCCGGCCAGCAGACGGGACAACGTCGCGCGTGCGGCGGCATGATCCGGGTGCTCCGCGACCTCGGCTGAGACCAGAAAGCCTGTGTCGAGTCCACGAATCATCGGCGGCCTTCGAGCATCTCGCCCAGCAAGTCATCCTCGGAGCCAAACGGCCGCAGAACATCCCCCAGGCTTACTGGCTTGATGTCCAGGACGCCATGGCTCGATGCGTGCAGGTCTGTGGTATCGATGCCTTCGCTGCGCAAACGCGACAGGAGAAACTGTGCAAGCTCCCGCTTGTCCTCGGGAGGCAGCGCGCCAGCGACGGCCTCAAGTTCCGTCAAATCGCGCATTGGACCCTTCCTCTAAGCCACCTCAACGAATCACGCGCTCGTTGGGTTATCTTGCGCCACGAAAGGTGCGACGATCTCGAAAGCCTCGGCCGGAGCGAAACCGTTGTCATCAGCCTCCGTCGGCGCATCGCTTCGTGCCATGCGGTCATGTCGTCCTGCCCTGCACCCGACCCCCCATGTTTCCATTCTGCCCGGGACCGCTGCTAGGCACCATCGAAGGCGTGAGTCGCTCGCCGCCTGATAGACAGAATCGGCACGAGTTCCGGCGGCACAGGAGCATTGCCATACCTCGACCGGCCGCGAGGGCCGGAGAGGTGGAGAGGTGGAGAATTTCAAGAGAGGTGACGGAGTACCACCTCTTGCGAGACCTGCGTCCCGTAAAGATCCCAGAAGGCGAGGACACACGCGTGGTGGGGCTTGGCATTCTCTCTCACCCGACATCACTCGTCAAACACCGAGACGTCCTTGAAGCGGACGATCTGCCTGTGGGCGTGGCGCTCGGTCAGGAAGAGCGGCCTCGACTGGGCCGCCAACGCCACGCCGACCAGCTTGATCGGGTAGGCGAGCGCCCCGGCGGGGCGGCGGATCCGCTCGTTTTCCGTCACCTCGCCATACTCCCAAAGATTGTCGACCGCACCGGTCGAACGCTCCGGAATCGACGACTTCTCCGTGATCGGCATGCTGAGGAAGTTCCAGCCGTCGAACGAGATCGACACCCGTCCTTCGTAGTCGAAGACGTCGGCGCGGTGGACCCGCGTGCCGCAGGAGATCCTTCGCTTGCCCTGGGCGTCTTCCAACACCCAATAGACCTGGCCCCATCCCGAGTTGCCCTTCACCCAGATCCCGAGCGAATGGGGACGGTTATCGAGGGAAATCGGCTCTTTCAGTTCCAGCACCGCGTATTCGTGGAAGACCTTGGGCAAGGAAAGATTCGGCTCGACCAATTCAAGCTCGAGGCAGTCTCCTTTCTCGTCGTCCTTCACCTGCCGGAGGGCATACTTCCCGAACGTCCGGTAAGGCATGACAACGCCTTTCGTCTTCTCCAGGAGCGGCTCCTTCTTGCTCGCCAGCGTCCATTGGGCCGCGTTATCCATCCGGTTGACGACCTTGGCGGATGCCGGGGGGCGATCCTCGGGATACGTCCGCTTGCCGCAGGTAATCGATTTAACCAGCGGAGCGGCGGCGAGGAGATACTTTGCACCCGTGTCCGCAGTCAACGACAAGCTTCCGGAGGCCGGCTTGGTGAGCGGGCGTCCGTAGAAGTCGAAGACCTCGCACTTGGAAGAGCCGGTTGCGATGGTCAGGTCGGCCGTTCCCCGCGACGTCCAGCACGGGTAGACGTAGCGGCCATCTTTGCGCCGGAATTCCAAGGCGTAGACGGTCCGGGAGCCCGTGGGGATCGTGCGCACCAACGTCACCTGGTCGAGCATCTTCGTGGCGAATGCCACGCCGACGAAGGCCTTCTTCGGGTAGGTGAACGGATCGCGGGTGCAAAGGCCGCTGGCTCCCCAGAACGATCCAGCATAGGCGTTTCCAGTATCCATGATCACGCCGATGAAGATATCGGGAAATCCCCAGGCTTGGGAGAGGAGCAGGTCGCGGACGTACCACTGGGCCTGGGTCTTGTCGCCGAGGATGGCGTCGAGCCGGTAGTTGCTCTCGTAGCAGGCGTTGATCTTCCACCGGTGATAGCCGAACTTCCGGGCCGTTTCGAGCATCAGCTCGCCGGCCTGGAGCGATCCTTCCCACTGCCGTTCGGGGAGCGAGGTTCGCCCGACCACCTCCAGCCCGAGGTAATCGGCATACGCTTCGGGAAATTCGCGGCGGAGGCCTTCGGCAATCAGTTCCGTCGAGGCGAGCGAATTGCCGAGGGTGATGCGAAGCTGGGGGAATTGTTCACGCAAGATCCGCCCTAGTGGTCCGTCCAGCTAGAGTTTACTAATTGTAGACCTTTGACGTGACGCAGACGCCATTGTGTTCATCTTGACGAACGAATTCGGGGTAGAGCCGACGCAGTTTGACGCGGGCGTCATT
>Ga0172371_10014640_pt1 | contig 10086 bp, 10 predicted proteins | sample Lak12m_FD_114543 | JGI IMG/M metagenome (GOLD analysis project Ga0172371, IMG submission 114543) | Freshwater microbial communities from Kabuno Bay, South-Kivu, Congo - kab_022012_12m | ecosystem: Environmental > Aquatic > Freshwater > Lake | place: Democratic Republic of the Congo: South-Kivu... | reverse complement strand
GAAATAAGCAGAAACCCCAATATCACCCAAAAAGAACTAAGTCTCAAGATAGGGATTAACGAGAAAAACATCAGAAACAACATAGCCGGTTTGAAAGCAAAAAAACTTATCGGGAGGATAGGTGCAGATAAGGGCGGCTATTGGGAAATTAATCGGAAATAATGGACAAAGACACCGTAATCAAAGCCTGTCCCGTGCCCGGACACGGGATTGAAAACTTGCACAAGAAATTTTGCCGCTCGCTGAAGCGGAGTATGTTCTATGAGTCGGTGGATGTCGCCCGCAATATGTTTGGTATCAAATATTCTTCTGGACATCTACGCAAAAACGAATTCTGGGCCCAAATCGGTAACTTGACAGTAACTAAATTACGCATAAAATGGTTACTGAAGTAACTAAATTACGACATATGTATCCAAGGCTTTTACGGAAACAACTCTTAAAAAACTTTTTTCAGGGAAAGGTTCTGATAGTTGTAGGAGCTAGACAGACAGGAAAAACAACTTTGGCTATGGAAATAATTGATAAATTTAAAGGGAGAAAGAAGATCAAGATTTTCAATTGCGATAATCCTACGGACAGAGGACTTCTGAACAACAGGGACATTGAATTTCTTTCAAAAGTTGTTGGGGGCTATGACATTGTTTTGATTGACGAAGGACAAAAGATAAAAACAGCAGGACAAAGCATGAAATTACTAGTTGATCATTACAAAAAAGAAAAGCAATTTATTGTAACGGGATCATCCAGTTTTAATCTTCTGGAGAAAACGGAAGAAGCGCTGACGGGTAGAAAATTTGTTTTTCACCTTTTTCCCTTAAGTCTCGAAGAAATAAACCCCGAAAAGGATATACTTGCGGGATTAAAGGAATTGAACGATGTTTTAGTTTACGGAAGCTACCCGGAAGTGGCAAGCCAAGGGTCATTTGAAAAGAAGATGGAGCTGCTTCAAGAAATAACTTCTAGTTATTTGTTCAAAGATATTTTGGAATTCCAACAACTAAAAAACTCAAACCTGGTTGATACAATGCTCAAAGCGTTAGCTTTTCAAATTGGTTCGGAGGTATCTTATAACGAACTTTCTAAGCTGCTAGAAGTAAACAAAAAAACCGTTGAAAGATACATCAACCTTCTAGAGAAAAATTTCATTATTTTCAGGGTTTCTCCTTATTCCAGAAACAAAAGAAGAGAAATAGCTAAATTAAAAAAAATATATTTCTACGATTTGGGAATTAGAAATGCCCTAATCAACAATTTTAACCCGCTTTCCGACAGAAACGATGTCGGGGCTTTGTGGGAAAATTTTATTATCTCGGAGAGAATAAAATATCAAGCTTACCACAATGTTTATTCTAATAATTACTTTTGGAGAACCTACGACGGCAGTGAGGTCGACTGGATTGAAGAGAGAGATGGAAAACTATACGGATACGAAATAAAATGGAAAGAAAATAAAAGAATCACGGCGCCCCCTAAATGGAAAGAGTATGCTAACAGTGAGTACAAAATAATATCACCGGAAAAAATCAATAATTTTATCCTATAGGTAATGGACAAAGACACCGTCATCAAAGTTGAAAACCTGCACAAGAAATTTTGCCGCTCGCTGAAGCGGAGTATGTTTTATGGGTCGGTAGATGTCGCCAAAAACATGTTAGGAATGAAAGTTAATTCTAACCAACTTAGAAGAAACGAGTTCTGGGCATTAAAAAATATTAATTTTGAACTTAAAAAAGGAGAAGCGCTTGGAATAATCGGGCAAAACGGTTCAGGAAAAACCACGCTGCTCCGCTTGATAAACGGTATATTCCCACCGGACAAAGGTAAAATATCCGTACGGGGTAAAATGGGAGCGCTCATCGCCGTGGGAGCCGGTTTCCACCCACACATGACTGGGAGAGAAAACATTTATCTCAATGGGGCTATTTTAGGGATGACAAAACAGGAAATGAAAAAGAGATTTCACGAGATAGTTGATTTTGCTGATATTGGAGAATTTATCGATGCTCCAGTCGCAACCTACTCATCCGGCATGACAGTCAGATTGGGATTTTCTATCGCGATTCATTCAAATCCTGAAATCCTTCTTGCCGACGAAGTATTAGCCGTCGGAGACTTGAGTTTTGTTTTAAAATGTTACCGAAAAATTGCTGAATATAGGGAAAAAGGAGGATCGATACTTCTAGTAAGTCATGGGATGCAGCTAATAAGAAACACCTGCCAAAGAATAATGTGGATTGATCATGGGGTTATAAAAGGATATGGAAAAACAAGCGAAATCTGTGATCAATATGAAGGAGCTGTATTTAAAGAAGACCGCGAGGAGAATAAGCAAGGAACCCAGATCAACAATGATCCCCTAGTCAAGATTACCGGGGTGGATTTTCTAAACAACAAAGATAAAAAGGTTGATAGTTTCGAGATTGGAAAATTTTTTAAAATGCGCATTCTATTCAACCTTAAAAGAAGGATAGAAAAACCAATATTCACTGTCGGTCTGTTTAATGCAGAAAATATTATGGTATATGTAAATTATTCGAATTTGGATTCAAAATTTAATTCGGATTGTTTATATGGTAAGGGCTCGATCGACTTCTACATTAATAATTTATATATAAAAGCTGGCATTTATCAATGTTCGGTTACCGTAGCGGAGAAAGAAATGATCAACATTCTTGATTGGCATGAGAAAACTTTTAATTTTTCCGTGAAGGGTAACCCAATCTCAGCAGACGGAATATTGCAGCTTCCAAGTAGCTGGAGAATAACAAAACAAGCATAACTATGGACAATCTTTTTCAAAAATTATTTTTTCGTTCCCACTCAAAAAAAATCGGTTTATTGAAATACCAAGAATTTTTTGAAGAAACGCTGGAGCTCTCCCTAAGAGGAATGAATATCGGAGAAGGGGGAGATTTTAATAAGAGTGGAGAAATAAAAGTATTAAAATACATAAAAGAAAAGTTAGACAAGAAAAAGAAATTGTACCTCTTTGATGTAGGAGCTAATCTGGGTAACTATTCCCTTTGCCTGACAAATGTTTTCAAAAATTCCGATTATTATTTATTTTCCTTTGAACCATCAAGGGAAACGTTCAGAGAACTTTGTAAAGTTTGTGCTGGAAACAGAGTAAAAAATTATAATTTTGGATTCGGGGAAAAAGAATCAAAAACATTTCTTCATTCTAACGAAAAAGGCTCTGGCTTAGCATCTGTGCACAAGCGCAGACTGGATCATTTCAATATAGACATGAAACTCAAAGAGGAAATTGAGATCAAAACCATTGATCAATTTTGTTTGGAAAAAAATATTGTTTCAATAGCTTTTTTAAAACTAGACGTTGAGGGAAACGAATTGAATGTTCTTAGAGGAGCTAAAAGAATGCTTGAAAAGGGGGCAATTAAATTTATCCAGTTTGAATTTGGAGGCTGTAACATAGATTCCAGAACATTCTTCCAAGATTTTTACTACTTACTCAAAGACAACTATAGAATTTACCGAATAGTTAAAGACGGTTTAAGGGAAATAAAAAATTACAAAGAATGTTATGAGTTATTCATAACAACTAATTTTTTAGCAGAAATTAAGTGATACTAAACGCTAATTACGACAAACAAAAACCCAGAATATCGGTAATAATACCGACATGGAACAGGGAGAAGGCTATAAAAAACGCGATAAATAGCGCCCTGAAACAGACTTTCCCAGTTTTTGAAATCTTGGTTTGCGACGATGGATCAACCGACAACACCGAACAGATAGTCAAATCAATTAAAAATTCCAAGGTAGTCTGGGTTCCCGGAAATCGAGGGGGTTGCCCAGCTGTACCGAGAAATAGAGGTTTAAAGCTAGTGAAAGGAAACTGGATAGCCTTCTTAGATAGTGATGACGAATGGTTGCCAAAAAAAACTGAAACGCAGTTACGGACAATCGATAAAACGGGGAATAAGGCTTGCTCCACCAACGCCTTAATACGTATTCCTGAAAAAGGAATCGTTGGAAAATATTTCTCTTTTAATAAAAAAAATTATATTACTTTTGAAGACTTATTGCTTGGAAACGATATCATTTGCAGTTCTCTATTGGTAAGCACTTCTCTCATAAAAGAAATTGGTTATTTTCCGGAGGAAAAACACCTAAAAACCTTGGAAGACTATTCGTTCTGGCTTAGGCTTGCGACACAAACAGATATTTCCTATATAAAGGATTCTCTGATTGTTTACAACGACGACGCAAAAAATACCCATCGAGGAAAAGAAAGCATAAGCGGTTCGGATGCGATAGAATTAGTTATCAAAAATTTTCTCACATGGGCAAGCAACAACAGAACAGTCAGGTGTTACACGTTACTAGTAAAAGCAAAAAAAGAGTTGGAAAAAGTAAAAAATGAATACATAGAAAAGGAGAATAAAGTAAATGCTCTTAAACAAGAATTAGAATCCAGCAAAAATCAGGTCGAGGGATATAAAAATTCATATTCTTATAGATTGGGCAATTTTTTACTTTGCCCTATCAGATTGTTTCAAAGAAAGGACAAAAACTCATGAACAACCCCAGAATAACGGTTTTGATGCCAGTTTATAACGGTGAAATATATTTGGCAGAAGCTATTGAAAGTATTCTTGATCAAACCTTTAAAAATTTTGAATTCCTTATTGTCAATGACGGTTCCACCGACAACAGCGTTTCCATAATTGAAGACTTCGCAAAAAAAGATGAGCGAATAAGGTTAATAAACAACAAAAAAAACAAGGGGATCGTGGGAGCTTTGAATACGGGGTTGGAAGATGCAAAAGGAGAATATATCGCTCGGATGGATTCCGATGACATAAGTGTTCCTGAAAGATTGGAAAAACAAGTAAAATTCATGGATGACAACCCGGAAGTAGGCATTTGCGGATCATGGATAAAGCTTTTTGGGAAAGCAGATAATATTGTAAAAAATCCAGTCAATCATGATGATATTATGTGTAATTTGCTGTTTTATAACGCAATCGCCCATCCTTCCGTTATAATCAGGTCAGAACTGTTTAAAAAAAATAACTTAAAATATTCAAATTTTTCTCACGCCGAAGATTTTGAACTTTGGACCAGATGCGGTTTTCTTTTTAAATTACATAATATTCCGGAAATTCTTTTAAAATACCGGATATCTTCTCAGAATGTTACCAGTCAAAAAAAAGATGTTTTGGCGGAAACTGCTTATAGAATTTTTGGTGAAAAACTTAAAAAGTTAGGGATAGGGTCAGATAAAAATATTGCCATATTTCATAAATTTATTGGCGACAAAATGATTTTTGAAAGTGAAAAGGAAGTTAAAAAAGCCGGAACTTATTTGTCTAAGCTTTATAAAAAAAACCTGACCCAGAGAATTTATCCTAAATGGATATTCGCTAAAACCCTAGCGAATTTTTGGATAATAATTTGCTTAAAATCTAAAATTAAGTACACTAAAAAGATATTTATCTGTGCTTTCTTTCCTTTGAAAATATTTTGGAAAAATCATCAACTAATATGATATATAAAATCCTCTTATTTCTCAGTATCGCCTTTAATGTGATTGCCCAAATGACTCTTAAATATGGAGCAAAAAATTCTAATATTGTTCCGGTTAAAACTACAATTATAGAGAAATTTGCTTCCGTGGTTACACCTTTTTTTGTTATTGCGGCGTTTTTTTATGGAATTAGCTTTCTAGCTTATTCGGTGGTATTATCGAAAATGGAAATCAACAAAGCATATCCGGTTTCAGTGATATCGGCTATCGTTTTAATTTCATTGATTTCCGTCTTTTTTTTACAGGAAAACTTAAGCGTATTTAAAATAATCGGGATTACTCTTTGTATCTTGGGAGTTGTTTTAATTTTTTATAAATAATTAATAATAAATACGAAAAAATGCTTTACAAGAAAATCGAGTCATGTCGCATCTGTGGAAATAAAGATTTAATCCCTATAGTAAACCTTGGCGACGCCGCTTTAACCGGAGTATTCCCAAAAAACAAAGATGAATTCATTGAATCCGGCCCCCTTTCTCTAGTAAGATGCAACAATGAGTCAAACCCAGACGCCTGCGGGCTGCTTCAAATGGAACATGACTACGATTTAGAAAAGCTATATGGGGATAATTACGGATACCGTTCGGGATTAAACCAATCAATGGTAAATCACTTGGAAAGTATCGCTAAAAAGGTTGTCGGCATAGCCAAGCCTGAAGAAGGAGATTTAATTGTTGACATAGGAAGCAACGACGGAACTCTTTTTCGATTTTACGATGGCAAGAAATACAAGCTATTAGGGATTGACCCCACGGCTTCAAAATTTAAAGATTTTTATCCTCCCAACAGCCAATTCATTCCCGATTTCTTCTCTGCCGAAATGATTCAAAATGAATTTAAGCAAAAGGCTAAGATTATCACTTCTATAGCTTGTTTTTACGATCTGGAAAGACCGTTGGACTTCGTGGCTCAAATTAACGAAATTTTAGACGACAACGGAATCTGGATGTTTGAACAAAGTTATATGCCACTGATGATTGAAGCTTTGGCTTATGACACCATATGTCACGAACACCTAGAATATTATAGTTTAAAACAGATAAACTGGATGATGGATAAATCTGATTTGAAGATAACCGACATCGAGATGAACGACACCAACGGAGGTAGCTTCGCCGTTATTGTTGCAAAGAAAAGTTCAAATTATCAGGAGTGTGGAGATAAGATTAAAGAGATATTAAGGCAGGAAGAAGAGAAGGGGTTCAATAAAATGGGGGTCTATGAAGACTTTAAGAATAAAATAAACCAACACAAGGAAGAATTGAGAAAATTTTTGGACGAGGCTAAGAAAAACGGTAAAAAAGTTTTTGGATATGGAGCTTCTACTAAAGGCAACGTTGTTCTCCAATTTTGTGGAGTTACTAACGAAGAAATTCCCTACATTGCAGAGGTCAATGAATTTAAATTCGGCCGCTGCACACCCGGAACCAAAATCCCCATAATTTCAGAAAAGGAAGCTAGGGATATGAAACCTGATTATTTTATGGTTCTTCCGTGGCATTTCAAAGAAGGAATAGTCAAAAGAGAACAAGAGTATCTAAAAACTGGGGGACACATGTTCTTTCCATTACCCAAATTAGAAATTGTATGAGAAAGAAAGCAATAATAATTGGTTGTGACGGCCAAGATGGAAAAATTCTTACAGAGCTTCTTGTAAAAAAAGGTTATGAGATTATTGGTGTAGACAAAACAGCTTCCGGAGAAAAAACCAAAGTCAAGAATTTTAAGCGAATTTCTGTTGATATAACTAACTCTAAGAAAGTTTTTGCCCTGATCAAAGAAAACCGTCCCCAAGAAATTTATCATCTAGCCGCCTTTCATCATTCTTCTCAAGACAAACCCATCAACGACGTTGTTTTATTGAAAAAAAGTTTTGATACAAACGTGTTGTCGTTAGTAAACTTTTTGGAAGGCGTCAAAAGATTTTCTCCAAAATCGAAAATTTTTTATGCTTCTTCTTCGCTCGTTTTCGGTTATACCGACACTATCCAGCAAAGTGAAAAAACCCGCTTCGATCCGGATACTATTTATGGCATCACTAAAGCTGACGGTACCTATTTTTGCCGGCTTTATCGACAAAACTACAACATTTTTGCTTCAGTGGGAATTTTTTATAACCATGAGTCTAAATATAGGAAAGAACAGTTTTTATCCCAAAAAATAATTTCAACGGCGTTAAGGATAAAAAGAGGCGAGATGGATCTTCTGGAGCTTGGCGACTTAAAATCTGAAGTAGATTGGGGATACGCGCCCGATTATATGGAAGCGGTTCACAAAATTATGCGATTGAAGAATCCTGATGATTTCATAGTTGCCACTGGGAAAAAGCACTCTGTTTTGGATTTCGTAAAAATCGTTTTCGACAATCTTGGTTTAGATTGGAAAAAACATGTTAAGGAAAATTCAAAAGTAATTACTAGAAAAAGGAAAGCTTTGGCCGGAAATTATAGAAAATTGGGGAAAGCCACAAATTGGAAACCAAAGACAAGTTTTAAGCAAATGATTAAAATATTGATTGATGAACAAAACCTTCAAAAAAGATAGTGGTCTTTTAATTTTCATTCCTTGTTACAATGAAAGGGGCAATGTCAAAAAGATCCACGATGAGATAAGAAAACTGGAAATTAAACCGGATATTTTATTCGTAGACGACAACTCGCCGGACGGCACTGGTGAAATTCTCGATGAGCTGGCCGATAAGGATCCAAAAATGCACGTCCTACACCGACCGGGGAAACTTGGTATTGGGAGCGCTCATCAAACCGGGATCAAATGGGCCTACAAAAAGGGTTACAAAAAACTGATTACTATGGATTGTGATTTTACCCACCCGCCAGAATACATACCAAAACTTATTGAAAGTTTGGATGGTTTTGATATCGTGAGCACCTCAAGATACATGAAAAAAGGCAGTCTTAGGGGTTGGAATATTATGAGAAAAACTTTAACTCGCCTGGGTCATATCACGACAAGGATCCTTTTGAAGATGCCTTATGACGCTACAGGGGCTTTCCGGCTTTATAATCTTGAAAAAATGCCTGAACAAGTTTTTGATTTGGTAAATTCAAAAGGATATTCCTTCTTTTTCGAAAGTCTATACATCTTAAATTTGAATAATTTTAAAATAAAAGAAATTCCCATCCATCTTCCTCCTCGAACTTATGGTAGTTCAAAGATGGAGTTTAAAGATATAGCCCAGAGCCTAAAACAATTGTATTCTACCTACAAAAACACTACTTCTAAGAAAGATAGTTACTTATTGGCAGGAGCGTTTCCTGAAAACAACGAAAAAAAAGGATACGAGCAAGAGTGGGACGTTTATTGGGAAAAACAAAAAAACGCGGACAATGCCTTGTATGACACAATTGCTTCATTCTACCGAACTTTCATTATAAAACCGACATTGAATCATTTTACGAAAAAATACTTTCCTCCACAATCAAATATCCTCCACGCCGGATGCGGCAGCGGACAAGTGGATACGGATATTTCCAGAAAGTTTAAAATAATCGCGATGGATGTTTCCGCCAATGCCCTTAAAATAAACAAGAGGGTCAATAAAAATAGATGTAAATTGCTCAAAGGAGATATTTTTTCCATCCCTCTTTCCACTAAATCGGTTGATGGAATTTATAATCTGGGGGTAATGGAGCACTTTTCCCAAGATGATATCCAAAAAATATTGAAAGAATTTCACAGGGTATTGAAAAATGATGGTAAATTATTAATTTTTTGGCCACCTGAATTTGGCTCCAGCGTTACTTTCTTAAAAGGAGTAAAATATATACTGGAAAAAGTTTTTCTAAAAAAGAATGTCAAAATCCATCCCGACGAAATCTCAAGAATCCAATCAAAAAGACAAGTAATTAGTATTTTTAAAAAAGCCGACTTCAAGATCGAAAAATATTATTTTGGCCCAAGAGATTTTTTTACCCACTCGATTATAGTTGCTCAAAAACAAGGCTAACATAGCGGGAGTAAAACTATGTCCAACAATTTTAAAAACTATCTGCCCAATTTTTTCATTTCTTTTTTGTTCTCGCTTTGTCTTATATTTTCGCTTTATTATTCGATAATAAAGTCAGAATATTCCTTGATTTTACTGACAGCCATTTTGGGTTTTATTATTATTCCTTTTACTCGCAAGAATAGAGAATTTTTTCCGGTTCCGAACAAAAATTTCTCTTCTTTTCTAATTATCGCCTCAACATTGCTGTTGGCCTATTTTTATACTTCTACCCATTACCTAGAAAAGATTGGCTTTTTTTATTATTATTCTTTAATAAGTGTTTTTCTCTTTCTTATTCTTAATTACAAAAAGAATATCGAAGCTTATTTATTCGAACACGGATTTATAAAAATTTTTATTTTAATCGTTTCGTTACTTTTTAGTTTTTATCTTTGGGGACCGAATTTGAGAGCTAACTGGGGTATGACTGACGATCATATGATTATGCACTATTTTATAGACAATTCCAAAGTGACTATCGCTGAAATCCCTAAAATAATTGCTGAAGAAACTGAAATAG
>Ga0172371_10014639_pt1 | contig 10086 bp, 8 predicted proteins | sample Lak12m_FD_114543 | JGI IMG/M metagenome (GOLD analysis project Ga0172371, IMG submission 114543) | Freshwater microbial communities from Kabuno Bay, South-Kivu, Congo - kab_022012_12m | ecosystem: Environmental > Aquatic > Freshwater > Lake | place: Democratic Republic of the Congo: South-Kivu... | reverse complement strand
AGGATTTATAGCTAATTTGTTCTCGTTAGCCAGTAATAAAATACTTGGCATTTTCCGTTAGCCATTAAACCACTACTTTTCCGATAGCCTTTATCGAAGTTGACCAAAGCTCGTGGGGCTGGCATGTTGGCGGTTGGGTTTTAGCAGTTACTGTTTCATTTTCATAGTCAATTCAATCGAAATTTAATGTCTTCTTTCTTTTTCCGATGGTAGATACTGCTTTTATAGTTCTCAAAAGATTTTTTCATTTTACGTGCGAGTAAAACAGTGATTATTTCCAAATTTTATATAGGAAATGACCAATCGCAGGTTATTTTATAACTTTTAGTCATTTCTTCATTTTTTTATACCGTTTCATTCTTTATTGGTTTTCCTTCCTGTTGACAGTTTGGTTGTTGTGTGGGTATTGTCTTGGCGTGGCAGGATTTGGATTGAATAGGGTTTGGAGCTCTTTTCATGCTTTAGACAATCCCTATAAGCTGAAATAAAGTTTTCTGATATAATTTACCTATTGTACAAATTTAATTCTGATGAAATGAATTACAGAATAAAATGTATTAATTGTCATCATTACGAAGAAAAAGATATTGTTTGTTGTAGTTTGTGCTCAGGACCTTTAGAAGTTGAAAACAAAAATGGCGTTCATATTAAAAATCAAGGAGAAAATATTTTCTTAAAGTACCAATGTTTTTATCCACAAGAAATTAGAGAGATATTGAAAACTTACCCTAATTCTTCCACACCCATAGTCAAGCTACAAGATCCGTATTTTTTGGCTAAGCTGGATTACTGTAGTTTTTCTTCTTCATCTAAAGACCGCGAAGCATTTATAGAAATTATTATGGCTCGAAAACTAGGATTTAGAGGTATAGCTGTAGCAAGTACAGGGAATATGGGAGCAGCCCTTGCTTCTCTATGTGCCATGTTTAAATTTCCTTGCTACGTATTTATTCCGGCTGATACCAGTAAAATAAAGATTAGACAAATAAAACAGTTCGGAGCCAACATAAATATAATTGCCGGCAATTATGATAATATCGTCCCAATGGTTAAAAAATATGCTAAGAATAATAATTTATTTTTGGCAAGCTTACAAGCTTTTAGGTTTGAGGGTTATAAAACTATCGCCTATGAAATATACGATACATTCGGAAATAATTTACCCAAAAATATAATTGTTCCTTTAGGGGATGGCACAACTTACGTTGGAATCTGGAAAGGCTTCAATGATTTAATAACGGCAGGTTTAATCAAAAAATGTCCGTCATTAATTGGCGTCCAAGCCACACGATGTTCTCCTATCGTCAGTGCATACCAAAATAATACAAATATCAAGGTCGTCCAAAAACCAAGCACGCTGGCAAAAGCTATTAGGATTGGTAATCCTCTGGATGGTGAATATGCGCTACGAGTGGTAAAAGCAACGCAGGGGAACATGTTCAGTTATAGTGAAACAGAAATACTTAAAAGCCATAAAGCTTTACTCAATTTAGGTATTAATGCTGAATATACTTCAGCTTTGACTTATTGTCCTGTGTTATTTAATCACCTCAATAATAGTCTTTTATTAATAACAGGCTCGGGGTTTAAAAATTAACTCTTAATCTCTCCTATCATATCTAATATGAGTTTTGTGAGATGAAAACTGCTTATTTGAGAAGGATCGTATAGGGGATTTAATTCTACAAAATCCGCACCTATTAAATTACCCTGCTGGGTTAATCTCATCAATATATCTTTCGCTAATAAATAGTCAATTCCGCCTGGCTCCGGAACAGTTGTCCCCGGACAAACAGTCGGATCCAGAACATCTGAATCAAAAGTAATGTAAATGGGTAAATTTCCAAGATGTTTTAATATAGCATCAACTCCTTGTTGCCTTAATTTATCGCAAGGTATTACGATGTTGCCGTCTTTTATCGAATCTCTTATTCCTTGTCCGGAATTTAGATATCCTCTTACACCTGCATGGATTATTCTATTCACGTAGGGAAGTTCTTTTACTCTTCTCATAACGATCCCGCATTCTGCGACTTCAGTTTCATCATATCGTTGATAATCGCTGTGAGCATCCAGATGTATTACATCAAAAGGCTGCTCGTAGGCCTGTAATATAGGATAAGTGATAGAGTGATCACCACCTAAAGTAATTGGGATAGAGCCTTTTTGCCTAATAAATCTAATCATCTCAGTAACTCGCTCATCAAGCGAAGAACGTGGCGCGTCATTTAAATCCCCTAAATCATTAATTAAATTATCGGTTAATATATATTTCTGTCTTTCTGGGTCATATAAACCATCGAAGTCAGGATAATAATACATTATTGATGCTTTTCTTATCGATTCAGGAGCGAGGGCAGTTCCGGACCTAAATACGCATCCTCTTTCTGTCGGTACACCAACAAAACTAAGAGCTTTCAACGAATTGCTCCGTAAGCTTTCTTGAGGTGCATTTAAAAATGTTGGTGATATTTTTTCGGTCATTTTATTCAGCTAATTTAATTCCTAAATATTCGACCATTTCTTTTTCGCCAGGCAACTCTCTTTGGGTTTGCTTTTTGGCATAATAATTAATTATCGCCGATTGAACCATTAAATCCGCAAAGTCCGCCAAATCTACTCCTCCTAGTGTTAACATTTTAGGAAAATCGCTTTCTTGAGGATTTAACATACCTGGGCTGGTATTGTTTTCTAAAAAGAAAATTTCTCCATTTTCTGTTAAACGTAAATCCATCCGGACATAACCCCTACAGTTTAATTTTTTGAAAATATCGGCACAAGCGTTTTCAATAGCAGTCTGAGTATCAGGCTCTAATCGGGCGGGAATAACTGTTTGGATCAGACGCTCTCCTCCTGGATATTTTGTCTCGAAGTCCTGAATAGGCCTTTGTAAATACATTTCAGATATTGGTAACACATGCGGTAAACTGGTATAAGGATCTTCAAATAAACCTACTGATAATTCCCGACCCGGTATATATTTTTCTATAACCATTCTGTCACTAAATTTCTGTGTAAAATCCGCACGCTGTCTAAGTTCTTCCTCACTATTCACAAAAAAAACACCATAAGAACATCCTTGTGTAGCAGGTTTGATAACAACAGGATAATCTAAATTAAATCGGTTAAGATCTTTTATATCGCTTAATATAATTTGATCCGGAGTTTTATATCCTAAAGAACGGACAAAACTATTAAAGAGCACCTTGTCGGCAGAAACTGCGCTAGCAGAAACTCCGCAACCGGTATATGGTATATCCAACATCTCAAGCATTCCTTGTAAAGTTCCATCTTCGCCGAAACCGCCATGCAATGTCATAAAAGCAACGCCTACGGCTTTTTTGTCGGGCAACATACGAATTGTTTCAGGTGTAATATCAAACCTCTCTAAGTGAAAATATCCTGCCTCTTTTAAGTAATCACTGATGGTTTGACTTGAAAGAATGGACCCAACTCTTTCGGAAGAATTCCCGCCGAAAAAAACGGTTACCGGCGATTGTTTTCTTCGTTCAAGTGATAAAATACCATCTGGGCATTCACCTTTAAATAAGGTCATTAGTTGATTTGCCCTTTGTTCTATCATACGATTATCTCCTTTCTATTTTTTGCTGTACCAATAAGTACAACCGTTTCACCTTGCTTTATTAAATTCTGAATTTTAGCAAGTGCCGGAAAAATAGACCGAGAAGAAAATTCTAACCCATCAAAACTTCTATCTTGATCTATTTGTTCATCAGTTACAGAAATAGCTAAACCATTAGTAGCTCGTAAAATATCTTGAATTTTAAAATAATTAAAACACGTGTCTGACGCAATTGCTTCAGCGCGAGAAAAAACAGGATTAGACAAAACAGGTACTCTGTCTCTAATTTGATGCTCAAATCCGTAAGTTATTGGGTCGGCGCCTTCTATTTGAACAGGAACAAATCTAGGTTGTTTATCTATCAATCCCATTCTTTGAAGATCTTGAAATCCTTGAAAATAGCTAACAATATTTCCTCCGCTACCGCAAGGTATAATAACCCAATCAGGCGAATGGCAATTTAATTGCATATAAATCTCATAAGCAGCGGTTTTTAACCCTTGAATATATGCTGTATTTGTTGCAGGAAAACCGTTATAAGTATCTGGGGCTTGCCGGCAAAAACTAAAAAAATGTTCATAGCTTTGAATTAAATCCCGATCAAAAACAAGAGTGGCGTTATTTTTCATCATATCAATTTTTGCTTGGGGAGTATCTTGAGGCAGAAAAACAACAGGCTCTATATTGGCTAAATTAGCATACGTAACAAAGGATATTCCGGCATTTCCGGTGGATGGGATAGCGGCCTTTTTTTTATTTAATAATTTAGCTTCGGCAATAAGAAATGGCATACCCCTATCTTTGAAACTCCCGGTAGGATTCAAGCTTTCATCTTTCAGCAAAATATCTGCGCCAGTAGATAGGATATCCAGCTTCCTAAGAGGAGTGTTACCTTCCCCTTGTGAAACTATTTCTGCTCCTTCTAGGGGCAACATATGACGAAATCTTAAAATTCCTTCAACGCCATTATCAACAATTAAATCGGCTACACTAAGTTGATAAACTGCCTGCCAAAAATTAATAGGCACTCCGCCTATTTCTAAATCCTGATGTCGATGTTCAGGCTGGGTAAGAGGATAGTTAAATGATTGGGAGCAAACGTTACAATTTAATGTTAATTTTTTCATATATTAAGTCTGAGTGCCCAATGTATCAATGATTCTTTGAGGAATTAGTCTCTTATCAACAATGCTAATATCTTCTAACCAGTCAGAATAACAATATCCACATTCGGGCTGTGAATAAAGTACATTGGGATCATAAGTACGATTAAATTCTTTTACTGCCTCAATCATTCTTGGATTACACTCCGGGCAGTTCCCTGAAGTTGTATGAGGAAAAATTTCATTCCTTTCAACACCTGGCGCCATCCCTTGACTACCGCTTAAAACTGTTTCGTCAAAATAACCTCCTATACGTAAATCAACAAATTTATCCTTGCCGATTTGATCATATATGCCTCGGACAACTTCTCTTACCGACCATAACCAAGGAACGCGATATAAACCGCGCTTATTCAGATAATCTATAAGCGAATGTCTTTGAATCGAAGTGGGTTCAATAGATACCGCGTCAACATTTTTTCCGAAAGCATATGATGATGTGGCAATGGCATCATCTATCGCCTCTTTTTCTGTCAGAAAGGCTGGTTTTTGATTAACGTATGTTAATGCCCGAAAACCATATTCATGTAAAAGATCAACCGCTTGTGTGAAGACGGTTAAATCTGGCATATTTTTATGATGGCAAAGCTCTCTGACATCGTAATTTGTTGATTCAAGCCCCAAACCTACTTCCACTAATCCAGGATAAACATCTCTAATATTTTCTAAAGACTCACGTGTTACATATTCTGCTCGTGATTCAATAATAGTTTTCTTTATTCCAGGTAAACCATTTAAGGTATAAAAAATTTCCCTGACAGCCTCTGGTGGAACTTCTTTTGGATTGAGTAAACTTCCTAAGTTATATAAACAAAGTATTGGATAGTCATTAATATCAAAACCTGTCGATCCTTGCTCTTCAATTGCGCTTCCATCAAGAACGCTTTCCCATTGTTTTAGGTAATTTGAAGTTGTTACTGGTGTTTCGGTTGTCCCGTCAAAATGAGCACACATTGAGCATCCATAATTACTTCCGTAATGCTCGCATCCTGTTGATCGTAAAACTACCATCACTCTTGGAACTGTTTTTCCATCGAAATAAAATTCATTGATTTCAATTTCGGCAACTTTACTCGGATTAAATCCCCTTACAGGAACTAATCCACGAATATCTTTTAATGCTGACCCTACTAAACTTAGAGCTTGATTGAACTCTGCGCTCATATAGTTTTATGTTGAAAAGAGATAACCGGTCTAAATTTATGACCGATGATAATTGGAATTTTTTTTACTATATGAATAGAGATTTTTTTACTACGTGAAAGTAATTGATACATACTTCTCTTAATAAGAGATTGTTGTTTTCGAGTAATTTTATAAATACTTGGTTGTAAATAAATGTTAATCTCCCCATTTTTTTCCTGAACAATTTGATATCGTAAACCATGAACTGGAATTCCTGATTCAAGATACCAATTGTAAGCAAGATCCATAAAACAACTTGCTGGAATAACCTCTTTATCACTATCAACGATTGAGTCCATATATCTACCATAAACAGGTCCAAAAATTCTGAAATTACTTCCACAAGAACATTTTTTATTTCTTTCTATCCGAGCAGTGTCCCCTTGATAGTATCTGATAATTGGAGTAGCTTCGTTTAATAAATTGGTTCCAATTAATAATCCTTGTCCCCCTGCCTTAACTCTTTTTTTATTTTTAGCATCAACGATTTCCACATAGCAAGCATCTTCTTCTAAATGATATTTTCTGTAGGGACATTCTAAGGCAATTCTTGTTAGTTCTTCACTACTAAACTCATCAAGCACTGGTATTCCCATAAATTCGGATATCTCTAGTCGTTCCTGTAAAGAAGATTGTTCTGAATGAATAATGATTAACTCAACTCCATATTTTTTCAAAGGAATATTTTTTTCATAGAACTTAAATAAATAAGTGGGGTAAAGTGAAAGAATTTTTGGTCTTAAATTGCGAATAACCTTTGCTGCCTCTTCAGCTTTTATCGTTGTCGGTAAAAAAGCTGTTTTATAATCCCCATCGATTGAAGAAACCCACCATGGGCATGTGTAAATAAATAAGACTAAATCGTTAGATTTATATTTAGCTCCTGACTGAAAGTAAAACTGCCTGGCTCCCTGCATTGTATCCTTGTATACGGCCTCAGGTGAAACCACAATCGTTACAAATTTTCCTGAAGAGCCCGAACTTCGAGTAGTAAAGTCTAAATTATGTTTTATACTTACGCTTTTATGTGGAAAAGCTTCAATAATTTCTTCCTTTGTCAAAATCGGCAGTTTTTCAAAATCTTTCCAGGTTTTTAAATCTCCAGGAGAAAAACCTATAGCTGAATATTTTTCTTTATATAAAGGAACGTTTTTAAAAGCATTATTGACTAATTCTTTAATTCGTTTAAATTGCCAGGATTTTATATCAGCAGGAGATTTTTTGCAAAAATTAATGCAACTAAGCCATTCTCTATTCATTAATTTTCGCAGTTGAATATGATCATGTGCAGTTTCGTTTCTTTTTACACTAGTTCCTAAGTTTTGGTATCGAGTCTCATTAAACTCTTTTACTCCCTTAGGCATAATAATATGCTAATTGATATTTAAGATATATTATAACGCAGATTGATCTAATAAGCAAATACCTATAATAAATATTGATAAGTTTTGTTATAATAGTTTGTTTTAATATATACGACAAAATTTATGGTTGAACGTAATACAACTATGATTTCACAGGAAGCCGGAAAATTTGGCAACCAAGTTGCAGATATAAAGGATATTAGCTTTTCTTCTCCCGATAGATTGTTATTTACAGATGTAAATTTGACTATAAATCGAGGGGAAAATATAGCCGTTATTGGTAAAAGTGGAGTTGGTAAAAGTACATTGGTAAAAATTCTACTGGGAAACATTCCACCTGATACGGGAACGGTAACAATTGCTTCCGGAGTAAGAATAAGTTACGTTCCTCAGGATCCAGAGGATTTGGAAATTGATGACAATATTACGGTTAAAGACTTATATTATAATGCTCGTGGTTTAACAGCCGTAGGTAAAAGAAAAGCCCAACTTGAAGATATGATGGCCGATCGAACTTACGCTGACGAGCTCGATTCCATTCTTGAAGAATACGGTAGAGTTTCCGAGCAGTTTGACAAGATGGGTGGCTACACCGCCGATGCCGAGATAGACCTATTATTAGCGGGTTTAAAACTCGACAAAAAAACCACCGGTCATATCACTCAGGAAACAAGACTTAATCAAGTAAGTAGTGGTCAAAAAACTAGACTTTTAATTGGACAGGCTTTGTTTGCTAATTCGGATTTGCTCGTTATGGATGACCCTACAAGCCACCTAGATGCCACATCTGTTGAATGGCTTGGAAAATATTTAAGAAATTCAAAACAGGCGTCGTTTATCGCTACTAATAATATTCCTTTTATTGAAGCATGTGCAAATAAAGTTGTTGAGATTACTGACTTCGGACGCGTATTAACGTTTGAAGGAGCTTATAACTCATACGTTGAAAAACGTGATCGTCTTTTGGAAGCAGAAAGAACAGAAGCAGAAGCTGTAAAAGATGAACATGATAGGTTGCAAGCTACTTATCAGGATTTTAAATCAAAGCAAGTTTTTCGTAGAAGCGCCAATATGGCACAGGTTGGTCGGGCCCTCCAATCTAGGATGGGGAGGCTTGACGATAGATATGAAAATTTACCCGGATCAAAACAAGTAGAAATTAATCAAAGAATTAAACCTTTGGTCTTCAAATGTGAAACAAGAAGTGGTGACGATGTTCTTTTAATTCAAGGAGTTACGAAAAATTATGATGATTATACTGCGTTAGATCTGAGGAATTTATCGCTTCCTTTAAGACGGGGCCAACATCTGATGATTTCCGGGGAGAACGGCTCCGGAAAAAGCACTTTAATGAAAATGATTATATCAGTAATAGAGGGAGGATCGTTTAACCCTGATGCTGGTTATATTGATATTGGAGCCGGCATTAAAGCAGGTTATTACTCTCCTGATAATACACAAGTTTCAAGAAGAGGTAGTATCCTGGAGGAAGTTAGGAATGCAACGCTTCAAGGTAATGAAAGTGAAGCGGTAAGTTCTTTAATTTACTGGGGAATACCAAAAAACGCGCTACGTTCAAAACAACTGGAACAATTAAGTCCGGGAGAAAAGAAACAAGTCGCTTTAGCCAAACTTATGGTACAACAACCCAATCTTTTATTACTTGATGAGCCAACGGATTATTTAAAACCGGAAATTATTGAAAGGTTGATAAGCGCGTTGAAAGGTTATGGCGGAACGTTAATAATTATTTCCCATAACCAAGATTTTACTGGACAACTTACTCTTGATTATGAACTAAAACTCCCTGAGGGAACGCTTGTTATTAGAGGAAAATGAAATCTGATTTTATTTAGCAGCTTTCTCTTCAATATCTTGTGAAAATCGAAGCAAGTACCCGTCAGGATCCATAAATAACAACTCCTTCGATACTATTATTTTTTCTTTCACTCTATAGGAATTTTTTTCAATTTTATTATCAATTGGATAACCTATCTTTAATAATGACTGATAAATTGAATTAATGTTCAGAGTGTGTATTTGAAGATTAATTCCTCTGCCATAAGGATATTCCAGTTTTCCTTTTACCCATTCGGGTTCAAATTCTTGAACCATAATCTGACTTCCTTGATATGATAAAAAAGCAAATTTTGGTTTTTCCCTTTTATATTCAACCTTAAAACCAAGAGCTGTATAAAAATTTAGACTTTTATTGTAATCGGAAACGTATAATTCGGGAATTAAGGGACTGAATTTCATATTTTAATCAAAAATGATTATCAAATAAAATTATACCAGAAAAGATTACTATACCTTGCTATATTTTGATGAAATCTATTTCAAAAAAATAGCAAGAAAGTAAGAAAATGGATTACTGACTTTTATAACGTCAAACTGATGTAAAGCTTTCATATAAAACATATAGAATAACTTTATTGATCAAAACTTATGGACAGAAAGAAAGAGAAAAAACAAAAAACCGATAGTTTGGATAAATTCCTCAAGCTGGTGATTATTCCTATTGAGAAACTTTGTTGGCGGGAAATTGACGAGTTTAGGAAAGACTGGCAAATTCCCGGGGAGGGATTTAAAACGGATAAAGAGTTGAAAAGCTGGTATGCAACGATCCAGAAAAAACATCCGAAAAAGAAATACAATGTCGTTTACTGCGAACACGAAATCGTCTACGAAATTGAGGATGGAAAAATCGTCAATATGATCCCGCTTGATTATTTTGAAAAACACCCGCGTCTCCTTGAGCTGGGAAATAAACTTGACGCGGTCTTTGATT
>Ga0172371_10014638_pt1 | contig 10087 bp, 15 predicted proteins | sample Lak12m_FD_114543 | JGI IMG/M metagenome (GOLD analysis project Ga0172371, IMG submission 114543) | Freshwater microbial communities from Kabuno Bay, South-Kivu, Congo - kab_022012_12m | ecosystem: Environmental > Aquatic > Freshwater > Lake | place: Democratic Republic of the Congo: South-Kivu... | reverse complement strand
TCGACACAAATTTTCCGCGATGCTGGATAAATTAAAAATTGATCAGCCAAAATGGAAAGAATTAAGTTCGCTTGATGACGTTTTGAGTTTTGTTGGAGAGGTCGGGTATCCGGTTTTGGTGAGACCGTCGTATGTTTTGAGCGGCGCGGCGATGAGCGTTGCTTATTCATATGAAGATTTGGAAAAATTTCTTGGGAAAGCTGTGAAAATTTCGGTCGACGCGCCTGTTGTTGTTTCAAAATTTGAGACCGGAGCGAAAGAAATTGAAATTGATGCCGTGGCGCACAAAGGGCGTTTGGTTATTTACGCAATTTCCGAGCATATTGAAAATGCCGGTGTCCACAGCGGAGACGCAACAATCGTTTTGCCTCCTCAAAAATTGTACATAGAGACAATCCGCAGAATTAAAGTTATTGCGAAGCAAATTGCTGATGAACTTAATATAAGCGGGCCTTTTAACATTCAATTTTTGGCGAAAAGCAATCGAGTAATGGTGATCGAATGCAATTTGAGAGCTTCGCGAAGTTTTCCATTCGCGTCGAAAGTCACCGGATATAATTTTATCGAAATTGCCGCTGAGTCGATGCTGAAGGCAAATGGTTTTAAGATTACTGATCGTGGAGAAAAGTTATTGGCCTACAGAGATTATAAAACTTTGGACTTGGATCATGTTGGCGTAAAAGCTCCGCAGTTTTCGTTTCCGCGGCTTAAGGGCGCGGATCCTGTACTTGGGGTTGAAATGGCTTCTACCGGCGAGGTCGCGTGCTTTGGCGATGATTTAAATGAGGCGTTTTTGAAGGCAATGATTTCGGTTGGATTTAGGCTTCCGCAAGCGATAAAAAAGGTGGGCGGCGGCACGGATCACGGCGGAGCCGGCGTTGGCGATGGAGCCGGGCTGACTAAATTAAAGCGCAGCGGAGTCCTATTTAGCATCGGCGGACTCGAAGAAAAAACCGCATTACTCCCCGTCGCGAAAAAATTCGCGGAAATGGAATTTGAAATTTATGCTACCGAGGGAACCGCTGATTTCTTTGATCAAAATGGCGTGGCTTGCAAAAAACTTTATAAAATTTCCGGCTCCGTCGCGGCGGGGGAATGCGTCTCTCCTCCGAGCGAGGGGCAAACCGCCAAGAAGCCCAATTTAATGGACGCTCTGTCGCGAAAAGAATTTGATTTGATTATAAATATTCCAAAACATTATTCCCGCGAGACCGTCACGGACGGCTACATGATCCGCAGAAAATCGATTGACCTCAATATTCCTTTGATCACAAATGTGCAGGTCGCGAAAATCGTCGTTGAGGCTTTGAGTATGTACGGCAAAGATGATCTGAAGATTAAGGAGTGGGGGGAGTACTTTTAGTTTTTAGCAAGCTCTTCGATCACGTCCTCCGGAGTTTTTGTGGGGACGAAGGTTTTTGCGAAATCTTTGTCATAAGTCACCAAGTATGTGCCGTGGTGACTGGCCGCCAAAAGCTGGCAGGTGTCGTCAAAGTCGAGGTTTAAATCTTTTTTTATTGCGAGGGCGGCCATGTCATCTTCGATTCTGTTTTTAGCGATTTTGATTTTGCCTTGGTAAATAAGAATTAACAGATCATAGAGAAAGTCCTTGTTCTTATTTGAAAGCATTGCCTCTATTGCATTGAGGGAAAATTGAGTGATGAAAACGTCTTCCGTGATAGCGTCTGTTTTGATTGCGTACATCAGATCTTCACAAATTCGTGTTTGCTTTTGTCCACGTGCTATTTCCATAAATATGTTTGCATCAATCAACATAGTCTGTCCATTTTCTTAAGGCTTGCTTGGCCGTCAATCCTTTGAAATCAGGGTCGTCTTTAAGACAGCCGGTATATTTATAAAAAGTATTATTTTTTCGAATTTCTTCCAAATCAAATTTTTTCTTTTTTTTCGGTTTTGCCGGATTTTTTAATTTTTCATATTCTTGTACTGGCAACATAACAACAATCGGTGTCGATCTCCTGACTATTACACGAATTCCTTCTTTGACGGCTTCATCAATTACTTCGCTGGCATTGTTTCTTAAGTAAGTGGCTGAAATTTGTTGAGACGAATCGAATTGCATTTTGATAATTGTTATTTACGCTTACAGATTACCAAATGTACATTTAAATGTCAATTTGAGAATTTAGTCTTGCGCGAAAGTGGGGTTTACAGGGAGGGATTCTTGGGGTAGCATGTGGCGGCTATGATCAAGAAAAATACTTTGAAACTAAAAAAAGGATTGGCGCAGATGCTGAAAGGCGGCGTTATTATGGATGTTGTGAACGCGGAGCAGGCGAGGATTGCGGAGGAGGCGGGGGCTGTCGCTGTGATGGCGCTTGAGCGCGTTCCTGCGGATATCCGTGCGCATGGTGGAGTCGCGAGAATGAGCGACCCTGCGATGATTAAGGCAATCATGAAAACTGTTACAATTCCGGTTATGGCCAAAGTGAGGATCGGACATTTTGTCGAGGCTCAAATTCTTGAGGCGCTCGGGATTGATTATATTGATGAAAGTGAAGTTTTGACGCCGGCGGATCCGTACGCGCATGTTGATAAGAGTGGGTTCAAGGTGCCATTTGTTTGCGGTGCGCGAAATTTGGGCGAGGCTCTTCGCAGGATTTCTGAAGGAGCGGCGATGATCCGCACAAAAGGTGAGGCTGGAACCGGAAATGTTATTGAAGCCGTGAGACACATGAAAATGATGAATCTTGAGATTGAAGCTTTGAAAATAATGGGGACGGCGGCTGTTAAGAAATACGCGGAGAAAGAGAGAGTTTCGGTTGATCTTGTGAAAAAAGTGCGCGAACTTGGGCGTTTGCCGGTCGTGAATTTTGCGGCTGGCGGAATCGCAACTCCCGCGGACGCGGCGATGATGATGCAACTTGGGTGCGATGGGGTTTTTGTCGGAAGTGGAATTTTTAAATCTTCTGATCCTTCGCGCCGTGCACACGCGATCGTTGAAGCTGTTTTGCATTATGACGATCCTTTGGTTTTGGCGCGAGTGTCGGAGGGACTGGGCGAGGCGATGCCGAGTTTGGAGATCGACGGGCTTGGGCAAAAGTATGCGGAGAGAGGGATTTAATTTTAAAAATGAAAATTGGAGTTTTGGACATCCAGGGGAGCGTGGAGGAGCATTTTGAGGCTTTGAAAAGGCTGGCGAAGGCGCGGCCTGTGCTTAAAATCGAGCCTGTTTTGGTGAAAAAAATTAGCGATCTTGATGGCGTGCGCGGGCTTATTATTCCCGGGGGAGAGAGTACCACTATTGGGAAACTTTTGAAAAAAAACGGGATGTGGGAGGAGATTGGAAAAAGGGCAAAAGGGGTTGCGGGCTCGGGGCTGCAGGGCTCAAGAGACAGCTTCCCCCGCCAAGGCGGGGTTGCTGTCTGGGGAACATGCGCCGGCGCGATTCTTTTGGCAAAGGGCTGGCTCGGGCTGATGGATATTGAGGTTGAGAGGAATGCTTATGGGAGGCAGATGGATAGTTTTGAGACGGAGGTGAAATTTGATTTTGAGGGGATGGCGGAAGGCTCAAGGGCTACAGGACACAAATTTCATGCCGCAGGGCGGGACGAAATGGGCTCAAAAAAAATCCGCCCTTCGGCCGTTGTGCCGGCCATTTTTATCAGAGCGCCAAAGATTGTCAAAGTTGGCTCCGGCGTTCAAGTTTTGGCAAAGTGCAATGGCGAAATTGTCGCGGCTTCTCAGGGGCGATTTTTGGCGACTACTTTTCATCCGGAGCTTACTGAATGTTTCCGGATCCACGAGCTGTTCGTGGAGGAATTTTGCCGCTAGCTAACGCTTTTTTTAATTTTTTAACCAATTCTCTTTCTATCTCTTCGATGGTCGTTTGTTCGTTCCAGTCCGAATTGTCTACCACCGTGTTCGGATCATACGCTTGACAAATTTTAGGGGGGGGTAGACTTAAAAAAGAGTTTATTTACTGGTTTATTTTTAACCTTATTTCTATGAACAAAAAAATTCTGATCGCAGTGATCGTGGCGCTGGTGCTAGTGGCAGGCGTTGCCGTTTGGCAATGGAAAGGAGATACATTGATGGGGAGAACAAAGGCTCCTGTAAGCAAGTCTACCTACCAAGAGTGCTTGAAATATGACACATGGTGGAAAAACGGAGTATTCACCGACGAGGCTTCCAAAATTTTTAAATCTGTTGGTGGGTATTGGGATAAGTTTTATTCATGCCAAGATTCTTACGGGATCCCTGCGTCTTATACCTACGATGATTGCGTGAAGTTCAAACATTGGTTTACTGGAGACGTCTATACCAACGAGATGGGCAAACTTGGGCTTGATGGTTATGTCGCTGCGTATACTTGCTATGTTGCGTACGGGGTCAATGTCGGCGAAAAATAATAGACATGCTCAATATTTGCGGGTGGTTCTTTTAAAGAATGATATTCTTGTTATAATTGCCGTGATTGAAAAATTCTTTTCTTAACAAGCTCATTTTCTTTTTGTTTGCTTTGGCGGCGGGGGTGCTGCCGATGGTTTTTGTGCCGTGGATAAGATTGGAGTTTGAATTGCCGAAGGCGGCGGTGTTTAGGGGGATCGTGGTGATTATTTGGGCGGTGATGATTGTTAAGATTTTGATTGAGAAGAAGATAAAGGTTTTAGAAATTGGGGCTGCGGGCTCGTGGGCTCAGGGCGCTCCCCTCCGCAAAGCGGGGGTCGCGCTGTGGACAGGGATTGTGGGTTTTGTTTTGGCATTGGCTATTTCTACCGCTTTGTCGTGGGCGCCGTGGGTTAGTTTTTTTGGGTCGTATTTGAGACAGCAGGGATTTTTGCAATTCCTCTTTTACATTTTGTTCTTTTTTGCGGGAGTTTTGGCGTTTGAGAAAAAAGATTTGGGGAGATTGTCGCGATATATTGGGCTTGGGGCTGTGCTTGTGTGCATGATTGCTGTGGCTCAGCGGCTTTTTGGTGGAATTGATTATCGAATTTTTGGGACATTGGGGCATCCGAATTTTTTGGGAAGTTATTTGGTTATTACAATTCCTTTTTTGGCTGGGAATTGTGTTAATGGGGAGAAAAAAAGAGCTAGGTTTTTCTGGATAACAACCGTGATTTTGGCTTTAATTACACTGTTTTTGACGTTCAGCAGGGCGGCGATTTTGGGACTTTTTGTTGAGATCGTTTTGATGATTTTGATTTTTTGGAGAGCTAAAATTTGGAAAAAAATTACCATGATTCTGATTGGGATCGTTGCGTTTTCGGGGATTTTTGTTTCTTCTGCTTTTTATTCAAATGAAGAAAGTCCTTTTGCTCGCTTGGCTGGTGGAGGAGAGGGGGGCGTTGCGGTTTCTACAAGGCTCGCGATTTGGCCGTGGACTTTTGAGCAGATTTTGGAGCGGCCGGTTTTTGGGTATGGGCCGGAGATGTTTGAGGAATTATTTGAGAGAAAGGCGCCGGAGAGTTTTTGGGAATTGGAGAAGGGGGGTCTTGGCTCTGGGAGGCTGGCGGCGGATCGGGCACATAATGAGATTTTGGACATTTTCGTTGCGAGTGGCGGAGTCGGACTTTTGGCTTACTTATGCGTTTTTCTTTGCCTTTTGTTAATTGCGTGGAGGAACCGGGGGAACGTTATTGTGGCGGCTGGATTTGTTAGTTTGGTTTCTTTATTTGTTGTTAATATGTTCGGGTTTTCGACGACTGTTCATTACGTTTTGTGGTGGATGATTGCGGCGATGATTGTTGTTAGTGGGGGAGAGAAAAAAGTTTTCGAATTGGGATTTTTGAAAAATTTGAAAAAGAAATTTTTAGCAAAAACGTTTATTAGTCTAATCGTTGCTTTGACCGTTTTAGTGAGCAGTTGGGCTATTTTTAATTTTAGCTTTGAGCCTATTAAAGCTGATTATAAATATATGCTGGCGGCTGAGAAGGTTTTTGCGTGGAGACATCTTGAGGCTTCGAATGATTTTAAGGAGGTTTTGAGCTGGAATCCTTATGAAGTTTTTTATGCGATTTCGGCGGCGGAGCATGCTTTGCTTGCTTATGAGGACGTGAAGGAGAATGAGAAAAGTTTGATACTTGGGAACGCTGGGTTTTTTATTAATTATGCGAAGGGGTTGGCTGGGGGAGAATGGACGAAGATCAAAGAATTGGAAGAAAAATATAGAAAATTCTCCGCTGGTTTGTGACCTGTGTTATAATTGGCTTATGACGATAGATTCCATCAAAAAACAAGTTGTGCCAACCTTAAAACAGGGGGGCGCGGTTAAGATCGCTATTTTTGGATCTTTTGCTACGGGGGAAGCGAAAAGGACTAGCGATATAGATATTTTGGTTCAATTCAAAAACTCCATCGGACTTCTCAAATTGGCTCATTTGAAATTTAAAATTGAGGATAAAGTTGGGCGAAAAGTTGATCTTTTGACTTACGATTCCATTAATCCTCATTTAAAAAATATTGTTTTAAAGGAACAAAAAATTATTTATGAAAAAAGATCCTGAGATTTATAATCACCATGCTTCCAAAAAGTATAAAAAAATTGATTGAGGAATTTTCGAAACTGCCGGGGATTGGGCCGAAAACTGCGCAGAGGTTGGCGATGCACCTCATTCACAGCCCTGCGGATAAAGCGCGGGATTTGGGGGATGCGGTAATGGGGTTAAAAGAGGGAGTTATTTTTTGTTCGGAATGCTGGAATATCGCGGAGAATAGCCCTTGCTCGGTATGCTCGGACGTGTCACGCGATCGCTCGAAAATTTGCGTGGTCGAGGAGGTTTTGGACGCGGCGGCGATTGAGAAAACGGGGGATTATAATGGCTTGTATCATGTTTTGCATGGCGTTTTGTCGCCGGTGGACGGGATTGGGGTTGATGAATTGAAAATTGCGGAGCTGATTGCGAGGGTTAGGCGGAGTTTTGAAAAAGAGGCTACAGGCTCGGGGCTACAGGCTCAGCCTGCAGACTCAAACAAGCTCGGGTCTGCAGTTGCTGGGGGCGTTTCGATTAAAGAGATTATTTTGGCAACAAACCCTTCGCTTGAAGGGGAGGCAACTGCTCTTTATATTCACAAATTGCTTTTGGAGTTTCCCGATGTTTCGGTCACCAGGATCGCACGCGGGCTGCCGACCGGTGGGAATATTGAATACTCGGACGATTTGACGTTGAGCCGGGCGATGAAGGGGAGAGGGGAGTTTTAGAGCGAAGCTTTATGTATCAGCAAGCTGTTTGTTAAACGATAGGCTGAGTTTGTTTTTTTTGTTTAACTTTTTTAAAACTTCGCCGAGTTCAGTAGCGGCTTTTTCAAAACGGAGTTCTTCTGTGGTTTTGCAATGTCGGTGAGCCTTTATGGCCATGTGCGATATTTAATAGCTCTATGGTAATCATAAATTGACGAGTGAATCAATGTTATTAGCTTTAAAAAGCGCAAAATGTGTGCGCACATTACCTGCGGCACTTGACATGTTTTTCGTCAAAATCGGAGACGAACACTCTTGAACCTGAAAATTTTTCCGTACGGAAAATTTTGATCTGAAGAATTATACAATAAATAAAATTGGTTATTCCTAACCTGGAAGTTTCTGCGCGCGCATAAATCCCAACCTGAAAAATTGCACGACAGTGTATTTGTGAATCTGCATTAAGCCAAAATAAAACAACTTGGCCCTGCTCCCGAGAGGTGATGACTTTTAGGCGAGAATGAATGTCGTAGGGCCTGCGCCGGAGAGATGGATGTTTTGGGGGAGAGGGTTTTTTAACAAAGTTTCAAAATCGTTGTGGAGGAGGGAGTGGATCGCGAGCGCGTCGTTGGTTTTTATGGCGTGGATTAATTTTGCAGTTTTCTCGGTGTTTTTGCCACATTTTTTTAAGTTTATTTTTTTGTATTGGGATTTTGTTTTGTTTTTTAATTGGCGGATTTGTGGAGTTGTAATTGTGAAAGCGAGGCCTTTTACTGGAGGAAGTTGAGTTATTATTTCGCCGAAATTTTCCGCCAATGCTATTCCGCCAGTGATGAAAAATGGCGTGTCCATGCTGATTTCTTTTGCCAGTTCGCGCATTTTTTGGGTGGAGAGATTTAATTTTAACAGATGGTTTAAGCCTTTTATTACTGCCGCGGCGTTTGAAGATCCTCCGCCAAGGCCGCTTGATGCCGGGATGTTTTTTGTGACCGTGATTTTAATCGCATGCGCGGAGATTTTGCATTTTTTCAAAATTAATTTGGCGGCTTTTAGGATTGTGTTGTTTTTGTTGACAGAGGTGGGAGTCCCGCTAGGCGTTGATTCGAAAACTGAGAGGTTAGGGCAAGGGCTCGTTGGCTGCGGGCTCGTTGCCCCGACAAGTCGGGGCTTAGCTTCAATCTCAATAAAATCAGGTTTAAAACCGGCTGTGTTTTGCGGGGTTATTTCACAAATTACAGTCTGGATTCTGTGATAGCCTTTGAATTTTCCGGATTTTTGGACATTTAAAATATCAAGTGCGAGATTTATTTTTGCGTTGGAGGGGAAGGATATTTTTGAACTGGTGAATGGGGACGTGGTCAAAATTATTGGACGGGATACCGCTTTGACGGATGCCTTGAGTGATATTTTTGCCTCTTTTTCTTTATTTCTTTTTTCCATCTTTTATCAAAGATACTATCGCGAAACACTGGATTCCTTTGCCCTGACCGAAGGTCGTGAGATTTTCGCCTGATGTTGCGGTGATTCCGATTTTTTGAACCGGGAGATTTAAAATTTTTGAAAGAGATTTTTTGATTTGTGAAACAAGTGGATCGATTTTGGGGATTTTGCATTCAATCATCAATCCTAAATTTCCTATTTTGAATTTTTCTTTTGCAACTTTTTTCAAAACTATGTCTAGGAATTTTTTACTGTCCGTTACTTTTTCTTTCACGCAAAGCGAGTCGGCGTAAAACCCGAGCGAATGCTCGCCAATGGCTTGTGATAGCGCATTAAAGACCGCGTGCAAAATCACGTCACCGTCGGAATTCGCTTCTAATTTTGAGAAATTTTTAAATAAAACTCCGCCGAGTGTCAGCCCCGAAATTGCGGAAAATTCATGACTGTCTTGGCCGATCCCAACACGGAAATCTTCGGACATTTCACCGAGCAAAACTTTTAATCTTTCGATGTCTTCACGCGTTGTAATTTTGAAATTGTGTTCGTGGGCAGGAATCACGGTTGGCTTGTGGCCGATTGCTTCGAGTAACATCGCTTCGTCGGTCGGGTCGAGATGTTTTTTGTCTGCGTTTTTCAGGGCTCTTTCAAAAAGGGAAAATTCAGCAACTTGCGGAGTCTGCGCTGCAAAAAGATCGCTTCTATCAATCGTTTCTTCGACTTTTTTATTCTTAACTTTTTTGATCGTATCGACAACTTCGCGGGCGACGATGCACGCTCCGGACGTCATTGCTTCTGTGATTGCGTCTGCAATTTCGTTGTATGAAGGAAGTGGGTTTGCGCCGTTATGGACTACTATCAAGTCGCCTTTTTGAGGTTTGAATTTGCTCAATGCTTGAACTCCGGCTTTGAGCGAATCGTGGCGGGTCAAGCCGCCTTTTACTATTAATTTAACTTTGTGGAACTTGTATGTTTTCACGATTTCCATCATTTCGTTTTGATTGATTTTGCTTGCTACCAAAACAATTTTGTCTATCTGGTCGTGGTCATTAAAAGCCGCGAGCGAATAATAAATCACCGGATGGTTCGCAACTTTTACAAGAAGCTTGTCTTTGCCTGAGAGCATCCTTTTGCTTTGGCCTGCGGCGAGAATAATCGCGTAGTTCATGGGTGAATAGTGCCAAAAGAGAGAGATTTTTGCAAATTTAGATTTTGGTGAACGGGATTTTGTTTTCGATGAAAAGAGCGAGTTTTTTTTCTTTTTGATGGAAAAATGTTTTGATTTTTTTCTGTTTGTAGGCAGTGAGGATTTTTTTGATTGCTGGGAAAGTTTTGTGGTCGATTTTGTGGAAAGGGTAGGCTTTGAGTTGGTTTTTTGTGAGGAATTTTAATTTTGGATTGTGGAAAATTTTATTTTTTCGTGTTTGGTAAAAATAGGAGAGAAGAGCGTCTTCGATTGGGATGCGCATGTCGGGGGAGTAGGCAAGGGCGAGGGATTCTTTTTTG
>Ga0172371_10014637_pt1 | contig 10087 bp, 7 predicted proteins | sample Lak12m_FD_114543 | JGI IMG/M metagenome (GOLD analysis project Ga0172371, IMG submission 114543) | Freshwater microbial communities from Kabuno Bay, South-Kivu, Congo - kab_022012_12m | ecosystem: Environmental > Aquatic > Freshwater > Lake | place: Democratic Republic of the Congo: South-Kivu... | reverse complement strand
GGTCCACCTAAAACCCAACCTGTCAACTGCTCAGCCAGTTGACAGTCATTTCGTCTCTCAGTGCATGTTTTTAACAGCTTTGATGCGGGAGTAGTAAGTCATCTGCCAGCGAGTCGGGAGTGTCAGGTGTGAGCCCGATAGTGTACCCGCAGAGTACAAGTTTATTTCTGACTGAACTCGCCTGCCGCTCCATTTGGGGCAAGCTTCACTGGTGAAAGCCCACCGCTCTAGCCTGTGACGGCATCCGCCCGTTATCGCGGACCCGAGTGGTCTGTTCTACTGCATCCCCAAAGAAAATGGTCATTGCAAGGATAGACAATCAGGGTGGTACCACGGAGTTTTACTTCGTCCCTGGCGGACGAAGTTTTTATTTTAATGGTATTAAATTTGACGCATAGAAGCCTATTCTATGAGATTTTTTTGTTGATCAGGAGAAGAAAATGACTGATAACGAACAATATCACCCCGAAGAGATCGAACCCAAATGGCAAGCCCGCTGGGATGCGGATGGTCTCTATCATTCCGATATTGACCATGATGAAGAGAAATATTATGCGCTGACCATGCTGCCCTATCCCTCAGGAGACTTGCATATCGGACATTGGTATGCCATGGCGCCTTCGGATGCGCGCGCTCGCTTCATGCGTATGCGCGGCTATAATGTGCTTTTCCCGATGGGTTTTGATGCGTTTGGGTTGCCCGCTGAGAATGCAGCCATTAAGAAGGGCATCCATCCCAAAGAATGGACCTACGCCAATATTGCTAATATGCGCAAGCAGTTGCGCACGATGGGCGCCATGTTCGATTGGCGACGCGAAGCCGTTTCCGCTGACCCCAAATACTATAAATGGACGCAATGGTTCTTCCTGAAGTTGTTCGAGAATGGCTTGGCATATCGCAAGATGTCTCCGGTCGATTGGTGCCCGAACTGCAATACCACCTTGGCGCGCGAACAGGTCTGGGGCGATGACCGCCATTGTGAGCGCTGCGGCACGCCAGTGATCAAGAAGAACCTCGAGCAGTGGTTTTTCCGCACAACCAATTACGCTGAGGAACTTTTGGATTTCTCGCATTGTGATTGGCCCGAGCGAGTGGTTACCTTGCAAACCAATTGGATCGGTCGCTCGGAAGGCGCTTCAGTCGTCTTTCATACCGAAGATGGCGACCCGTTGGAAGTTTTCACCACCCGTCCGGATACGTTATGGGGCGCGACTTTTATGGTCTTGGCGCCTGAACATCCGCTGGTTAAGAAATTGACTAGCCCTGAACAGCATGATCGGGTCGAAGCCTATATTGCCGAGGTAACTCGTCAAACCGATATGCAGCGTGAAGCCGCGGATAAAGACAAGACTGGCGTCTTTACGGGCGGTTATGCGATCAATCCGGTCAATAATGAACGCATCCCGATCTGGATCGCTGATTATGTGCTCATGACCTATGGCGCCGGCGCGATCATGGCAGTGCCTTCGCATGATGAACGTGACTTTGCCTTTGCGATCAAATATGGTTTGTCGATCATCCCGGTCATTGATCGCCCAGATGGATTAACCAAATCGTGCTTACCCATCAAAGCGGTCAAAGAGAATTTTGTAGATATGTTGAAACTGGCTGATATTCCCTTCGAAGAGAAAGCGGATGTCCTCGAAGTGACCATTCCACCTGATAAAAGCGACCTTTTCATTGATTTGGCTGTTGGATCGGTGCAGGAAGGTTATTCGATCGAAGTCGTTGGAACACGCTGGCAGTTCATCTTCACGGATGGCATCTTTAGTTGGGAGTCAGCAAAAACGGACGCATCCATCCTGTCGCGCTTAATCGCGGTGGACAGCAGTGTGAGGAAATATCGTACAGTCATGGAATATCTTTCTCAATGTGATTTCTATCAAGATGCCCTTTTCCATCATGAGTATGGCATGATGATCAACTCAAATGAGTTTACAGGCACGCCAGGCGATCGTGCGGTTAGAGAGGTGATCGATTGGTTAGAAAGTAAAGGCATCGGCAAAGGCGCGATCAATTACCGTTTGCGTGATTGGCTGATCTCCCGTCAACGTTATTGGGGCGCGCCGATTCCGATGGTGCATTGTACGAAATGCGGCATCGTTCCGGTTCCAGAAGATCAATTGCCGGTCTTATTGCCCGATGATGTTGAGTGGACTCCTACCGGCGAAAGCCCCTTGAAATTGCATCCTTCCTGGAAACATACCATCTGCCCGCAGTGTGGAGGCGAGGCGTTGCGTGAGACCGATACCATGGATACTTTTATGTGCTCTTCTTGGTATCACTTGCGTTACCTCAGTCCGGATTATGATCAGGGACCCTTTGACCCAGATGAGTATGATTATTGGATGCCGGTTGATCTATACACGGGTGGCATCGAACATGCTACCATGCATTTGATCTACACGCGCTTTTTCCATAAAGCTGGTCGTGACATGGGTATTATGAAAGGACCTGAGCCGATGCTCATGCTGCGCAATCAAGGCATCATCTTAGGTGAGGATTCTGAAAAAATGTCCAAGTCGCGCGGCAACGTAGTCTCGCCGGATGAATTGGTGGCGCAGTATGGCGCCGATACCGTGCGCGCCTATTTGATGTTCTTTGCCCGCTGGGATTTAGGCGGTCCCTGGAATAGCCAGGGCATCGAAGGCTCGGCGCGCTGGTTGAGACGTCTATGGGCGTTGTTCACAAATCCCCCCGCGCCATCCAAAGCAACCCCTGCAATATTGCGTGACCTGCGCCGTAAACTGCATCAAACCCTACGGCAGGTCACCGAAGACTTTGAGAAATTGGAATTCAACACCACCGTCTCTGCCTTGATGGAGTTGCTCAATGATATGATGAAGGCGCGCGAACAAGGCGCGCAGGGTACGACGGAATGGGAGGAAGCTGAAGATATTTATCTACACATGATGGCGCCCATTTGTCCGCATTTCGCCGAAGAGATTTGGCAACGAAAAGGAAAACCCTACTCGATCCATCAACAGCCTTGGCCTGAATTTGATGCACAGGCAGCTGCCGAAGAACAGATCACGTTGGTTGTGCAGGTGAATGGCAAATTGCGCGATCGTGTCACCGTCCCTGCCAGTATCAGTGATGAAGAAGCCAAGCGATTAGCGTTGGAAAGTGAAGTCATAAAGACCTATCTGGAAGGGAAACTGCCGCGCAAGGTGATCCTTGTGCCGGGACGTCTGGTGAATATCGTCGTATAACAAGGAGGTCAATCATGCGCTTTGAAGCTTTGAACTGGTTTGATGTTCAAAATTATCTTGAGGGGGAAAACCGTCTGATGCTGGTGATTGGATCCACCGAACAGCATGGCTATTTGAGTCTGCTTACGGATGTTAAGATACCGCTCGCTTTGGCGGATGCTGCCAGTCAGCAAAGTGGTGTGCTCGTCGCGCCGCCCGTTAATTTTGGCGCTGCCCCCTATTTCCTGGCTTATCCCGGCACGATCAGCCTGCGAATAACGACCTTAATGGATGTTGTTGAAGATGTTCTACGCTCAGTCTATCGACATGGTTTTCGACGGCTATTGATCTTAAATGGACACGGCGGTAATGATCCCATTCGTGCGCGTCTTTATGAACTCCAAAATGAGCTCGTCGGATTGCAGATCGTTTGGTATGCCTGGTGGCAGTCGCATTCCGTGGAGCAGGCGGTTGTCAAGCATGGCTTAAAACTTGCCCATGCTAACTGGTTGGAAGCCTTTTCATTTACGCGTGTGGCTGATTTGCCTGAGGGCGAGAAAATCCCGCCGCGTATTCCAGGTCTGATGGGCGCCGATCAAGCCCGTCAAGTATATGGCGATGGCGTTTTTGGCGGACCTTATGCTGTCGATGAATCGATTATGAATGAAATTTTTGAGGTCGCTTTGGGGGATGTCCTGCACTATTTGCGTTTTGAATGATCCGTTTTTATCAGATGATGGTTTCGTGTAGATATTTTTCTGATCTGAAGAAGACTCTTATTTGACCAATGAGATGCCCTGAGATAGAATCAAGATGCAAGAAGTCTGGATTAAATAATTTAACATTAGAAATTATTCTCAAGCGCTTTAGAAGATCGATTTACTGATTGAACGCTATTTCAAAAGTTAAGATAATTACGAAAGGTGATGTAAATGTCCAAAAAAGAAGTTGTTGTCTCTAATGATGCTCCCGCAGCGATCGGTCCTTACTCTGCCGCTAATCGATTTGGTGATTTGGTCTTCACATCTGGACAGCTTGGTATTGATCCTGCTACAGGGGAATTAGTCGAGGGTGGAATCGAGGCGCAGACTCGCCAAGCTCTGACCAATTTGAGATCAGTCCTTGAAGCGGCTGGTTCATCAATCGATTTGGTGCTTAAGTCAACTGTATTTTTAAAGGATATCGCTAATTTTAGCCGTATGAACGCGGTTTATGCCGAATTCTTCACCACTGATCATCCAGCGCGCTCCGCTTTTCAGGTTGCAGCTCTTCCCAAGGATGCTGAAGTTGAGATTGAAGCGATTGCAGGTCTGGAGAGTTGATCCTCGTCGTTGACGATGAAGAATCAAAACTTAGATTCAGTTTCCATCATAATACCCTGTTTCAATGAAGAGAAAACCATCACTGCTTTATTGGATGCGATCTACCAACAAACCTATCCGCAGGGGCAGATGGAGGTGGTTATCGCAGATGGTTTGTCAACTGATCGTACAAGGGATGTCATTCGAGAATTCTCCGCTCAACATCCGACGATGACCGTGCGCCTGATCGATAATCCCGATCGCGCTATTCCTGCAGGTTTGAACCGCGCCATCGAAGCGGCGCAAGGTGAGTTCATCGTGCGTCTGGATGCCCATTCCAAGCCCTATCCCGATTATGTCTCGCGTTGTGTATTTACTTTAAATGAAAGCAAGGGCGATAATGTGGGGGGCATTTGGGAGATCTTGGCGATGAATGATTCTTGGCAAGCGCGTGCGATTGCCTTTGCGGCTGCGCATCCTCTAGCCGTCGGGGATGCTCGTTATCGTTACAGCAATCAAGCTGGCTATGTTGAGACGGTGCCCTTTGGCGCGTTTCATCGCTCTTTGATCGATAAGATCGGCTTTTTTGATGAGAGCTTATTGACGAATGAGGATTATGAATTCAACACCCGCATCAACCAAGCCGGTGGGAAAATCTGGTTTGACCCAAAAATTAGATCGATCTATTATGCACGCGCAAATCTGGTAGAATTAGCGCGTCAGTATTGGCGTTATGGTTATTGGAAAGCAAAGATGTTGCGTCGCTATCCTGCGACGATCCGCTGGCGACAGGCGCTACCGCCAGCTTTCGTGCTTAGCCTGCTGATATTCTTATTCGCATCACTTTGGTTATCTTTCGCGCGATGGCTAATTATGTTAGAATTAATCTCCTACGTGACGGTATTATTCCTGATTGGGATTCAATCTGCCTGGAAATATAAACATCCCTCATATCTTATTGGCGTTCCCCTCGCAATTGCTTGTATGCATCTCTCTTGGGGGAGCGCATTTTTATGGAGTCTATTGAAATCATGAGTTCTCCCGTAAAACGGGTTAAACATTCGAACCTTTGGCAATTGAGAATCGGAGAACGAAAAACACTGCTAATGATCGGGGATCTGCTGGCAGCGATCATCGCTCTCTTAATTTCTCTTTATTATTGGGGCAGCAGTGAACGTTTTTTGGGATTCACACTCGAATTCTTAGAAAAAAGAACCCCGATCTGGTTCTATTTCTTGCCTTTGGTTTGGCTATTGTTAATGGTTGAACAGTATGATGTCCACAAAGCTGCTGACTGGAAACGTACCATCCAAGGTGTGATTGGGGCTGCTTCTGTGGGTGTTATCCTCTATATGGCAATGTATTTTTACTATTCCACGCCCCCTGATTCACTCTTGCCGAGGCGAGGCGTGGCTTCTTTTGTGATTCTGGTTACCATTCTAACGCTTGCTTGGCGATATATCTATATCAAAGTATTTACAGCCAGACAGCTCTTGCGGCGCGCTTTATTGGTTGGCGCTGGCAAGAATGGTGAGATCCTTTTGGATGTCATCAACAATATGCAGATCCAACCTTTTTTATTGATTGGGATTGTGGATGATAATCATCGCAAATTAGGTACTTTTATCAAGGGGCATCAGGTCATTGGCACAAGCGAACAACTGCTTGATATTATCAGTGAAAACCATATTTCGGATGTGATTGTATCTATATCTGGTGAAATGCAAGGCAATATGTTCCAAGCTTTATTGGACACTCAACAGAGTGGTGTGGATATCTTCCGGATGCCAACCACGTATGAAGATTTGCTTGAGCGTGTGCCGATCCTCACCTTAGAAGCGAATTGGTTATTAGGTTCATTTATTGATGATGTGCGCACAAGCGGTTTTTTTCTATTAAGCAAACGATTACTGGATATTGTGGGTGGTTTGATTGGTTTGATATTCAATATCGTCGCCTTTCCTTTCATCGCTTTAGCGATCATGATCGATGATGGATTACCCATCTTCTACAAACAAACCCGCCTGGGGAGAGGCGGAATTAGTTATGATATCTATAAGTACCGTACCATGAGACGGGATGCTGAACCAGACGGACATGCAAAATGGGCGAAAGAAAACGATGAGCGCGCCACAAGTGTCGGTAGGATCTTGCGCAAGACGCACCTCGATGAGCTACCCCAATTTTTCAATGTCTTACGCGGCGATATGAGCCTCGTGGGACCACGCGCTGAACGTCCTGAATTGGTTGAGTATTTCCATAGACATATCCCGTTTTATCGAGCGCGCTTATTGGTGCAGCCTGGGATCACCGGATGGGCTCAGATCAATTTTGGCTATGCCGCTTCCATCGAGGAGACGATTGTCAAATTGGAATTTGATCTTTATTATATTAAAAATCGTAGTTTCTGGATGGATCTCGTCATTCTGTTGAGAACTCCCGCGACAGTGCTCGGTTTTCGAGGTAGATGATCATGCGCATCCGTAATTATTTTAAAAACCGCACGTTATTAATTGGCGATGTATTTTTGATTGTGTTTGCTGCTTTAGGAAGTTTTGCGCTTCGAACCGATCTTGGTCCACTCTTTGTTTATTACCTACCACAGGCTTTATGGCTTGTTGTCATAGCGCTGTTGATCAAACCGATTGTGTTCTTCTTCTTTGGTCTCTATAATCGCTTGTGGATTTACGCCAGCATCCAAGAGTTGAAACTGATCGTCGCTTCGGTGACCACTGCCTCGGTTTTGGTATCGGTAGTGATCGTCACATTGCGCGCTTTCCAAGTCTTGCCAGCTTTCCCTCGCAGCACGCTTCCGATCGATTGGTTGTTGAACTTAATCCTGATTGGTGGCTTGCGTTTCTCCTTACGCATTTTAGGCGAGACCCGCGGCAACCATCTCGATGCGGGAATTGGACAAAAACAAGTCTTGATTGTTGGAGCCGGCGACGCTGGCGCTTTGGTCGTACGCGAAATGCAGAAGAACCAGCAGTTGAATTTATTACCGGTTTGTTTTATTGATGACGATCCCGAAAAACAAAAACAACAGATCCACGGCGTGCCGGTCGTAGGTAATTTAGATGACTTAGCTCGCACGGTCTTTCTACGACAGATCAACGAAGTCATCATCGCCATCCCCAGCGCGCCGGGTCGTGTCATCCGTAAAGTGGCTGAAGTCTGTCGTTCGCGCAATATCCCCTTCCGCACGATGCCCGGTATTTATGAGTTGATCGGGGGTAAGGTCAATGTCAGCCGCTTGAGGGAAGTTGAAATTTCAGACTTGTTGAGACGAGAACCGGTCTATATTGATGAACGTTCGATTGGCGCTAGTTTATCCGGTCAACGTGTGCTCGTCACCGGGGCAGGCGGTTCGATCGGGCGTGAGTTATGCCGTCAAATTGCTCGATGGAGACCTTCTTCGTTGATCACCCTTGGGCATGGCGAGAATAGTATCTTTGAGACCGTTTTTGAAATTGGAAATGATTTCTCTTCTCTACCGATCCATCCTGTCGTCGCGGATGTGCGTGATCTCGATCGTTTGAATGTCATCTATGATAACCATCGCCCACAAGTCATCTTTCACACCGCTGCCCATAAACATGTCCCCATGATGGAAGCCAATGTCGAGGAGGCAATCTTAAATAATGTCCTCGGCACGCGTAATGTTGTCGATGTCTCCGTCAACTTCGGTGTTGAACGCTTGGTTTTAATCTCCACCGATAAAGCCATTCGTCCTTCAAGCGTTTACGGCGCCACCAAGCGTCTCGGCGAGATGATGGTGATTGATGCTGCGGCGCGTTCTGGATTGGCGTTTTCAGTTGTTCGCTTTGGCAATGTGCTTGGCAGTCGCGGCAGCGTCGTACCACAGTTCAAGAAACAAGTTCAACGCGGCGGTCCTGTCACGGTGACTCATCCCGATATGCAGCGTTATTTCATGACCATCCCCGAAGCAGTTCATCTTGTTCTGCAAGCTTCTTCCATGGGGCATGGCGGCGAGGTCTTTGTGCTCAATATGGGTGAGCAAGTGCGTGTTCTTGATTTAGCCGAAGACCTGATCCGCCTCTCTGGATTAGAACCTGGCAAGGATATTGAGATTGTCTTTACTGGTATCCGTGCTGGCGAAAAACTGAGCGAAGAATTATGGGATAAAGACGCCCATTATGCCGCCACCTCCCATCCTGATATTGTTCTATTGGATGAAGAAGATGTCCTGACTGCTAGTCAATTACAAGATACCGCAGATGAACTGATCTATCTCGCTAGAGAAGGTAATTCTAGAGCGATTATTAATATTCTCGAGAAATCTGTACCTGGCGCCACGATCAGCAGGACTCCTTTGCCGGATATCTTTTCGTATATCTAAAGGTTTTTTAAGAACTAATATTGAGATCGTTTACCAAGGAAATTTGTTTTTATCATGACTGAATTGACGCAAATTGAGTGGGAAGATTTCATGCTCAACTATCCAGAAGCGCATCTTTTACAGACTGCTAACTGGGGAAAGTTAAAATCGGAGTTTGGTTGGGAAGTAGTCCGTGTAGTCCATCAAGCTAGAACCGGTCTTGAAGATATATCGATTGGCGCTCAAATTCTTTTCAAACGCTTGCCGTTTGGTTTTTCGATGGCTTATATCCCCAAAGGTCCGGTGATAAAAGATATCCAAAACCAACAGATTGACTGGAAAGGCTTCTGGCAAATCGTCGATCAGATTTGTCGAGATCGTAAGGCAGTATTTTTAAAAGTCGAACCGGATCTTTGGCAGCCGGTTGAATCGCAATCCATTTTACTGGAAAAGGATCACAGATCAGAAGATCGACAGATCTTTTCAGGTTTTAACATCAGTCCGACGAGTGTGCAACCGCCGCGCACCTTGATGATTGAACTGCGTGGTGATGAAGATCAAATTATGGGAAGGATGAAGCAAAAAACACGCTATAATATTCGTCTAGCGCTTAAAAAGGGCGTCATCGTTCGTACTAGCGCAGATTTGGATACCTTTTACAAACTTATCTCGATCACCTCCAATCGAGCTGATTTTGGCGTGCATAGCAAAGCTTATTACCAACGCGCTTATGAGCTCTTCCATCCTACTGGCGAAGCGGAGATCTTTATCGCTGAATATGATGGCGAACCATTAGCCGCGTTGATGGTCTTTGCACGCGGGAAACGCGCTTGGTATCTTTATGGCGCTTCGGGGGACAAGTACCGTGATCGGATGCCAACTTATATCCTTCAATGGGAAGCCATGCGCTGGGCGCGCAGCCGTGGTTGCGAGTGGTACGACCTTTGGGGTGTGCCCGATGTCGATGAAGAGCAATTAGAACAGAAATTTATCGCGCGGTCGGATGGGCTTTGGGGTGTTTATCGATTCAAGCGCGGTTTCGGTGGCATTCTACGGCGAGCGTTAGGACCCTATGATCGTGTCTATAACCCGCTGCTGTACTCTTTGTACCGTTTCATTTCTCGTAAGAAGATACAATGACCCAAATAGGTGCTAAAAGCAATAGCGCGCGAAGTTCAGAGCTCGAATTGAGGATGAGTGAAACGCTACCCGAGACTTGGAATGAGCAGATTGCAGCGTTGCCCAGCGCCCATATT
>Ga0172371_10014632_pt1 | contig 10088 bp, 8 predicted proteins | sample Lak12m_FD_114543 | JGI IMG/M metagenome (GOLD analysis project Ga0172371, IMG submission 114543) | Freshwater microbial communities from Kabuno Bay, South-Kivu, Congo - kab_022012_12m | ecosystem: Environmental > Aquatic > Freshwater > Lake | place: Democratic Republic of the Congo: South-Kivu... | reverse complement strand
TTTTTAAACATTACATAATTATTTCACATAGTGAAACATTGAGTTTACCTTTTTATTCCAAGTCAAAACATTTTTTCCAGGAGCCGAAATTTGAACGGACTCTGGTAAGTCCAAGGTATGTCCATATCGTGGGGTTATCGTAGTTGGTGATATGGATTGCACCAAAGATTATGGCAGATACGGTGCCCAGGATAACATTGGCCTTTTCCAAACCCTCCCTTTTGTAGAAGCTTCGAAAGAATGCCAGTATTGCCCAGGGTATAACTCTGAATACCAAGTCTTCTGCCACGATTAACCCTGCAATTATCGACAGTAGCGTGAGTCTAGGTACAAAGTCATATTCCTCTAGACTTAGGGCTTCCCCTTTTATTGGCAGGGAGATGATGATAAGCAAGGATATAGCAACTTTCACTATACCTATTCTAAGGATGTGCTCAAGATTCATATCCAATGTTTTTAACACTGGTTTATTCTTGGAGGGTTGGGTATAGAATACCCAGATGTCTTTTACTATATCCCAGTTCCATGCCAGTACGAGCAAACACACAATTATTGCCAACATGAGTCTCTCCTTCGAGATTTTTGCTTATTATACTACCCCTAGATATAATTAGATCAATGAAACTAGTAATTATAGGTGGTCATCATAGCTCCGCCTTGCCCGTTATCAAAAAGTTAAAACAAGAACACAAGGATGTAAAAGTACATTGGATTGGTCATAAGTATTCCCAAAAGGGTAATACCAAACCCACTCTTGAATACATTGAAATCACTGAATTAAAGATACCTTTTTATAATCTTGTCGCTGGTAAATTTTATAAAACATATGATCCAATACGCCTTTTAAAGATACCTGTAGGATTTGTCCACGCTTTGTATTTACTCTTAAAGATAAGACCCAATGTAATACTATCTTTTGGAGGCTACCTTGCTGTTCCTGTTGTTTTGGTTGGTAAATTCTTAGGTATAAAAACCATAACTCATGAGCAAACTGTTGTTGTAGGTTATGCGAATAAATTAATTTCTAAATATGTAGATAAAGTATTAATATCCTGGCCAGAATCAAAAAAATACTTTAAAGGCAATGATATTACTGTTACAGGATTACCCCTTAGAGAAGAGATATTTGAATACGAAGAAGATACCTTAACTATAAATGATAAGCTACCTACTATTTATGTTACTGGTGGAAAAACTGGTTCCCATAACCTGAATGTATTAATGCTAGATATTATGGATGAATTGGTAGAATTTTGTAATGTTATACATCAATGTGGAGATTCATCTACCTATGATGATATAGACCTATTGGAATACAAATACAAAAAGTTTAACGAACGTCCAGGTAAATATATTATTAAGAGGTTTGTTATGAAAGATGAAATAGGAGAGGTATTTGGGAGAAGTGATTTAGTTGTTTGTAGATCTGGTGCGCACACTATTAGTGAAATTATTGCTTTGGAAAAACCTTCCATTCTAATACCCATACCTTGGGTATCTCATAATGAACAGTACAAAAATGCGGAAATGGTAAAAGGATTAGGTTTAGGAGAAATCCTTGAAGAAGAAAATTTAACTTCAATTAAATTATTAAACAAGATCAAAGATATGTTAGCTAATTTAAAAGGTTATAAAATTAACGATAAATCTCTGAAAAAAGAATTATTAAAAGATTCTGCAGAAATAATAGTTAATGAAGTACTCAGCCTATATAAAGCCTAGACAGCGTACTATTGTTGGTTTACCCCTTCCAAAGTCTTTTTATCTTAAGAGATTAAAAAGGTTTTTGCTTTTTTTTCTCCCTTTTCCTATTGTAGGTATACTTTTATTTATTCTTTATAAGACAATAATTTCTAGTTCCTTACTAAATGTCACTGATAAGAAAATAGAAATATATGGGACTGGCTCTTTTATAAATGAACAGATTTTTAAAGATCGTTTGTATTCTTATATCCTAAATAAAAATATTATGAAAATAGATTTGGTATCGTTAGAACATAATCTTCTTAGCGATTTTCATACGATTAAATCTGTTTCTATAAAAAGAAAAATACCGCCGCATCTTATTGTAACTATTCAAGAAAGAACCCCTTCTTTTGCAGTGTATAGAGAAAATAAAGATGAAGCATTAATGGTAGATTCAGAAGGATTCGTTTTGTCTAGAATAAATGATAAATATAAAGACTTATTTAAAGTTCAGTATCTTGTAGATGTGAAGATTGGTGAGTTTATTAATGCGGATGTTGTGAAAATTTATCAAGATATCCTAGCGGGGATTGACGATGCTAATTTAACCTTAGATCATGTTTCTTTTGATAACGATTCCACTTTAGTTTATCTCTCAAATAGTGTAGTTGTTACTTTATCAAATAAAAAAGGTGTACAAGACTCTTTTAAAATAGTATCGTCTATACTTGATAAGCTAAACGGAGAGAGTAAAAAAGTAACAAGAATTGATTTACGATTCGATAAAGTAATAGTATCATATGATTAGCCTTCTTTATCATCAAATATGCCTAAAGAGAAAATAATAACCGGAATAGATATAGGATCCACTAAGATCAGCACAATTGTAGCTGCAGTCTCAGAGAATAAAGTTTCTGTGATTGGTGTCTCTGGTAATGTTCCTTCCAAAGGAATAAGCAAAGGTAACGTCGTTGATATTGATAGTGCTGTTGAAGCAATCTCTGATAGTTTAGATAGGGCAGAGCGTATGGCCGGTGTTTCTATATCCAGCGCTTTTGTTACAGTAAACGGCAGTCATATTGAATCCTTAAACTCTCATGGTGTAGTAGCTGTATCACCAAGCCAAACTTCCGAAATATCTTCTGAAGATGTTGCTCGTGTTATTGATGCTGCCCAGGCAGTATCTTTACCTTCTACAAGAGAGATTGTTCATGTAATACCCCGTGATTTTGTTGTTGATGCTCAAGAGGGCATAAAAGACCCTATTGGTATGCAAGGTGTACGTTTAGAAGTTGAAACTAATGTTATACACAGTGCCTCCATTGCAATGAGAAATATTATTAGATGCGTTTCACAAGTTGGTGTTAATGTTGAAGAATTAGTTTATACAGGGGTAGCGTCTTCCGAGTCAGTTTTAACAGATACTGAAAAAGAATTAGGTACATTACTTGTAGATATAGGTGGGGGTACTACCTCAATTATTGCTTACCTTGAGGGTAGTCCTGTACATTGTGCCGTTCTTCCTATTGGTGGTAGACATGTAACTAATGATTTAGCCATTGGATTACGTGCTAGGTTAGAAGATGCTGAAAAGATAAAAATGAAGTTGAGTAACGATAGAGAAATTTTAAAATCCAAAGATAAAAAGAATGAAGAGTTTGATGTATCCGAATTTGGACTTGATAGTCCCACTATTCCTTTACCCCTTTTATATAAGATTATTGAAGCAAGATTAGATGAGATATTTAGATTAGTAGCCTTAGAGGTATCCAAAGCATCCCTTACAGGCAAGTTACCCGCAGGTGTTGTTATTACAGGTGGTGGTGCCTTAACTGCAGGTGCGGAGCGTGTTGCTAAAGTAGCCCTAAAGGTTCCTGTACGTATTGGTGTCCCTAAAGGAGTAACTGGACTTATTGATGATATACAAGGTCCTGATGCCGCCGCTGCAATAGGTGCCGTACTTTATGGCGTTAATCTGTTTAAAAGCGGAACCCGCTTGTCATTTGATGAACAAAAAGGTAATATAGGTAAAACTGTATTTAGCTTTTTTAAAAAATTAAAATTATTTCTGCCCTAAAACAACTTAATTAAAAGATATGCATGTAAAACCAGAAGTTGAAAGGTTTGCTAAAATTAGAGTAGTTGGTGTTGGGGGAGCAGGATGCAATGTTCTAAACTCCATGATTCTTTCTAAAGAAATAAATGGTGTTGAATTTATTGCTGTTAATACAGATGCTCAAGCCCTATCCATTAATGAAGCTTTTATAAAAGTTCCCATAGGTAATGATTTAACTAGTGGTCTGGGTGCGGGTTCTTATCCAGATATAGGTAAAAAAGCTGCGGAAGAATCCAAAGATATTTTAAAATCTCATTTAGATGGTGCTGATATGGTATTTGTAACAGCAGGTATGGGTGGTGGGACCGGTACTGGTGCTGCACCTGTAATTGCAAAAATAGCTAGGGAACTAGGTGCTTTAACAATTGGTGTAGTAACTAGACCTTTTAATTTCGAAGGACTCCAAAGAAAAAAGAATGCAGAAACTGGTATAGATGCACTAAGTAAAGAAGTAGATGCCTTAATAACAATTCCAAATCAAAAACTTTTAGAAATAGCTGATGAAACGATGTCTATTAAAGATGCCTTTAAGCTCTCTGACAGTATTTTAAATCAAGGTGTTCAAGGTATTGCTGACTTAATAGTATTGCCTGGTTTAATAAATGTGGACTTTGCTGATGTTAGAACCATTATGCAAAATGCAGGATCTGCCTTAATGGGTATTGGTATAGGTACGGGTAAAGACAGGGCAGAAGAAGCCGCTAAAGCGGCAATATTCTCTCCATTACTAGACGAATCTATCGAAGGTGCTACAGGGGTACTATTCAATATTACAGGTGGTAATGACTTAACTATGAAAGAGGTAGATAAAGCAGCTGCAATAATTAGTGAAAGAGCTCATAGAGATGCAAATATTATATTTGGTGCTACTGTTGATCCAGAATATGAAGGTAAGATAAAGATTACGGTCATTGCTACGGGGTTTGATTCTAGCGCAACTTCTTTTACTAAAGATGCTTATATCGATGTAGACGATGGCGAGGAAATAGATGAGGATGATGACTTATATTTCCCATTACCTCCAACACTTAGGAAAGAGGATTTAAAAGAAGTGTTAGAAGATGATGTTGAAGCCGAAACAGTTGCTCCCAAACCATTGTCTTCCTTCTTTAAAAAAGAAGAAAAGAAAGAGGAGGTAGCTACACCACTTACACCGGATACAAAAGATTTAGATAGTGATTACGATAAAACATTTGATATACCTGCTTTCTTGCGTGGTGGTAGAAAAAAATAACTCATTTAGATATAAAAAGAGATCCCTCTAACCGAGGGATCTTTTTTGTTCTCTAACTTAATTCTCTTAAATGATGTACTAATATATTCTAATGTATATCTCTTTTATGTCCTTACTTTTCTATGCTTAGATTAGTGTACGTAAAAAATTAATATTCATGGTTCAACAATTCTAACTTGGCAGTGAGGAGTTGTTGGCTCATGAGGATTATGCCCTAATATGAGCTATAACTTGTACTCTGGCAATTCTTCAGAATTGCAAAAAAACGGAGATATTAAATTCTCTGATAACGCTTTAAAGATTTTAGAAAAAAGATATTTAGTAAAAGATTCCAGTGGAAATAATGCAGAAACTGTTGAAGGAATGTTTTCTCGTATGGCCCAAGTTATGGCCGAACCAGATAGACCTTATCGAGACCCTTCTGTTTCTGAAATTGAGTTTTTTAATCTTCTTTCCTCAAAAAAATTCTTTCCTAACTCCCCAACATTTACAGGTGCAGGTACCCCTTTAGGTCAGCTATCTGCTTGTTTTGTATTACCTATAGGTGATGATTTAGGTAGAAGAAGAGATAGCATCTTTACTACTTTAAATGTTGCCGCACTTATTCAACAATCAGGAGGTGGAAATGGTTTCTCATTCTCTAATCTTCGTCCAAAAGGTACTCGTGTTAAAAGCAGTAATGGTGTTGCTACAGGCCCCTTGGGGTTTTTAGAAGTTTATGATTCCGCCTTTGGTGAGATTGCTCAAGGGGGTATTAGACGTGGTGCTAACATGGCGGTACTTAGAGTTACACATCCTGATATTCGTAGTTTTATAAAATGCAAATCAAATGAAGGTAAGGTATCTAACTTTAACATTTCAGTAGCATTAACCGATGATTTCATGTCCGCTGTCAAAAATGATACTACCTATAACTTGGTAGATCCTCATACCAATGAAGTAGTGGAAAGTCCTAGAGCTCGTGAAATATTCGACATGATTGTTGAGTACGCTTACAAAAATGGTGAGCCTGGTGTTCTTTTCATTGATACTGCAAACAAATACAATCCTGTACCTCATTTGTATTCTTTAGAAGCAACCAACCCTTGTGGCGAACAATGGTTAGGGCCGTATGAGAATTGTTGTTTAGGTTCTATAAACCTTGCAGAGCATCTAGATGCTTCAGGTAAATTGGATTGGGAAGAGCTGAAGAATTCCACTATTTTATCTACTAGATTTTTAGATAATGTGGTCAGTGCAAATAAATACATTGATGCCGTACCAGAATTAAAAGAATCCGCATTAGATGTTAGAAGAATTGGTTTGGGTTTTATGGGTCTTGCTGATGTTATGTATGCAATGGGTATTAGATATGGTAGTGACGATGGACAAGAATTCGCTGCACAAATTACTGAATTTATACGATACCATTCCATGATGACGTCTATTGAACTATCTAAAGAAAGAGGACCATTTAGAAAGATAAAAGGTTCTATATACGATAGAGATAATTTAAGATGGGTTGCTCCTAGAGCTTTAAGACCTTACTCCAAAAATTGGGGACGTCCTGAGATAAATTGGGAAGAAGTTAGGGAGGGAATACTAGCACATGGGATTAGAAATGGTGCTCAAACTACTGTAGCTCCTACAGGGACTATTTCTACCGTAGCTGGTATTGAGGGCTATGGTTGTGAACCTGTATTTGCTTTGGCCTATTACAGAAATGTATACCAAGCAGCGGGACAAGATGAAAAACTCACTCTTACATATGTAAGTCCTTTCTTTAAGAGAGCCATAGATTCTTTAGATATTAGTGATGATAAAAAGAAGACCATTATTGATGAGGTAATAAAAAAAGGTACATGCCAACATATTGATGAGTTGCCCCAAAGTATAAAAAATACTTTTGTTGTATCCTCTGACATATCTGCAGACGAACATATCTTAATGCAAGCATCTATTCAAGCTTTTATAGATAACTCTATCTCTAAAACATGTAATTTACCTGAGCATGCGACTAAAGAAGATGTTGCTAATGTATACAAAAAAGGTTGGGAATTAGGTTGTAAGGGATTAACCGTTTATGTAACGGGCAGTAGACAAGAGGTAGTATTAGAAACAAAAGAAACTAAAGAAAAGAAAGAAGAGCCACATGCATCTGTAGTTCCTGTTTCTCAATCCAGAGGTTACAAACTATCTGGTACGACTTATCGTATGCTTACCCCTCAAGGTAAAGCTTTTATTACAGTAAATAAAGATACAAAGGGTCATCCTTTTGAAATATTTATGAATGTAGGTAAGGCTGGTAGTGATGTTGCTGCACTTTCTGAAGCTTTAGGTAGAGTACTATCTGGTTGGTTACGCGCCTCTTATTCAAGTGAACAAACAGCTAAAGAGATAATAGAACAATTAAGTGGTATTGGTGGATCTCAAACAGTAGGTTTTGGTAAGAGCAAAGTAGGATCTATTGCAGATGCTGTAGCTAAGGTACTTGCAGAAGAATATGACTTCTCTATAAAGAAAACTAACGGATATCATATAGATAAGAATACGGATACAAATCTTACAGTGAATAAAGAACCTACAAAAGAAGTAGAGGAGGATAAATCATCTCTTCCTGGACATACAGATATGTGCCCAGAATGTGGTAACTACACTCTAATCTTTGAGGAAGGTTGTGCTAAATGTTACCTTTGTGGTTATAGCCGTTGTTAGTTAATATATTAGTATGATATATACAAAAACCGGTGATGATGGAACTACATCTTTGTTTAATAGCGATAGATGTAAAAAGTCTGATCCGGTTTTTGGTGTCTTAGGAACGTTAGATGAATTGAACTCTTCCTTGGGATTTCTACACATATATAAGAATGATGAGATTGTTACAGAAATTAAAAATATCCAGAAAGACTTACTTTATTTAGGTAGCCTAATATCTGGATCTCACTTAAACATGGAATATATAACTCAAAGAACTGAAGAACTAGAAACAGTAATAGATAAATACGAAGAAAGATTAGAACCCTTAACCAACTTTATTTTACCTGGAGGATCTATATTTTCTAGTTATCTAAACATGTCTAGATCTATTTGTAGAAGGGTAGAGAGAGACATGGTTAAATACGATAGTAATATCACTTGTCTAACTTATACAAATAGGCTCTCTGACCTGTTTTTTGTACTAGCTAGATATATAAATAAAGTGGAGGAAATACCTGATACAATTTGGAAACATACAGTATGAGAAAATATTATCTCCTTTTATCTCTAATCATTCTCGTTAGCTTATTACTTACAGGTATACTCATATATCGTGCTTATGCTACAGATATTGTTTTTAACCTTTCTATCTAAGACTGAAATATGACCCCGTAGTGTTTGTATTACACATTTATACATAGTATAATGCCTAAAAATCCTTTCTATGGAGAGTTACCCATGCAATATCTGCCTGATATCCTGTTCGGCATCGTCCTGTTCTTCCTGGTTCGTTGGTGGTGGAAACGCGTACAACGCAGTACTGCCGTTCGTTCCAAAGAACACTCCCCGGAAATGATAGTGGAGTATCCGCTCATCCGCATGTCCTATGCGAGCGAGGAACTTTGCTACCACAGATGGTCCCAAGAACGGGGACATCTTGTAGTCCAGGGGCGCATCCTTGTTCGCGGTGATGTGGAGGTAGAGTCTATTACTTTCCGCATTCCCGATGAAAATATCGCGGAGCTCCGCCTGCAATATGTGAGTGGTTACGGATGGGCTTTGGTGGACGAGAAGAATGAGATGTTCTATGAGTCCGATACTGACAATGTTGTGGGTGTTCATTTGTAGTACACCCTGTGCAGCCGTCCCTTTTGGGGCGGCTGTTCTTTTTATCCTTTAACTACACCTAAATTTCTGTTAGAATCTGCCTATCATGAGTACATTTTCTGATGCAGATAATAAATCACTTCAAGAAATAGAGAATGAAATAATTCCCTTTTGGAAGGAAAAGAAAATATTCGAGAAATCCGTAGAATCAAAACCTTTAGATAATCAATACGTATTTTATGATGGGCCTCCCTTTATATCTGGTTTACCTCACTATGGTCATCTATTAGGATCTATAGCCAAAGACATAATACCCAGATACTGGACAATGAAAGGTAAAAGAGTAGAAAGAGTTTGGGGTTGGGATGCACATGGCTTAACTGTTGAAAACAAAGTTCAAAAAAAATTAGATATTAAAAATAGAAAAGATATTGAAGCCTTTGGATTAGAGGCTTTTACTAAAGCTTGTTATGAATATACTGCAGAGACATCCGCGGAATGGAATTGGTATGTAGACAAGATAGGCCGTTGGGTTGATATAGATAATGCATACAGAACTACAGATCAAAACTATATGGAATCTGTAATGTGGGCTTTTAAGAAACTTCATGAAAAAGGGTTAATATATGAAGGTGTAAGAACATCCCTATATTGCCCCACCTGTGGTACTCCTGTTTCTAACTTTGAAATATCCATGGATAACTCCTATAAAGATGTAGAAGATCCTGCAGTAACCATAAAATTTAAAGTATTATCCGAAGGTGTATTCAAGGATTCGTATATCTTGGCTTGGACAACTACCCCTTGGACTTTACCCTCTAACAGGGCCTTAGTTGTAGATTTAGAATCTAAATATGTTCAAGTAGAATTTGAAGGTAATTTACTTATACTAGCTAAGCCTAGAGTGGAATCTGTATTTGGAAATAAAGTATTCTCTATAAAGAATGAATTCAAAGGATCTGATTTAATAGGATTATCTTACGAACCTCTTTACGATATATATTCTCATAACGATAAAGATTTTAAAGTATATAGCTTCGAAAATATGGTAACTATGGATGATGGTGTGGGTATAGTTCACTCTGCCCCGGGATTTGGTGATATAGATACTGAAATGGGTCAACATTATGGTTTATCTATGACACTTGCCATAGATGACGAAGGTAACTTTAAAGAAGGTGATGGAAAAGAGAACCCTTATAAAGGGATGTTCTATAGAAAAGCCAATAAATTTATTCGAGAAGATTTAACTAATAGGGGTTTAAT
>Ga0172371_10014627_pt1 | contig 10090 bp, 5 predicted proteins | sample Lak12m_FD_114543 | JGI IMG/M metagenome (GOLD analysis project Ga0172371, IMG submission 114543) | Freshwater microbial communities from Kabuno Bay, South-Kivu, Congo - kab_022012_12m | ecosystem: Environmental > Aquatic > Freshwater > Lake | place: Democratic Republic of the Congo: South-Kivu... | reverse complement strand
CCGAGCCGTCACCGTCTCCGCTGGCTAACAAGGAAAGATTGGGGAAAACGCTCACCGATCTTATCGCCGTGGAATGGCCTTCCATGACCGCCAGGCATCTTTGCGCTTCCACGTCCCAAAGCCTCACGGAACAATCATCCGAACCGGTAACCCACAGATTTCCATCCGGGGTAGAATCCAGAACACGGACGGCCGCCTTGTGGCCCCGCAGATCCGCCACGTTGACTCCGGAGCCCACCATGTATATCATGATCTCGCCGGTTTCAGTGCCCGCGATCACTTTGTCATCTCGCGTTGCGGGCACGAGGCACGTGATTTTCAGTCCAAGGTCGCGAAATGCGCCTTCGACTCGCCCGGCGCCCACGGACCATCGTTGAATTCGCGTGCCATCCTTTACACTATAAAGCATTTGCTGCGTATCTGAGAAACAAATGAAATCTCGCCCTGAAATCGCGGCGCTTCGGGGAATTTTCCGGCCGCCTTCCAGATCAATGGATAGGACTCTATTGTCCCGCGACATGGCGGTGACTTCCGGCCCGGAACTGTTAACCGAAATCGGAAGTTCGACATCAGGGACCTCGCCCACCAGATTTCCGCCGAGGTCCCAGCGGCGTAAAACGCTGTCCGGGCTCCAAGTCAGTATTCCCTGGACCCGAGGAAGAAACATTATCTTCCTGACCTCGCTGCCCACATTGAACTGTTTGGTGCGGCGGCCAGTGACCACATCCCACATCCCCGCGGTTCCGTCCAAGCTGCCGCTGAGCAGCGCCAGGCCATCCGGACTGACCGCCAGGGCTGCTATTTCATCTGTGTGGCCGTAGAAAGAGCGGATGAAGCAGTGTGAAATGAGTCTAATCCGCCTTGAAGAACCGCCTAAAATGTTCCGAGTAAAAATGGCCTCCCGGGACCAACAGAAGCCCGGTACACCCCGTATACGCTCAAAAATCTCGATGGCTTCCCGGTGTTCACCCCTTCGCCATGCCCTTTTGAAGTCCTCGATGGCCGCGGTGAACGACGCATGCATGCCGACCAGTTCCTTGAATGTTCTTGGCCGGCACAGCGCGGGCTCAAGAAAATTCCTTCCGAACCATCCTGTGCTGAGCGTCCACAGCCGGATCGAGCCCCTAGCGCCGCTGGTGAGTAACCGGGCGCCATCCGAAGAGAGCGCGAGACCTGTCAGTTCTTCGTCAGCGTGGCTAAGGGTTCTACAGCACCTCTTGCTGCGGCGATCCCAAATCTTGATTTCACCGTCCGTAGCGGCGGACACGAGGTAATCGCCCGACGCCATAAAACGCGCACTGACGACCTTGGTCCGGTGACCGATAAATCGATCGGATTCCTGGCCGGTCAGTGAATCAAAGATCTTTACGGTTTCATCCGCGGCGCCCGTAACGATTGCCTTGCCGTCCCCGGATAGAGCGATCGTTGTTATGGGTCCACGGTGGCCTTGGACACTCCAGACTTCTTTTCGTAGAGGCAGATGCCATAGCAATAGGATTCCGTCATCCCGTCCCATGGCGATAGACTGCCCATCCCTAAGAAAAGCGACCGATGTTACCCTTCCCGAATCCAGCTCAAATTCCGACGCCAGGCGGTCGGAGGAAGCATCCAAGACACGAACGTGCCTATCCTCGCCAAATGCCGCCAAGCATTTGGCATCAAACGAGAAGCAAACCCCGAAAGCCCCCATGCCTGTGTACCGGCGGAGGAGCTGACCTGCCTCCAGATCCCAGAGGTCGATCGTCTTGAATGCATTGCCATAACATGTGGCTGCAAGCCGGCCGTCGCTGGAAAATGCTCCTGCCACCGGAGCGAAGGTAAAGGTTCGAAGGTTCTTCAAACACCGGCCGCTTCGTATATCCCAGACCCGGATGGAACGATCTTCGCCAACGGAAAAGGCCTTTCGCGAGCCAGGCTCAAACGCCAGCGCAAGAACGCCCTTTATGTGCCCGGCGAACGAGGTTTCCTCTGCGATGGGCGGCAGTCGAAGAGAGTCGATAAAGGCTTTCGGATCGTTGCCATAATCTTTCCAGCGCTCTTTGTATTGTGAACTCCCCTGGGAGGCTGCTTTCAACAAAGCCGTAGCGTGTATCGCGTCCCCTCTTTGAAGCGCGACAAGTCCCAAGAGATGGCGGTAGTCATCCGTTTCACGGACTTCAATCCTCAGCGATTCCAATCGGCGGACGACTTCTGCATCGGAGATTTCCCCGTTGGACCATTTCATCCCATGAAGGTTGTAAACCGCCTCCAGATGCTCGGGATTTGCCGAATGGGCGTCCTCCAATAGTCTTCTGGCCTCATGTTCTCTGCCCAAGTCAATCAGAGACACTGCCTGATTGTTAAGAGAGTCGGCTTTCAGCCCAACCAAATTGGGGCGAGGCCGCGGTTCCCGGCCGGGCCACGCGGTCCGATGCGTGGACTCCAGAGCCAGGCATACATCAACAAACGATGGGTAACGATTCTCCGGTTTCTTTTCAAGGCAGGTCAAAATGATCTTGGCCAGGGACGGAGGCACATCAGCTCTGACCGAGAGAGGGTCCGCGGGTTGGACTCGCAAATGACTCTTTACGAGTGCAGGTATGGAAAACCCTTCGGGAAATTCAAAAGGCATCGCGCCAAGCGCTATTTGATAGAGCATGATGCCGAAAGAGTAAACGTCGGAACGGACATCCTCCCGACCTTTATGCTTGAAACGCTCGGGAGCCATGTACCACGGTGATCCCAGGATGCCATACTCAAACATGGTTAGGCTGGAGTCTGTCACTTTCCCCAGTTCTTGAGCCATTTCTCGGGTAACCGTTTCCGGAGTCGGGTCCTCAACCCGTTTCACGAGCCCAAAGTCAGTTATTTTGAGCGTCCTGTCACGCGAGATCAGGCAATTGGCCGGTTTAATGTCTCGATGAATCATCCCCTTTTCTTCGGCATAGATCATGCCATGACAGAACTGGAGCATCAAATCGATAACGGTGCGAATATCCCGAAGATCATTTTCCCGCTGCCACTGTTCAAGTGTCCCTCCGTCGACATACTCTATGAAAAGCCTTGGCAAACCATTAATAACCCGAGCATAATAGCAAGTTGCAATGTTGGGATGTACCCCCAGATCGACCCAGAGTTCGGCTTCCCGAAGGAACCTGAGTACCTGTGTCTCACTCCGCACCACTGAAAGATAGGGCGTTTTGATGGCGAGCATCATGTTCCACAGGCGGTGAAAAACGAAGTAGACCTTTCCCATTCCACCGGCGGCAGAGCCAAGAACTTCGTAGAGTCCCTCGATAACGTCGCCTGTTTTCCAGTGGGTACGAGTCTCGGACGTGGACGAGGGTAAGCCAGGGGAGCTTCCCATTGGCCGCCCCGAAACATCCGGCCCCTCCCCGAGGCCCGCGTCAGCCTCCAATAGGCTTGCTTCCACTGCAAAGCCATGCTTCTTGAGGATCGCGATCAGCCTCTCAAGGTCAAGGTTCACCGCAACCTTTGCTAGTCGAAGTTTCCCTGTTTCCAGTGTAAAGCTGATGTCCGCGGGAGATCTTCTGACAACTGCGGCAAGCATACGCACTATTTTGTCGGGCAGATTGGTCTGCGACTTGGCAGATATCAATAGCGAGACGTATTTCGATGAACGTTCCATGACTGGGGAATGACCTTCGGTTGGCTGCAATCGCGGTTCATTATGCTGTATTCGCCGACAAATATCAAACAGACTGTTGGCTTGTTGAAATAGCGAACGGATGGGCGTCAGGGTTCGATCTTCAATTGTAAATAAAAAACACACCCAAAACCATCACTGACGCGCCCACGAGGCGATATTGTATCTTCTGTTCGCCGAAAAACATCCATCCCAGGAACACGCCGAAAACCAGGCTTAGCCTTTTTACTGAAATAAAGTACGCGACCGGCGCCATGCTGAGAGATATAAAGTGTGTCACTTCAGCTCCTGCCATCAGCAGCCCGCCAATAATGAAAAGGCCCCAGAGACCTCCCCTGAACGATATCTCGGCCCGGCCAAGCCTTGCCCTCAAAAGGGTAATGAGAATGAAGATTACGAGATCTCCGAAAAGCACAAGAAGACCAAATGGAAGTGCTCCGTAAACCAGAATCCCCTTTTTGCCCAGCACTGAGGTGACTGACCAGACAAGGGCTACCAACAGCATCCGTCGAGATCCCGGATTGGTAAAAATAGCTCTTATCGGAGCAAACATATTGAGGTTGATCAGGTCTCCGTTGAGTAGGTACGCGCCAATTGTGACGAGGGCAATTCCCGCGCCTCCCATTGCGCTGATCTCTTCTCCAACTAAGATCGCGGATGTGATGATCGTCAGGGCCGGAGTGAAAGCTAGCAGCGGGACAGTCAAAGAAAGAGCGGCCATACGAATTGAAGACAGAAATAGATAGTACGCGAATATCTCGAGCGGCAGACAAATTCCGAGCAGGACTATCAGCTCCAGAGTGACAGGCTTCAGCTCCAAGGAGAGAAATACCGGCAGCAGAATGAAACTGGATATGGCCAGGATCACGGAGCCCGTGAGCCATTCGTCATTATCTCGCATAATGCGCTTTGATACGGCGTCACAACAAGCCGTAAGAAATGCGCATGCCAATGCTAAAACAAACCAGTTCATATAATCAGGTGGCAGGGGAATTGGCGTCCCGGCCAGTGGGCTTCTGCACTCATTCGTGACTCTCGGACCGACTTTATAATGTTCAATCCCATTGTGCCTCCAAAGGCATTATAGCAATTGCCAAAATTAAAGTAACCGTTCACCTGGAGTCTGGCGTGAAAGAGAAGTGGGAGGGTCCCCGGGGAGGTGCGGTGATTGAGTCCACGAAGAGTTCGAAGGGGTTGCGCTGCTGCCGGATGCAGGTTCTCGTGGCGGCCAGGACATGGGTCGGGCGGTGAACGATTACCCGTAGTTTGCGCGAAAAACTCGATGAAGGGCAGTGTTTTCTGGAAATCGGACGGACGATCTGGCCGAGCAAGTGAATGGTATCACCTCGGCTGAGATTGTCCTTGACCACGAGGCGCGCGGAGAGTTAAGCTAACGAAAAGGACAAAACAGGCTATTTCACAAGCGTGGCGACGGTTTTTCCTCCCTGGGCCCTGCCGGGGAAACCAAGCCGGGGTCCATGCGGGTCAGAAAAGCCCTCCCACGGCAGGGCGTTGGCCCAAACACCCCCGACATGGCAGGCCGGCGGCATAATTTCGGACGAGGTTGGTCCGAGGTCCTCAGCCGGCAAGGAGCCACAGCATGTCTCGCCAATATATCGACTGCATCCGTTTTTTCTTCCGATAAAACCCCTGAGCCGCCCAGCTGATCCTGTCCAAAGGAGGCGGGAGAATAATGAATATCGGAACGCTGGTAACAAAGACGGCGAGGGTCATTCCTGACAAGCTCGCCATTGCCCATGGCTCTAAGAGACTGACCTATTCTGAACTCAATGCGAGGACCAATCGTTTAGCGAATGGCTTGAGACATTTGGGTCTCAAACAGGGCGATAATGTAGCCTTGCTGCAATTCAATTACCCGGAGATGCTGGAAGCTATGATCGCTTGCTTCAAGGCCGGGTATGGCACGGTCCCCATCAACTGGCGGCTACACCCCAAGGAGTTTTCTTTTATTATCGATCACTCCGATGCAAGGGCAGTGATTTTTTCCCCAGAGTTCAACGAGTCAATAATGGATATAAGAACAAGCATCCCGCGTGCACGGCACCTCATCACGTTATCGGGCGCCGTGAGTGAACTCATGGATTATGAAGCCTTGGTCTCAAGAGGTTCCGATCAGTTCTCGGACGCTGAGGTTCATCCTGATGATCTCGCATGGCTCTTCTATACATCAGGAACTACCGGACTGCCCAAAGGGGCCATGCTCACCCATCGGAATCTGTTGGCCATGACCATGAATTTCTATGCGGACATTTGTCCGGGGTTCTCTCCGGACGATGCGATCTTGCACGCCGCACCCCTTTCTCATGGCAGCGGTTTGTATGCGTTGCCCAATTTGGGCAAAGGCGCGACCAACATTATTTTGGAGTCGCAATCCTTTGACCCGGAGCTGATCTTCAAATCCATCGAGGATTACCGCGTGACCAATATGTTTGCTGCGCCGACTATGATCAAAATGATGGTCGAGAGCCCTGCAGTCGATAAATACGATCATACTTCCATGAAGGCCCTCAATTACGGCGGCGCTCCCATGTTGGTTGAAGATCTGAAACGAGCGATGGCAAAGTTGGGGCCGTGCCTGGTGCAATTGTACGGGCAGGCCGAATCTCCGATGACAATCACCTACCTGCCGCACCGAGATCACGTTCTGGATGGTCTGCCAGAGCAGATGAAACGCCTCGCGTCTGCCGGTTTCCCGCGAACGGACGTGGAGGTGAGGATCTTCGACCCAAATGACAGAGATCTACCTCCAGGCACGATGGGGGAGATTGTCACTCGTTCGGATCTCGTCATGAAAGGATACTGGAGGAATCCCGCGGCCACGGCTGAGACGTTGAGGGGTGGATGGCTTCATACGGGCGACATGGGCTATATGGACGAACAGGGCTATCTTTTCATTATGGATCGGTCGAAGGACATGATCATCAGCGGCGGAGAGAATATCTATCCCCGAGAGATTGAAGAGGTCATCATTCAACATCCGGCCGTTCGGGAGGTGGCTGTGATCGGCGTGCCCGATCCCAAATGGGGAGAAGCGATAAAGGCGGTGGTGTCCATTGTGCAGGGTCAATCCGTCACGGCTGAGGAGCTGGTGGCATTTTGCAGAGATCATGTTGCCGGTTACAAGAAACCCCGATCTGTAGATTTTGTGGATGATCTACCTAAGAACAATTATGGGAAGATACTGAAACGGGAATTGCGGGCCCAATATTGGGGAGATCGCGAACGGAAGGTTTGAGATCGAACAGCTTTTAGAAAGGAGGTCAATGCTGGCACGTAAGGTGGGCCTGTGGTGTTGGAGGGAAAGGCCTCAATTGAACTGTCAGAGAGTTTGCACAGGTTAAAGGGAGGACCAAAAATGGACGTATCGGAAGCTATTCTCAAACGGAGTAGCATAAGAAAGTGGAAGCCCGACCCTGTCGAAAAAGAAAAGATTGAGAAGGTCCTGGAGGCAGGCAGGCGTGCGCCGTCGTGGGGAAACAGTCAGCCGTGGCGCTTCATTGTAGTCCAAGACAAGGACAAGAAAGAAGGGCTGGCAAAAGCTGCAGGCGGGCAGCCTGTAGTGAGTAGTGCTCCTGCAGTAATTGTTTGTTGTGGCTCAGTAGAGGATTTTTCCCGCAAGATGCAAAGGCAGTCTTTGAAGGAGCTTATGGACGTCGGCGCCCTGGACTGGACGGACGACATCCTGGACAATGTGGTTTTAGAGAGCGATCTGTTTGCTCCATATCGTCTGGGTGAGCAGGCTATGACCATAAAAGCCGGCGAAATGATTATGATAGCCATCGCTTATATGACTGTGGAGGCTGTGAATCAGGGCCTCGGTACCTGTTGGGTAGGAGCCATGTCGCCGAAAGATGCCCACCAGGTCATGGGTTTGCCCAACGATATATTCGTCCATGATCTGATTCCATTAGGATATCCTGACCAGGATCCCAAGCCCAGGCCGAGAAAGTCCCTTGACAAGATAGTTTTCTGGGAAAAATATCCGTAAGCCGTATGAGCACGCAGAGGAAGAACCGCGCGTTCCTATTCTTATAAAGAAACCCGTCCGTGTCAGGAACTGAGGCGGAATTTTCGTGTGGGGAAATATGGAGGGGAGATAAATCTCCCCTCCATAACTTCAAGAGCCAAAGCTACTTGCAGCAGCCCCGGACCGATCCGGGGCGAAGCCACGGGCAAGATAACATAAGTTTTTGTACTTCGTTTTAGCCTGGTGGCCATGGTAGTTGGCATCATTCCCTATGATGGCAGCCCAATCTTCTGCAACCGCATTTTCATTCTCTCAGCATGTGACCCTTCCCAGAACACGCGGCCACACTTGGGGCATTGATTAAACTTAGTCATCACCTGGAACACTTGCTCGGGAACTCTCCCCGCGACCCTATCCCGAGGAACCTCTGCCACCGAAACATTGCAGAGGAGGCATCTGCTGAGGAAAAGCTCCGGATCGGGCGAGATACCTGCGTGCTCCAGCACCTGCTTCAACTGATCCAAAGGATCTTGGTCTTCCACTATTATCGTGTCTGAACCGGCTGCAATTCTTTTCGCGGTGACAAACGTTCTGGCCGGGGAAGGAGCCTTGCACGGATAAGCCGCATCAAAACCGAGAACTCTGAGCCATTTGGCGAGATGGCCGAGCATTCCGTCCACATCAAAGGCCGGCAGCGAATGATTTTGAGAATCGGTTCCGGATGTTCTTGAACTCACCCTCTATTTCCTCGAAGACCTCAACCAGTTCCGGATCGAATTGCTTGCCTTTTCCCTCGACAATTATCCTAAATGCCTCCTCGTGAGAAAAGGCGCTTTTGTACCGTCTCTCGGTGGTCAACGCGTCGTACACATCGGCTATTGCGACTATGCGTGCGCAAAGCGGGATCTCGTCCCCTTTTAGGCCAAACGGATAGCCGCCACCGTCCCAGTGCTCGTGATGGTAGTACGCCACATCACTACCTATAGAAAGGAAACTCTTCTCGCCCAGCTTTCTTTCAGCCTCTTCCAATGCCTTGCCGCCAAAGACCGGGTGCTTGCGCATGACCACTATTTCTTCGGGCTTGAATTTTTCGCGGCACAGCAAGATCGAGTCAGGGATAGTGACTTTTCCGATATCGTGGAGCATCGAAGACCTGACAAGGTCGTCGATATACTCCCGTGTCATCTGCTCCCGATGCCGCTCCCGAGTCGCCAGACGTTTGCAGAGCGCTCGGCAGTACTCCTGAATACGTAACAGATGGAGGCCGGTTTCTTCATCACGCGATTCCGCCAGCTTCGCCAGTGAAAATATTGAGACGTCCTGCGTCTTCTTGAGCAGCTCAAATGACTTGTGCAGCTCTTCGTGCAGCAGCGTCTCTTGCGTCACGTCCTGCCCGATCCCGAGGATTCCCTGGACTTCGCCGGAGCTGTCCACCATAGGTGACAGCGCAAGCAGCATGGTCAGGACTCGACCATCCTTTGCCACTTGTTTCATTTTCCCGTGCACGGTTCCGATCTTGGTCTGAACCAACTCTCTTAATCGGTTGACCGTTTCCGCGGAGACCTCGTCGGGAGGATAGAGCTTGGTTACCTTGGCCCCTATTATTTCCTCGGCGGTGTAACCGAAAATGTTTTCCGCTCCCTTGTTCCAGAACCGGACGGTCTGATCCAGGTCGGTCAGAACCACTGACACCTGCGTGGAACTTTCGAGCATGCCTTTGAGGAGGTCCCAAGTAAAGTCGGGGTTTGGTTCCATGCGTCGATCTCCATCGCTGGAAGGATGCCGCGGCCGGGGATTAAATGATAGCATCCCGCGGGCTCACGAATTGTCAATTGAATAAGGAGAACTCATGTAATCCCTCAGTTACACGGGGAGGTGGGGGATAGTGTTTCACCGCAGAGAACGCAGAGGGCGCAGACAAGAGGTAGGGGCGCACGGCAGTGCGCCTCTACACTCAGCGATCTCGGCGGTCTCTACGGTGAGCGATCTTCTGCTCTCCCTCGGGGAGCCACCCCCCGTAAGTGAATGGTTACGACCTCATCAATTGACTGAGCCGTTCTCTCCGGCCTTGCCACTTTTCATACCACTTTTTGATCTGAACGCGCCAGTTCAAGAACGGACAAGATCTATTTTAGTTGCACCTGTGAATGCCTTAGCGCAATGCAGAAGAAGATCAAATTTGCGGCTTTCACAACAAGTTGAAATATGCCATCGAGTTCTCCTGAATTTCGACGTGTTCCGGATTGCTTGAATCAAAAAGACCGGGAACCAATTCAATGAGGACGCCTTCACAAAACCTTTCAACGTGCCAGGCCGGAGCCTTGAGACAGTACTTGACTCCACCAATGGAGCGGGCCATGCCTTTGTCCAAATAATGGAACCCTCTTATGATCGCCGGTTTGTCGAACTTCGGGATGGCTTGCTGGCGATTGTAAGAATCAAGTCTGCTTTCATTT
>Ga0172371_10014626_pt1 | contig 10091 bp, 8 predicted proteins | sample Lak12m_FD_114543 | JGI IMG/M metagenome (GOLD analysis project Ga0172371, IMG submission 114543) | Freshwater microbial communities from Kabuno Bay, South-Kivu, Congo - kab_022012_12m | ecosystem: Environmental > Aquatic > Freshwater > Lake | place: Democratic Republic of the Congo: South-Kivu... | reverse complement strand
CTGCAGGCATAGCAGCTAGAATAGGGGTGCCCAGAAGATTTGTTTGTATAGTCTCTGGTGCCGGTGGCCTGTACCCGAGCGAGCTATGTGGTCTGACTTGATTGTAATCTTTCCTCCATTTTTCAATCAATATTTTGGCCTCCTCCAATGTATAGAATATTTCCCGGTTGAGCAATTCATCTCTCATTTTGCTGTTGAAACTTTCGATATAACCATTCTCCCAGGGACTTCCTGGTTCGATAAACAAGGTCTTGACGCCTAATTCGTTCAACCATTTTCGCACATTCTTTGCAGTAAACTCCGAGCCATTGTCCGACCGTATGTGGTCCGGGATTCCTTTGATACAAAATAACTCTGTCAAACACTCCAGAACATCCTCTGATTTGAGGTTTCTTTTGACCTTGATCGCCAAACTTTCTCTCGTAAATTCATCAATGACGTTCAGTGTTCGAAACGGACGACCCTCATAAGTTTTATCCATCACAAAGTCATAGCTCCAAACGTGACGGGGGTATTCTGCACGCAAACGAATACAAGAACCGTCATTCAGCCACAATCGACCTCGTTTTGGTTGTCTTTGAGGTACTTTCAACCCTTCTGATCTCCATATCCGTTCTACGCGTTTGTGGTTTACCTGCCAACCTTCGTATTGCAACATGGCTGTGATCCTTCGATAACCATAACGACCATATTTTGTGGCCAGTGCAGTGATCCGTTCGGTTAATGGTTCCTCATCGTTTCGTATCAGTGGCTGATACCTTTGAGTGGACCGTGGTTGTTGGATAGCCCGGCAAGTTCGACGTTCAGAGATTTCCAGTGCCACTCTGATCTCTCCCACTACCTGACGCTTTCTAGCCGGGCTGGTTATTTTACCTTGAGGGCTTCCTTGATGATCATGTTATCCAGGCTTAGATCTGCAACAATTCTTTTCAATCTACTGTTTTCCTGCTCGAGCTCTTTGAGTCTTTGTGCCTGGTCTGTCCTCATTCCCCCATACTCTTTCCGCCAGCGATAATAGGTTTGGTCGCTGATCCCAACTCCCCGGCATGCGAGTTGTGCAGTTTGCCCTTGGCTTATCAGTATTTCTATTTGTCGCAGGATATTGATTATTTCCTCAGATCGATAAATTCGTTTTGACATGGTTTTGTCTCCCATATTGTATAATTTTACTGATCTTTTCTAACTCTCATTCTGGATCAGTTTTTGGGGGGCAGACCATCCTTACTACAAATGGAGGATTTGTTAATTTTAATATGGGTTTTTATGAAATAAATATATTTCCAGAATTCGGGTTGCCTGGTCTGCTTCCTACTTTAATCCCAGCTTGCAGGCGGTGCTGGACCCTTCTTTGAGCAGGTCCTTGCCCAGCAGGACGCGCTCCAAATTGGCAGGGAGGCTGCGGATGCGCCGGCCGGTGGCGTTGGTGATGGCGTTCAGAATTGCCGGGGCAGCGGGAACCATTCCGGGTTCGCCAAGGTTCTTGGCACCGTAAGGTCCGGCGGGAAATGAGTCCTGCACAAACACACCCTCAATATCAGGTACATCCAGGGCGGTAGGGATCAGGTATTCATCAAAATTGGTCGCCTGGATATATCCTTTATCATAATCGACGCGTTCCATCAAGGCATAACCGAGTCCCTGTGTAATGCCACCATACAGCTGCCCGTAGGCTCCCTGCGGGAAGATGATGGTGCCGGTGTTATGCACTGCCCAGATGCCGGTCACTTCCACCTTGCCGGTGCCGCTATCCACCAGCACTTCAGCCACCTGCGTGCCGTAATGATAGGCAAAATACGGCTTGCCCTGCCCGGTTTCCATTGACCAGTGGATTTCGGGCGGACTCCACCTTCCCCTGCTGTAAAGGGTCAGCCCCATCTTGTGGGCGTGTTCCACCACGTTTTCAAATGTGACCGGTTCCTCCCTGGGGCTGATGAACAGCTCGCCATGGCGGGTGATCTGATCCACGCGGCAGCCCAGCAGGTCAGCAGCTGCCTGGTTGAGCTGGCTGCCAATGCGTTCCGCTGCGATCCTGGTGGCGTTGCCACCCAGGATCGTCCCGCGCGAAGCCACCGTCGGTCCGCTGTCATGGGATTGGTCTGTATCCGGGCGGGGCATCACGATCCGATCCGGATTCAACCCCAGCGTTTCAGCAGCGATCAGGGTAAAGGCGGTGCGTGAACCGGTGCCGTAATCAGTGAGACCCGAGGTGAGGGTCAGGGTAAAGTCAGGGTTGATCTCAAGGGTGCTGACGGCAAAATCCGCGCCCTCAGCGCCAAGGGACATGCCGTGGAATACCGCTGCCACACCGATCCCGCGGCGCAATTCGCCTGGTTTCGCCGGCTCAGTAGAAAGGCGGGAATACAGTGTGTGCTTGCGCTTCCAATCGGAAAGCTTGCGCACCTGCTCCAGGCACTCAACCAGCGCAACGTCGTCACCCAATTTCTGTCCGTGCGCCGTGGTATCTCCGTCTCGCAGGCAATTTTTGAGCCGGAGTTCGATCGGATCAATTTTGAGCTTGAGCGCTAGTTCGTCCATGGCTTGCTCGATGGCAAAGCATACTTCCGGGTTACCAAAACCGCGGAATGCGCCAGCGTAACCGTTATTGGTATATACCGCGTCAGTATCCACAGCACAGGCATCGTAGCGGTAAGGCCCCATGGCGTGAATGCTCGAGCGCCAGGAGGTGAAGGGGGTAATGCTGGTGTAGGCACCGCTGTCTACGGTGGCGTTGACCGCGCATGCCCGCAGTTTTCCGTCTGTCTCCGCGCCAAGTTTGATGTGCATATGCATGGCATCCCGCTTGTAGGATGCGATGATGGATTCTTCGCGCGATAGGATCATTTTCACAGGTCTGCCGGTGAGGAGCGCCAGTTTGGCCACCTGGCCGGAGATCTGGTACATCAGGTCGTCCTTGCCGCCAAACGCGCCGCCTACATGGGGTTGGATCACGCGGACATTGTCCTCTCCCAGTCCGAGGGTGCGCATGAGGTTTCCTCTGTTGAGGAATGGACTCTGGCAGGGTGCATAAACGGTCACGCCGCTCATCTCCGGTGCCGGGATGGCAAGAGCTCCCTCGGTTTCAATATAGGCATGTTCCTGGTGCAAGGTGGTGTAATCCTCTTCCAGGATCACCGGGCATGTTGCCAATTCGCTTTGCGCATCCCCCTGGCGGACGATATAGTGCGTTACTAAATTCCCGCGCGGGAAATCCGGGGCGTCCCGAGGTGTTTCGCCGATAATGGGGGCTTGAGGGTCCAGCGCGGTCATCGCATCGAAGACTCCGGGAAGTTCTTCAAGCTCGACCACGATGGCATCCAGTCCGAGTTTTAGCGCAGTCTCGTTTTCAGCCGCCACACAGGCAATGCCATCTCCTGCGTAACGCACACGCTGGTATGCCAGCATGAACATATCCGCGATGGGGTATCCAAAACGTCCTTGATCGACAAAATCCTCACATGTGATGGCTGCCAGGATGCCCGGAATTTTTAGCGCAGGGCTGACATCCACTCGTACAATGCGTGCATGCGGTACTGTGCTGCGCAAAGTGCGCGCAATCAGCATTCCCGGGAGAACATAATCACCCACGTATTTTGCCGTGCCGAGCACTTTTTCCAAAGCGTCGACCCGGTTTATCGGTTTACCAATAAATTGGAGCTCAGGCATCGGTTTTTTTCTCCTGCCGTTTCTGCGCGGTGATCTGGATGGCATCCACGATCTGCTGGTAGCCGGTGCAGCGGCACAAATTTCCGGCAATCGCGGTGCGGATCTCCAGGCGGGATGGCCTGGCATTTTCCGCAAGTAAGGCTTCACCTGCCAGGACCATGCCCGGAGTGCAGAAACCACACTGCACCGCTCCAACCTCGATAAAAGCCTGCTGCAGATCATTCGGGCTTCCGTCCGGCAGACACATGCCTTCGATGGTGATGACCTTGTGCCCGTTCACCTGAGCCGCCAGCGTCAGGCAGGAATTCACCAGGCGTCCATCGAGCAGGACGGAGCATGCCCCGCACTCACCAACCCCGCAGCCTTCCTTGGTGCCGGTAAGTCCCAGGTTGTCACGCAGGACGCTCAGGAGAGTGGCGTCAGCAGAGGCTTCGGTTTCCACCAGCTTTCCATTAAGGTTGAACTGGAGTTTCATCGCACCTCCTTGTGATCGAATACTTGCGCGAAAACCCGCTCGGTCATAGCCGTCAGGGCAGGTACTTTGAATTCTGAAGACCAGCGGTATCCCGCAAGTCTGATCATCTCATCAACGGTGACCGCTGCGGCCTGCCGGTAAAGTTCAGCGGTGGGTTTTTTTCCGACCAGGGTTTGTTCTACCGCAGCCAAGCGTTCAATACGGGGTGTGGCCGAGCCAGTGACCAGGCGGGCTTCGGTGATCACGCGTTGAGCGTCCACGCGTCCTAACGCCGCCACGGTCAGGCGGGAGATCGCCATGGCGTTACGCCGTCCTAACTTAAGAAAGGCACTGCGGCTTCCCTCCTCCGGGATTGGGTAACTCAAAGAGACCAGTAATCCACCGGATGGAAGGGAGGTGCAGTTGGGACCGGTAACAAACTCGCTGAGGGGAATTTCCTCTTCGCCTGCGGGTGTAAGAATTTTCGCAGTTGCGTCCAGGCAAATTAATGCAGGCAGGGAATCTGCGCAGGCCGCCGCATTGGCTACATTGCCGCCAAGCGTGCCCATATTCCGGATCTGCGTCGCCCCCACTGTCGCGCAGGCTTGCGCCAGAACGGGAGCGGTCGCGCTTATGATGGGATTTTCCAGGACTTCGGCAAAGGTCGCTGCGGCGCCAATGTGCACCCAGCCGTCCCGCTGCTCTATGCGATGAAGTTCGGTGAGTTGTGAAATATCCACCAACCGGTCGCAGAACTGCGGTTCATGCTTTAACTGCAACAGGATGTCCGTACCGCCAGCCAATGGCCGGCTTTGTAATCCCGGTTCATTTAACAGGAGTACAGCATCACTGACCGATGCTGCCTGCACGTATCCAAATTGATGCATTCAACCACTCCTAATCCTGAATTTCGCTCTTCACCAATAAATGCGTATCATGTTCCTAATTGCTGCGCTGCATCGCTTCTGTCATGGCAATACCTGCCATCATCAGTCCAATCTGCTCAACCGAAGCCTGGTTGCGCTCAACGATCCCCATGATGCGTCCTTCATATAAAACCGCAATACGATCAGAAAGCACGCGAATCTCATCGAGATCTTCTGAGATGAGGAGGATAGCAGTGCCTTCCTCTCGCTGCTGCAACAACCGCTGGTGGATATATTCCGTAGCACCAATGTCAACACCGCGGGTGGGCTGCGAGGCGATCAGCACCTTGGGTTGTCGCGATAGTTCACGCGCCATGATCAATTTCTGGATGTTACCGCCGGACAGGTTTTTTATCGGTGTGTCCAAACCGGGAGTTTTCACGCTAAATTTGGCAACCAGTTCATTGGCAAAAGCCTTCATGCGCGCAAAATCAAGGAAGATTCCATGTGTATATTTGGGGGAGGCATGATCATGCAGGAAAATGTTCTCCTGCACTGAAAATTCACGGATAGCGCCATCCCGCATGCGTTCTTCAGGGATGTATGCCAGGCCGGAATCAACGCGCTGCTTCAGTCCCATGCTGGTAATATCCATTCCGTCCAGTGCGATGCTGCCCTGCGAGGTTTTGCGAACACCTGCCAGGCATTCTGCCAGTTCGCGCTGACCATTGCCGGAAACGCCTGCCAGTCCGAGGATTTCTGCACCACGGATCTGCAGGTCAATGCCATGCAGCGCTTCTGTACCCCTGTCGCCCATTCCGTGTAAATCCTTTATTTCAAGCCGGATCGTCCCTGCTTTTAACGGTTGCGGCGAAAGAGAACGCACAGGGCGTCCGACCATCATTGTGACCAATTCATCACGTGTGACCCCGGCTGTCGGGCGGGTACCGATAATACGTCCGTCCCGCAGCACCGTGACCCTCGTGCTGATTTTCATCACCTCGTGCAATTTATGTGAGATAAAAATCAACGCATGTCCATCTGTCACCATACGGTTGAGCGTCAGAAACAGGTCATTCACTTCCTGAGGGGTGAGGACAGCGGTGGGTTCGTCAAGGATGATCAGGCTGGCACCGCGATACAACGCTTTGATGATTTCAACCCGCTGCTGTTCACCCACGGAGAGCTGCCAAACGTAAGCTGAAGGATCAACCACCAGTCCATACAGGCGGGATAGTTCGCGGATGCGCGCAGATACCTTGTCCAGGTCCAATACAGGTTCTCTGGTGGACTTTAACCCGAGAGCCACGTTCTCCGTTACTGTGAGGGTGGGGACCAGCATGAAATGCTGGTGGATCATCCCGATGCCTGCAGCAATGGCGTCCGCGGGGGAATTAAATGTAACCGGTGTGCCATTGATCAGGATTTCGCCTTCATCCGGGCGGTACAGGCCGTAAAGCTGGCGCATCAGCGTGCTTTTACCAGCGCCATTTTCACCCAACAGGGCGTGCACTTCCCCCTGGTTTACATCAAAGCACACCCTGTCATTTGCCAGCACACCCGGAAAGTGCTTGACGATATTGCACATTTCAACCCGTTGGATTTGTTTTGAATTATTGGCTTGTGCATCAGGCGTCATTATTCAACCTCAAAACCCTGGTACTAAGGATAGTAGATTATAAGAAGGTCAGGCGAGAATACCTCTGACCTTGCCAGGTTCAAATTTTGGTCATCGACCCCTCGCCAAACAGGAAATGAGGAGAGGGGTCGACTATTGAATCTTTTTACGGCTCAACTATGACAGTACCAGCGATGATGTCCGCGATGGCTTTTTCACCCGCGGCTTTTACGTCAGCAGGCAGGGCGTAGGCAGGATTGAAGGCGATTTTCAAGCCGTCATTTTCAAGCTTGAGGATGTAGGTCTGTCCGCCCAGGGTTCCAGCTAAATTAGCCGAAATGATCTCACTCAGCATACCGGTCCAGTCATACACCTGGCTGGCGACAACCAGGTCCGGGGCAAGGGATGCCTGGTCCTGCTGGGTGCCGAACCAAAGGACTGTGCCGCTTTCCTTGGCAGCGCCGATGGAACCGACCACGGATTGTGACGATCCGGTGAGGATGTCTGCACCAGCAGCGATATGGGTCTTGGCAGCCTCAGTCATCAGAGCGACGTCTGAGAATGACCCGGTCCAGGTCTTGGCAACATTGATGGTCGGGTCAACTGAGGCAACTCCCTGCACAAAGCCATCGATGTATGTCTTGGCATCGCCAACTTCCACTGGTCCCGTCACACCGATGGTTTTAGATGTGGTGAGCAAGGCCGCGAGTACGCCATTGACGTAGCCACCCTGCTCGGCTGCCGCGGTATAAGCATACACGTTGGGCATACCAAAGGTATTAACATCTGTTCCCCAGGCAAAGGTCACCGTGGGGAAGTCTGGGGCGATTTCCTGCACCGAGGATCCGTATTGCGAACCATGGGCGATGACCACATTGAAGCCCTGGCTGGCGTAGTCGCGGATGGCGGCGGCAGCATCCGGGACCTTGAACATGTTCTCGGAGAACTTGATCTCGAGAGCCGCTTCTCCGCCCATCTCTGTCTGGATCGCTACCAGTGCGTTCCACATGGACTGGCTGAAAGCCATGTCAGTGATGGCACTCGGCATGACGACCGCGATCCTGAATGGTTCGGGGGCAGCTGTGGGTTCAGCGATCGGTTCTTCTGTCACAACGGGGGCTTCAGTCATGACAGGGGCAGCAGTGGGAGCGGCGGTCGGTTTTGCGCAGGCTGTAACCAGCAAAGCCAGTAAAACCATTACGACGATCATTCGTTTGAACATTTGGTTCCTCCTTGGGGTGAATTGGGGTTGATTAACTCTCGCCTCTTTCAAAAGGCTTGTTCAACGCTGCCGGCTGGCGAACCCGGTTGATGGCAACGGCCAGGGCAGCGATTGTCAATAAGTAGGGAAGCATGATGGCGACATCTGAAGGGATCTTGACCCCCAGCACCTGCATCCAGAGTTGAAACGCGTTGACTGTGCTGAAAAGCAGTGCGCCCCACAAAATGCCCACCGGCCTCCAGCCGCCGAAATACACCAGCGCAACTGCAATGAATCCCTGCCCGGCGGTCAGGTTATCCTGGAACAAATTTAATAATGAAATCGAAAGCGATGCGCCGGCGATCCCGGCAAGAATAGCGCCGGTGCAGACACTGAAGTAACGCACCCGGTCCACATTGACCCCGAGTGAATCTGCCGCAGCCGGGTTTTGCCCGACGGATTTAATTCGCAAGCCCAGAGTTGTCTTTTCCATCACCCACCAGGCGATGGGGACCAGCAAGAAAGCTCCATACACCAGTAAACTGTGATGGAAGAAGATCTCCCCAATAACCGGGATATCTCCCAATAAAGGGATCTTCACTGCCTGGAATCCTGTCACGGTTTTTACTGTACCGATGGTGGTTTTAAACAGCAGGCTCGAAAGACCTAACCCGAACATGTAAAGTCCGATCCCGCTGATGCCCTGTTCTGCTTTAAGGGTGACGCTAACAAATGCCATCAATAATCCCATCAATAACCCGACGACGATCGCAGCCAGTAACCCCAGCCAGATACTGTTGGTGGTAAGCACGATAAAGAAGGAAGCGTATGCTGCCACCAGCATGATGCCGTCCACTCCCAGGTTCACCACGCCTGACCGCTGGGAGAAGGCCTCCCCAATGGCAGCGTAAAGGTAAGGGGTCGCCAGGCGGATGGCTGAAGTGAGGATGCCCGCGACAACGCTGAGTTGAAAGACGTCGTTCATGCCTGCTCCTCCTGGCTTTTTGCTGTTGCCATTTGGCGGCGTACTGCCCACCGGCGGGACCATAATGCGGAGCCGACCACGAACAGTACCACCAGCCCCAGGATGGCGTCAATGAGCGAGTTGGGTACTTGAACAGCTCGCTGCATTTTGTCGCCGCCAACCAGCAGTCCACCGAACAGGATGGATGCGGGGATGGTGCCAAGGGGATGAAGCCCGCCAAACAGGGCTGCCACAATACCCGAAAAACCGTAACCGCTGGTGATGCCTTCCAGTAAACGGTGCTGCACTCCCATCACTTCGATCGCGCCGGCAACCCCGGCAAACCCGCCGGCAAGGGTCAGCGATAGCGCCTGGTTAAAGGGCACGTTGATGCCGGCAAAACGGGCCGCTTCGGGATTAAACCCGACAGCGCGGATGCGGTAACCGATGGTGGTACGCCAGAGGAATATGTAAACGAGAACCGCCAGCCCAACGGCGATCAATGAGCCGGTGTTGAGCAATGTCTGCGGGACCAGGCGCGTCAGCCAAACCTGCTCAGGGAGCCGTTCAGATTGCGCTAGGTAGGTTCCCGCCGTGATACCGGCGGGGTCCATCAATACCGAACGGATCAGCAGATTCATCAACTGCAGGGCGATGGCGTTCATCATCACCGTGGTCAGGATTTCGTTCACTTTCAAACGTGCTTTTAGAATTCCCGGGATGAAGCCCCAAAAAGCGCCGGCCGAAAAACCCACGATCAGGGTAGTTGGAATGAGCAGCCAACCCGGCCAGGTTCGGAAAACCAGGGGAAACCAGGTGGCAGCCAGCGCACCGGCAATGATCTGCCCTTCACCGCCAATATTGATCACGCTGGCGCGAAAGGCGATACAGATACCCAGTCCCACCAGGAGCAGGGGAGTGGCTTTCACGAGCGTCTGCGTAATACCGGTAACGCTCCCAAATGCCCCATTTACCATCTGGGCGTAAGCTGTTAATGGATTAACCTTAAGAATAAGAAGCATAATGGCGCCAATGAGCAGCGCCACTAACATACCGGTTAAAGGTAAAAGTGCATTAAAAAAAATGCCAGTAAAATCAAATCGTCGGGTGCGAACAGCTTTTTCGTCGTTCTCAGGCGGCATAAGCTAAACTCCAATCGACGAAAGGAATGTCAATGATGTTATACCCGGATTCCACGTCTAATATATTTTGCCAACAAATTCACCCCAGAAGGGTGATGGTTGTGGCTGAACACACTTAAGTTTAGCATAATTGCCTCCATTGTCCAATGGTTTTAGCGATACATCTCATAAAAACGGATATAG
>Ga0172371_10014625_pt1 | contig 10091 bp, 11 predicted proteins | sample Lak12m_FD_114543 | JGI IMG/M metagenome (GOLD analysis project Ga0172371, IMG submission 114543) | Freshwater microbial communities from Kabuno Bay, South-Kivu, Congo - kab_022012_12m | ecosystem: Environmental > Aquatic > Freshwater > Lake | place: Democratic Republic of the Congo: South-Kivu... | reverse complement strand
TTTGAACCTGTTATTACAACTTTAAATTTTTCATCTAATTTTTGTCTAATATATAGTTCCCATCCATTAATGACTTGAATTTCATCAAAAAATAAAATTTTTTGTTTGCTTTCTTTTATTATCCTGTCAAGTAATTCAAAATCACTGAGCTCAAAATTGTATAATTTGGGTGTGTCGAAATTTAGAAAAAAGGTGTTTTTAAAATTATTTTTTAAAATTTGAGCTAGTAAAGTGCTTTTTCCACATCGGTGAATTCCCGAAATTATTAATGCGTGATTTTTTAAATTTGCTGGCAATTTTTCTAATAATACACGTTGTAACCCCGTGTTGTTAATGTTAATATGACTTCTTTGAGAGGAGATAACATTAATTAGATCAGATTGTTTTATCATTTAATGATTAATTTTATGCAAATATATTTTATTTATTAGTAACAAACAAGTTTATTTATTATTAATGAATAAGATGTTGAATATTGAAAAACAATAAAAATGTAATAGAAAGAATTAAGAAATTTTTGTTTATTAACCTGAGTTTTGTTTAAGCAGAAAGTTGTAATTGTTTTTGAAAAGCTTTAATAATATTTTGATTCGTTTCACTTACGTCGTTTTTAATAGACGGTTTTGGGGGAAAGAATGAATATGCGGCAATCGCGTTACAACAATAGGAAAAACATCAAATTCGTGCAAGTATCTATACCAGGCATAAGGACGTAAACCACCTACAGAAACATAAGGTGGAAAGTCATATGCTAATATTAGAACTCTTTTCATTACGGATTAAATCGTCTGATAAAAGAATGAAACAATAATTTAATTTGTTTATATGAAGGAATTAAAAACCAATAAATCAAAAGTAAAGGAAATAATATAAATGCCAACCTTAATCTTCTCCCTTTAGTTATCATTTTGGCAGAAAAAAACACCAAATAAAATCGTCTTAAAATAAAAGCAAATGTATCCTTAATTCCATTAGAGTAATATGGAGAATTATAATTAGATAAAGCTTGGGATTTTACTCTTTTATAAAAAAGTGGTTCCGTTTGATTATGTACATAATCTCCTTTTGCCAGATAATAGCATAAACTTGGAAAAATATTATTTAATGGACAATTTTTATTGGGCCACCACCAAATTGGAAATTGTACCTGTTTTATTTTTTCTGTAACAAATATACCATATCCAAAACCATCGTCAGCATTTTTTACAAAATCAGATAGCCTGCTAATTCTTCTAGCATTAGAATAATTATGATTTTTTATACCAATAATATTATCCTTTTCGTCGATTAAATTATATAACGTAAAACTGCTGATCGCTTTTTGGTGCTTTCTCAAATTACCTATTAAAATCTTTATAAAATCCGGATGCCATAAATCGTCATCACCTGCCCACATAAAATATTCTGTATTCGCTAAGGCAAGCAAAAATTCCATGTTTTTTGAAATCCCTAAATTTTTCTCTTGACGTATATATTTTACCCTATTATCTATTTGTGCATATTTTATACAAATAATATCACTTCCATCTGATGAACCATCGTCTGAAATAATTAATTGGAAATGCCGAAAACTTTGATTTAATATACTGTTAATTGATTTTTCAAGAAATAGAACATCATTATACACCGGCATGCCAATGGTTATAACTGTGCGATCGCTATTATTAACAGTGTGCATTTTAAAACTAATTTTTAAAATATTTACTCTTCATTTTATAAAAGTAGTGCATAATTATACTTTTAATGGTTCTATTAACTTTTATATAATCATGTAGTTTCGAATGCTGATAAAATAAACTCTGATTATTGCCATAAAACACTGTTGCTTTTTTATTTAATCCTGCTGCAATAGTTGCAGTACCTGAAGTTAAACAATATAATTTTTTAGCTGAATAAATCAAATCACAGAAGTCAAAAAGAGAATTTGTTTCAATAAAAACATCGTTGGGGGTTGGTATAAAAAGGGCTTTTTCTGTTCTTATTTTCATAATTGCCTCAAAAACAAAACCCCTCTTTTTAATGAACGACATCATCTCTTTTTTAGTTATTTCCCCAACCCATGACAAATAATTAGGATCAAAAATCACTTTGTTATATTCCTCCCGATATAATGGTTTATAATATATCTCTGGTTCATGCCATCTTTGGTAATCTTCCATTTCATAATGAATCATTATAACATCTAACAAATTAATTTTTTTATCGTTATAATTAAAGTGCAAATTGTTAATTGTTTTTAAATCGCAGGCAATCCCTGATAAATCCGTAAAGCCATCAATGTATGGATTACACTCCCAAACTAGTTTTTTATTATCGGGATGCCTGAAAAGTGATTTGTTTGAAATATATACCTTTTTATATTTTCCTGTCTCTTTTGCTATTCTGGGAAGATGAGAATGGAAAAGATGGTCGCCTAATCCGCCGTAAGGAATTTCTATTATTAATTCATTAAACATGAATAAAAGTAGTTATTTTAATACAAGTTTTGAAAACCATTGTAAATTTTGATCACTTGAATACAAAATCTCTAAATGACCTTTGCCAACAAATTCCATTACTGCTTTATAAACTCCATGATGTCGGTGAGTTAAATCTGGTCTCCAATCATCTCCACAAATAATTCCATTAATTTTCACTTTTTTAATTAATATTTCCAGTTCTTTAATCGTGTGTTCATATTCATGTGCTGAATCTATATAAACCCAATCAAAATAATTGTCCGGTTTTTCATTTAAAAAAATCAAATCATCCTGAACATGGACAATTATTTTTCTTTCATTTATCTCTTTTTTATTTTCTTTTAATACCTTTACTAATGCATCCACCGTATTGGCATTACCACCAGCCCAATCCCAATCTGAACCAAACAGATACCACAGATCAACTAAATGCAACTCCTTTGCGTTGGAATATTTAAGTAATGTTCTTGAAAAATTTCCTAACAATACGCCTAATTCCACTCCCGTTTTATTTTTTGGTAAAAACTTGTTAATCAATGGCCCTCTAACCTTATTGTTTTCATTGATGATTTTTAGATTGTCTCTGTAAATTAACCATTTAATATACCTTTTGTACAAAAAAGTCTTTTGGTATAAAGATTTTATTTTTATCATACTACACTTTTTTTATAAATTCGAATGTTCCATGTTTTACGTCTCCCAGATTCTTTGGAAAATATGAAAATGAGAAGAAAACAAAGCTAAAGTAATGTTTTATTAAGAGATTAAATGGAACTTTTGCCGGATATGTAAACATACATAAATGAAGAAATGAGCGAAAATTTAAAACAGGAAACTTATTATCTATTTTCTTTAACCAGAGTAATATATTTAAATCTGTTTCAAGTTCCCTAGTAGATATTTTAGAATTTAATCCCGTGGGTGAAAGCCTATACACACACATATTATCTTTTAAATATTTTATTTTACCAAAAATAGCCAGCATCGGATAAATAGCTCTTTCATTCGAAGATATATTTGATGGAATTCCTCCTGATTTATCCCAATATTCCTTTCGATAAACCAAAGAAGAGGTATGAAATTTTCGATGTCTTATAGTATCTTTTATAGTAAATTCAGCATCTATTTCCATTCCAAAATTCTTAATTGGAAATTCTTTTGATCCCTTTAAAACTAGTGATTGATGTGCACAGGCTGAAAAATCGGAATTCTTTTCTAAAAAATCTATTTGCTTTTGTAATTTATATTCATCAGTCCAGTAATCATCCCCATCGAGCAAAGCAATATATTTACCCGAACAATGATTTTGAGTATCTACACTATTCGGAGTTAAACCAAGATTTTTTTCTCTAGTAAGAACTCTTATTGTTTCTGGAAATTTTTTCTGATAATCCAACACCATTTGAAGAGTATTATCTGTACTACAATCTTCACCAATAACTAATTCGTATTTAAAATTTGTTTTTTGCACTAACACACTTTCAATGGCTTCCACTATGTATTTTTCTACATTATATGCTATCATCGCTATACTTACAAGTGGGGTTTTCATTATTAATTCTTCAGATAAATTATTTACATCGTAACATTCTTCTACCTTGGCCTATTTTCCTTTTATAAAAAATCGGAATAGTTAAATATAAAAACATATTTGAAATATATCCATAGGTTGTTTCATAATATTCTTTTTGATAATCTTTTCGATAACTGCTATTTATAAACCACATTAAAATAAAATTCAGTATGGTATTTATGAAAAAAATCAAATGATAAACCGAATAACCCAAAACTCCATGAATTTTATAGTAAAGTAGCGCATTTGATAAAAATCGTTGTCGGAGATTCCTTTTTTTATTTGTTTGACTTCCCTCATGTTTATGATATGCTGTTACCTCTTCAAAATACTCAATTTTAAAACCTGCCTTTGAAATTCTCCTGCATAGTTCAATTTCTTCAGAATAAAGAAAAAAATCAGGGTCAAAAGAACCAACCTTCTCTATCACAGTCCTGGGAATTAGCATAAACGACCCCATGATTGCATTTATTTTTTTGTTTTTATAACCCAAAAAATAATTTATCAAAAGATTATTTACTAGTAAACTTTTAATCGATGCCGCATCATAATAAACCGATTTTTGCAGTGTGTTATCTTCGTTTAATAAAATACAACCTAATACTCCTATGTAATCATCTTCTTTTATTCTTTTTAAACAAATATCTATTGTATTTGGTAAGACTATTATATCTGAATTCAGAAGTAAAAAATACTTTCCTGTTGCTTTTTTAATACCTATGTTATTTGCTCTGCCAAAACCCTCGTTATTATTATTCGAAATCCAAATTACTTCAGGAAATTTTAATTTTACCGTTATTTCTGAATTATCTCCAGAATTATTATCGACCACAATGATTTCGTAAACAAGGGCTTCATTTACTGGTTTTTTAATACTCTCAATGCACCTGTAAGTAAGCTCGGGGGTTTTATAGTTAATGATGATTATGGAGAGCATAAGTTAGCTATTGATAAATTTTTCTGTTGAAGAAAATATATACAGTGCATTTTAAATGATTTTTTAACCCGAGTATTGATTTTATCGCATGCAGACTATGCAAATTGTATTTTAAAAACTCCTGATACATTTTTCTTTTGTAAGCATTTTCAGAAGCCAGCAAGCTCCACCGAACCACTTGTTCGCTAAGGATTTTTTTGCTTTCCGGAAAAATTGAAATCATTTCACGAAATGCTTTAGCTCCATTCATGTACATTTGCGATAAATTTCCAATTTTAGACATGTTTTGATCATGTCGTCTAAAACACGACATAGATTCTTTTATAAAATAGAAATTACCTTGCTTGGCTAAAAAAGCCTCCAAAGGTCTATCACAGTAAAAATGTTCTGAGCTAAAAAAAGGATGATTAGGATAGGAAAGAAAAAAATTTCGAAAAACCAAGCTGGTTGTATGAGAAATCCAATTATCAACTATTTCGTTAAAAGTGTAAGTTGATTTCGATGGGTTTTTAAAGAAAGGTTCTTGACGAACTTTACCGTTTTCATAGTATTCTACGGTTGTTTGATGAAAACATGTGCTATATTCTAAATTGTGTTCTAAAAAGTCAACCTGCTTTTGCAGTTTTAATGGATCGGTCCAATAGTCGTCACCTTCACACAAGGCCACATATTTACCTTTACAGGCTATCCATGCGGCTAAATTGTTTTTATACAAACCCACATTTTTAGGGTGCAAAACAAGTTTAATTATTTCGGGGTACTTCTCTTGATAATCAATACAAATCTCTCTTGTTTTATCGGTACTGCAATCCTCTCCAATAATTATTTCTATTGGAAAGTCTGTTTTTTGCATCAGAATAGATTCAATGGTTTGTGCTATATATTTTTCGTGGTTATAGGTAACAATCGCAATTGAGATAATAAAAGTGTGAGAGTAATCTTTCATTATAAATTATGTATTCAGTTTAGTGATCTTTTGCTTAAATTCTTCGAAACTCATCAAATTCAAACTTTGTTTTCTTGTTTTTTGAAAATTGGAATATTCAAAAAAAGGATTATTATTTTCCTTTAAGTAATCAAAATATTTTACTTTTGATATTATTCCAATGCCCCAATCAGAATCTATACAAGCACAAGAAAGATTGTTATTAAGCCTACTTTTATAAAATGCCTTCCATGTAGTTCCATTCCAAAAAATACTTGCTGGAGTTTTTGTAAAAGTATAATCTTCACGTGTATGATATTCTGATGGGGGGTTACAATCATGCACAACAATAAAACCTTCCTCTTTGATAAAATCTAAAGCATTTTTGATGTCTTTTTCTACCTGATCTGCTAAATGTAAGCCATCAATAAAAATGATATCAAATTTTATTTTTTTAGAAAGAATATCCCCATTATTGAGGGCATAGAAAAATTCATCACTTGTCATCTTGAATTCAACGGGATTTTCTTTATTCTCAATACCAGGATCAACTCCAAATTTAATTTTGGCATTAATTTTTAAGAAATTATCCTCTGGAAATCTTACACCAATCTCTAAGTAGGTTTTGTCCTTTGAAGGAAGAGTTTCTAATAGAAAATTAATAACTTCATATCTTTGTGGTACCTTATTCGACTCTATAAAATTCATCTCTTTTACTAAATTGTAAGTAGTATCCTCAAGATATAGTTTTCCAATATACCTTTGGTCTCTAATTTTCCCTAAAAATCGTTTCATTTATTTTAAGTTTCTATATTTTTTACAATAAAAGTTGTATTTCGGTATTTGATGAGTTACATAAAACATTTGAATTTTCAAGAATTTTTTCTACTTTCCAGTCCCACCATTTAAGCTTAAGTAAGCAATTAATTTCGCTTTCACTAAATCTTTTTTTCAAGAATTTTGCTGGATTACCTCCCCAAATTTCATAATCACCAATGTTTTTGGTAACAACAGAATGAGCTGCAATGACAGCACCATTTCCAATTTTTATACCCGACATTATTGTCGCACCATAACCAATCCACACATCGTTTCCTATCACAACATCACCATTTGTCTTTGGATGGCCAACAATTTTTGAAGCAATTGGATGATTATTAAATAAGATATTAAAAGGATATGTTGTAATCCAATCTGTCCGATGATTGCCACCAAGGAATATCGTTGTATTCCCAGCAATTGTACAAAACTTTCCAATAATTAGGTTTGCATCATTATTATCAAATAACACTGTAGGTTTACCATAAGTATAATCCCCAATAATGTAAGATTTGTTCTTAAAATGATCCTTTGTGAAAAATGCCTCTGGTTTTGGTTTTTTAAATGTAACCTTATTCCAAATTAATTTCATTAGCAAGAAGAAACTTTCCTTTATTCCCATATAGTACTTTTATAAACCGATCCAATGTTAAACCCTTCAAGATGCGAAAATGTTGCATTGTTATTTATAATTGTAAAAACACAACAATCATCGACGTTATCGTATTGGGTAACAGCAGGCTTGTAAATAATACAGCTTAATGAATACTCTCCTTTTGTTAAACTATTTTTAGGTAATAATAAAGTATATTGCTGTTTATCATTTTCAAATGATTTCTCAGAACTAAACAAAAACTGTTTATCTTGATTCATCACCCGTACAATTATTTTAAAGGTGTAATCAATAGCTACTTTTGTTTCTATAACAAATCGTATTTTAATATCCTGTTCTGATAAAAAATTAGTTGAACCCATTTCTATTGGGTTTAGGACTTCAATTTTCTTAAAATAGATATCTTTTTTACAACCTTCATTTAGATAGATGCCTTTTTCTTGCCTTGCTTTTAAATATTGGTTAATAATTTCAGATGCAATACCATTACCTTCCAAATAGCCTTGATTTAGCAGTAAGCCATGTGTACACATTTGTCTAACCGCTCCCATATTATGACTCACAAACAACACCGTCCTTCCCTGCCCGGCCACGTCTTTCATTTTTCCTAAACATTTTTTTTGGAACTCAGCATCACCCACAGCAAGCACTTCATCTATAATTAATATTTCAGGTTCTAAATGTGCAGCAACAGCAAATGCCAAACGCACATACATTCCACTTGAATAGTGTTTTACAGGAGTATCAATAAATTTTTCCACACCAGAAAAATCAACAATCTCATCAAATTTTGCTTTTACTTCTTTGCGGGTCATTCCTAATATGGTGCCATTCAGATAAATATTTTCGCGGCCGGTTAATTCAGGGTGAAAACCTGTACCCACTTCGAGTAAAGAAGAAACCCTACCATTTATTTCAATTCTTCCGGTGGTCGGCTCTGTTATACGTGATAAAATTTTTAACAAGGTACTTTTTCCAGCTCCGTTTTTACCAATAATTCCAAGCACGTCACCCTGTTTTACTTCAAATGAGATATCTTTTAACGCCCAAAATTCTTCCGTTTCACTTTTTATCTTTCCTATAAAACTATCCCACTTACCAACAATAGTTTCTCTCAATGAACTTGAAACACCATTTCCAATAGTGTATTTTTTTGAAATATTTTCGACTTTTATTACAAGCGACATTTGTTATACTGAAATTCGTTCATTATATTAATAATTTTAAAAAAAAATATATTAACTTATTGTGAAATAATAATTAAATAACAATACAAAGATAATAAAAAAATGTTTTTAAATTAATCTCATTTGATTGAAAGAATGTAGGTAGTTAATATAAATAATCTTGTAATTGAAACTATAGTTACTTAAAGGTTTAAAGTATAGATATTTAGAAGCAATTTAAGTGTTATTTTAACTATAGCATATCTGCCATAACCCTTTCTACTCTTCTAAAATAATATAATGAACTTATAAAAATTATTAAAACGGTTATTGAAGAGTAAATTAAATAAGAATAGTTTAATACACCGCCAGTTATACACCATCTAAAACCTTCTATTACGCCTGCCAATGGATTAATAATATGATAAACTAATTGATATTTTTCAGGTATTAAAACCGTAGAATACGCTACTGGCGTTGCATATAGACCAATTTGAATAAAAAATGGAATTATATGTTGAACATCTCTGAAACGAATGCTGAGTGCAGAAATCCAAATACCAATCCCTAAAGATGCAAGAATAATAAGCAAGACAAAAACTGGTAACCAGATTAAACAAAACGAAAATGATATTTTATAAAATATTATTGATAAGATCAACAATAAGAATGAAATAAAAAAGTCGACGAAACCAACTAAAGCTTTTGATAAAGGAATAACTAACCTAGGAAAATATATTTTTTTTATCATAGCACTTTCAGAGATAACAGACTTGCCAGCAGTGCTAATAACAAATGAAAAATATGTCCAAGCAGTAAGTCCTGTTAGGGCAAAAACAGCATAGGGAACGTTTCCCGTGTCAACTTTTATTGCTTTTCCAAAAATGAAGAAAAAAATTAATAATGTTGCAATTGGTTGTAAAAATGCCCAAGCAAATCCAAGAAATGTTTGAGCATAACGTACTCTAAATTCTCTCCATGCAAGCGTATAAAACAGGTCTTTATAATAAAATAATTCTTTTAAATCACGAATATTAAAAATATTCTTTTTATTTGATTCTATAATGGTAATCATTTTACAAAGATAAATTTCATTATTTTGTTATCAAATTTTTAAATAACTTTTGTACCTTTATTCATTGAAATCATTAAATCACTTTAAATAAAAAAGGTATATAATTGGTAATTGTTTAAATTTAATTAATTAATTTTTAAAGATAATGTGCATTTTATATATCTTTTTGAATTGTTTATCGTAAAAAAAAAAATAATAAGTTTATACTTAAAAAGAAAGTTCTGTTTAATAAACAAGAAATGAGAATTCTAGACAAGAATTTAACAATGAATTTAACAAAAGTATCATGTGCTATTTGAAAAAAATAAATAGACTTATGAAGGAATTTTTGTTTATCGTCTTTTTTGTTTTTTTATTTTTAATATCAAAAACACAAAACATAAACAACATTCAAGGATTAATTCTTTGGTATTCTGGCGATTCTGTAAAACAAACAAGTGGAGTAATAGATACTTTATATGACAAAAGCGGAAGCAATAATAATGCCTTACAGGTAATATTTGACAATAAACCGATTTTTATTG
>Ga0172371_10014624_pt1 | contig 10091 bp, 11 predicted proteins | sample Lak12m_FD_114543 | JGI IMG/M metagenome (GOLD analysis project Ga0172371, IMG submission 114543) | Freshwater microbial communities from Kabuno Bay, South-Kivu, Congo - kab_022012_12m | ecosystem: Environmental > Aquatic > Freshwater > Lake | place: Democratic Republic of the Congo: South-Kivu... | reverse complement strand
CCAAAACATAAGGATTACTTTTTTAGTTTGATCGATGTCTCTGCGGTTTGGGGAGTCGGTCGACAGCACAGTAAGAAACTACATGCCATGGGTGTGCATACCGTTCAGGATCTCACACGAACTGAGCCGCGCAATATGAAAAGCCTCTTTTCTATTGTTATGGCCAAGACGGTAGCTGAGTTACAAGGCATTTCTTGCATTGAAATTGAACATGCCCCACCCGCTAAAAAACAAATCATCTCATCGAGGTCGTTTGGCCAACGTGTAACGGATAAAGAATCTTTGTCTGAGGCAATGAGTGATTACCTGCAGTCAGCAGTTAAACGCCTACGTGAGGACAAAAGCTTATGTGGTTGCGTGATTGCTTTTGCTGAGTCCAATCCATTTGATAAGAACAAACCGTTTTATAAGAAATCAATCAGTGTGGGTTTTGCTGAGCCTACTGACTCTGCTGCAGTCATCAATAAAGCAGTGATGAAGCAAATGGATGAACTGTTTCAAGAAGGTATTGAGTTTAAAAAGTGCGGTGTGATTTTAACGTGTATTGAGAACAAGGCAGCCTATATTCCAGACTTACTCAGTGATGTCGAGTCTATAGAACGAAATGAAAAGCTGCAGCTTGCAATGGAAGGTGTAAAAGAAAGGTTTGGGGATAAGAAGCTTGCGATCGGACCTTGTAAATTACCGAATCGCGGCTGGTCGATGAGTCGGGGAAGCTTGACAAGGGATTATTTTAGCTGGGAAGGTATGTTGACTATAAATAATTGAATTAATGTCTAACACTAGATAGTAATGCGAGCTCATTTCTAGTGCGTAGAGGTGGGGAGTTTTGGAAAGGTGCTAAGGTTGTTAGTAGGTAAAACATGATGCAAGATTGGGCTGATATGATGGATGGGTGGAAGGAGTAAATAGTGAATTTTTTATACGGGAGCTCAGAATTTAATGATCTACTACAAGAGTGCTACCTAGCTCAATCCTCCATCCTATCTGGGATAGAATTTCTTGTAAAAGCTAATATTTACGATAATAAAGATGGGTTATTTTATTCTTCATTTTTCAACCTAAGTATAGGTGTGGAAAGGTTTTTAAAAATTGCTTTGGTTACCGAATATATGTATTCAAATAATTTTCGAAAACCCAACTATACATTTTTAACAAGTAAAAAGCATAATTTGATTACTAGCTTTAATGATTGCGCAGATGTCTTTAATAAATATGGTGCTAAAATTCCACATCTTGATGAAACACACCAAGCTCAGGAACTATTTAATTTTTTAAGCACATATGCTGAGAAGACTAGATATCAAAATCTAAATAAACTAACAAACAGTAATAAAACTGACCCAGTACACCCCATACACGCTTGGATGGAGATATCTGAAAGTTATTTAAGAAAATATATCAAAAATGAAAAAATTAATGCTGAACTGCTAAAACATTACTCCAAATACCCTATGGCTACTGGGTTCACCTACCACCTAGACTTTAATGGATCACCATTATTGGCTATAGATTTGCTCATGTATCAATACATAATTAAAAAATCTAGACCATATATAATTAATGATCTAATTCAGACCCTAAGGCCAATACATCAAATGCTAAATAAAATTTCATTAGAAACCAATAATAATCCTAATGCAGATCTTAATGGCGCAGTGCCATTTCCGTACTATGGAGATTTATTTCCTTTCTTTTTTGCAGATATAGGCCTTTTAAAAAGAGTAAAAAATTGGACTCATAGGTATTAAAGCCCTCACTTAAAGAGCTTTTACACAAATCCCAACATTCACATTCGTCGAAATCGAATGAGCTGTGCAACCTGAGAGTAGGAGGCACAGCAATAAAGTAAATAACTTCATTTCAAAAATAAAGCCTTTTCAACAGTCCGGCGATTCACCAGGCCTTGCATACGTTTACCGCCTGCATTCACCCATACATCAAACTGATCTGCAGCACCACGAATATCATTGGCATTCAACTTTTTAACCAACGTCGATTTGCTAAATGCACTAGTCCCAATGTTGTAGGCAAGTGATACCAGTGCATCAAACTGATTTTGATTAAGTTGCACTGTGACTGCCTTATTTACAGTAGCTTCAAACTTCTTTAAATCATGTGCCATGTATGTCTTAGCTTGTGCTTCCGTGCAGGTATCACCTTTCATAACTTTAATGCCGTTCGGATAAACTGTGGTACCGAAACCAATCGTCCACACTCCCACCCCATCGTCATAGGCAGTAAGTCTCTTACCTTCAAAATTACAGATCAGGTCTATCCCACTTGGGCTGATGTGCATTTCATCTGTGGCGATACCCAGCACATCATTCAGGTCATCATAGGCGGTTGCAATTAACTTATCTGCAGCATCAACCTGCTTTTGGGTGAGTTTGCCACCACTGATCTTGCGCAGGAAATCAAATATGTGTTTCATTATGGGCTACCCTTAATTTTAGGTTGTGCAATCTTACGGCCAATGTACGCCAATGCAGGTAAAACTACAGAAAGCAAAATAGCATGGTATTCAGCAGGAATGAGTTGTGTATTGATGCCTTCTTGAATTAAAACAGGAAGAACACCCAATAAAAAAGCTCCGATAATTGGGAGCTTTACAGATAAATATTTCCAGACGTTTTCGGGGATGAATTTCATTTTTCCTCTCTCACATTTCGTTCGTAAAGTTTATTTCGGATTTCCTCAACCGTTCTTAAAAGCTGATCAGATTGTTTTTCAAGAACCTGAATACTCTGGGCGTTGGTCGTGGCTTGAGTATTTACCGTGTCTGTTTTGCTCGTTTGGGTATTCCAAGCAACGACGAATAGACCTGCTAAGAAAATGCCACCAAAGCGCACAAGATTAGTAATACTGTCGATTTTGGTTTTACTTTCATGTAGCACTCTGATCTGTGAATCCACCTCCTTAAATCTTGGCTCAACTTCATTTCTGAGCTGCTTAATCTCACTTTTAAAGTTTGACTTTGCGCGGTCCAAATCTTCTTGCAAATTGTCACGAGTTTGAGTTAAGTCATTTCGTGTCTGCTGATGCTCTTTGTTGAGTTGCTCTAACTGCATATTCATGCGGTCGAGCTTTTGAGGCATTTCAGCCAACTTGTCCATGTTTTTGGATATGTCGGTGATCTTGTCTGAGATGGCAAGAAGTTGCCCTGCTGTTGCTACTGGTGGGTCGGATGAGTAGTCATTTGGCATTGTGCCCCCTAAATTTTGGTAATAAAAAAACACCCTTTCGGGTGCTATCAAAATTTTGAACGTTACATTTCAGTTTCTTCAATCACTTCTTGTAAATCATGCTCTGCAAGCACATCAAGCCAATGTTGATATGAGTCACCATCCTCTCGAATAGAATCTATAAAACCGCTTGGCGTGTATGTATCTTGCCAGATATGTAACCCCCACCAAATTGATTGATCTGATTTGATGAGCTTTCGAGAAAACTCATCTGTCTTTTCTGCATCTATACATATCGATACGACTGAATGCATATTTCACCTCACTGTACTGGTGGATTGGTTTTGTAAGGATGATCGCTTGGCAGATTAGCTGTCAGCTCATATTTATGCGCAGCCCAACCTTCAAGTTTTTTTATTTCGTCGCTACTTGGCACTGATCCAGTTCCCAAAATTATGGCACTCACGTCAACATCCCCAGCACCATCAACCTTGCCATATCCAATATTAATAGCGGATGCAGTAACATTGCTGGTTAGACTAGCTGTGATTGTTCCAGTTGCATCATCAATGGCATTTGTTCTGAGCTTTGTAGTCCCAGTACTATATCTGGCTTGTGCATATGCCATCATCGTTGTTCCATCACGAATTGTCGGGCTACTAATTACTGAAGTAGTATCAGTGAGCAATGTTCTTGCTGCGAATGAAGTTAATCCAGTGCTAGCCCTTTTTGCTATTAAAAAGAAACGATTAATATTTGTTCCATCGACATCAGCGTAAAAAAGGCTATGCCCAATAGATGAAGTTGTCAAACCTCTTTTTTTATAAACAGTAAATATCCATGCATCTGAAATATTTTTAAAAAGATTTAAGTTTGCACTAGATAGTCGATCATCAACCCCATCAAATCGAATAACCCCATCTATGTAAATTGGCTTTAATGTATCGCTTGATTGAGTAAAATTGTTATTGTTTCCGCTAATATCGTTTAACTGAGAAACACGGTTAGAGCTATCAACAACAACATTATCTGAAAGTAGATAGACTTTTGGTTGTGATGATAAATTTGTTGGGGTCCAAGCTTCACCAGCTAGTCTACTAATTTCATCACTAACTTTTTCAATTCCATTTTTAACAGCACCCACACTGTATAAATAAGTAATGCCCTTTATGGCTGTAGTGTCGGAATAGCTTTTAGAGGTGAGTTCTGTAGCAATTGCAACAGGCACATCACTCACTGTATTTCTTCGATAAACATTGTATGTTGTCATTCGTCAAAGTCCCATGTTAGATCAACAGCTTGAGTTGTTTCATCCCAATTTCCTAATAGGTTGTAAGGCGGATTGAAGCTCACAATTAACTCATGCTCAAATGCTTGATATGATGTGTATCCATTTTTGATTGAATACAACTTCACGGTGCATGTTGCAGTTGTAACTGCTGAATAGTCCACGGTTGCTGTATTTACCGCGCCAACATTCGTGCTTGAAATCAGCACAGCATCAGCATCATAAAGCTCAACAACATATGTCACATCGCTTTCAAGCGTTACGCCAGCATCGAAATAGCCAAGAATAGACCCACCTGTTTGCTGTACACGGTTTCGATCAACCCAGGTTAAAACAATTGATGCTGCAACATCTGTTGGCCAGTACACATCGTTGATTTTCACATTCGCTGGCGGATAAGGTCGGTTAGCTAATCCCACCATTTCGATTGTATGTGCCGTTGCTGCCCCAAGCGCAAGCTGTGCTGAACCCGTCCTGGTGAGTGCCTTCACATTGAGCGATTCACCCGCAAAGTAATCAGTCTCATCCAATGCAATGTATTCATCACAGAATAAGATCATAGAACCTGCAGCATGATCCTGCGGAACGGTATAGTTCACCCCACGTTTGACCGTAATTTCAGTATCACTGATGCCGGTCACCGCCATATGCTCATCATTGACCAAAATCCATTTACCCAACTCAATTTCTTCTAAATCCTCGACTTTGCGAATAGCGAATGTAGATTCCATTTTACCTATGGCCTGCGCTAATTCTGCACTTGGGCAATAATCCAACGTTGCTTTAGAGGCATAGCCTGAACCTGAATCCACATAGATCTCAGCCGACATAGCATTTTGTTGGCCACGTGGAGCCACCACAGCAACGCGTGACAATGTAGGCTCATCTGCAAGATCAGCATTCACTTCTGACTCAGTGGCAAATTGCACTGCGTCATAGTATTGAAGTTCAAGTACACGGACATGAGGATTATCAAGTGGTGCTTGATTGGCTGGATTTTCATACGGTGGTACATAAGGCACCACGGAGTTCATCGGGGTACTGAACACATCCTCAATGGCTTCAATCGTTGCCCCAAAGTTGTGGTCATCGCCATAATCAATTGAATTGACGCGCATCACCGCCCCATCCACACCATGAGCTGCCCAATTCCATTGAAAAGCATTACCCTCTTTCAACTGTAATGCTGTATCAGGATCAACATTGTTGAGCGTGACGATTTTTAAAGGACTGGAAAGTGCTTTTAAATCACGTTCAGCAGCTGTATAAGCAGTCTTGGCATTAGTAAAACCGTCATAAGTCACTGACTTATTCACCAAGCCATTTTGGGCAATACGTGCAGGATCTTGTGCTGTCACCGTGGCGTCTTTGCCTGTTTCTTTCTCCCAATAGGTCACGGTAATCTGATTAATTTGCTCTGCTGCAGTGCGAATTTCATAATCTGAAATCTTGCCGACATTCGATTCATCAAGTGTTATTAAGTCACCTGCAACATAGTCATCACGAATCAGGGTGAGTACCCACTTATTGGTCCGACTATCGACCGTACACACCGCATCAATGTGCTCACAAATCAAGTCGATGATTTTCTCAATCTCGCCTTCATCATCAAACACAATCGACATATACATGTCTTCTTGATTGAGAACCGCCCAGGCATTTAAAAAGCTGTCTTTATCCAGCATCTCTTCAGGCTGCCCCATGCCCCAAGCCGTATTAGTGATACAGGTCCACAACATATCCGCTGGATTCATATCAGGCTCACCTGAGCGCACCCCAAACCATGATTCAAGATTGAAGACCGTTTCAGCATCATCAGTAATCGCCCAAGGTACATAGGCGCCTAAATCCACATTGTCCTCAGGCGTGTTATCGGCTTGCATCAACAGATTATTCAAAGCGATAAAATCAAAGTCAGCACGGGATACGGTATGGGTTTGATGGACGGCTGTGTCATGGAACATGGCTTGAAACTGCGCAATCACCGCTGGTGTGACATCGCGACCATCATGCATCGGCACAAAGATGCGACGACTGTTCTCAGTTTGATGTGTGTTTAAAAAGCTCTCTGCATTACTGATCATGCTTGAAATGGAGGCTCCACCAACTTGCTGTTTAGCCTCAATCCATGCCACGGCATCAGGTGCATCTGTTTCTTGAAAGTTAAGATAGTCTTTCACATGCAAGCCGCTATCAAAGAACATCAAACGAATATTGACTGTTGAGCCATCATAAACAGCAACCATATCTCCGATCAGGTACATTAAGCGCGCAACACCAGAGGTAAAAATCTTAAAGACTTCAGGCGTCATAGACATTGAGCTGTCCATTGCAATCACAATGTTGGTCACGCCATCAATAAACGTTGGCTTAATTCCATTCACATATGAAAGACGGTATTTCCAATCCTTCATATAATTGGATGTGCCAATGTATCCTTGCTTCCATACAAATGAACAAACACCGCGTGAAGCAGGGACATTGCCCACACCCAGTTTTTGCTCTAAATAGGGATCTGGTATTTGGTTTTGCGAACCCGAATAATAATTAAAATTACCCGTTACGCCACCGCCACCACCCACATCCGTACCACCAAATAAATTTTGCTGTGCAATGCGGCTTGAGCCATTACCCATGCCGCCATACCAAGCTTCTTTATCTTCCACCCAAATACGACGAAGAAAGCACCCAGCATGGGCAAGAACGGCTTGCCAACCTGCATAGTATTTATGTGCATATACCTGTTTTTTGCTGCCGCTCATTGTGTTCTTCCTGTGCAATCTCAACGACGTTTAAAGCCATGGCATCTTGTGTATCAATCAGCTTTTGGGCATCAATCCCATTGGCCAAGAAATCTGACCAGTCCCAATGATGGGCATCAAAAAAGGGCTTAACGCCCTCTTTTCTGCAATACTTCGCAGCCCGAATATGTCGAATGTAAATTTTCATTTTTTCAGTGCCACCGCCTTTTGATCCCCAAAATAGGTATAGGTTGGCGCAACATCACGTGAACCGAGCACCACCTTGATCGGTGTCCCATATTCAACGCTGGGTGCTTCAACCTCACCCGCTACTGTTCTGTTTTTTTGGCTCTTCGCCATCATCAGCGATACTGCGACCGATACAATCGTGACCACAACGGCCCAGATAAATTGCACCCACATATCACACCACCTGTCTGACTAACGGGTTATCACCCGGAACAAAAGGAAAACCGCCATAATTCGGCAGATTAGAATAAGCCTTACATGCATCCGGTGTTTTTAAGCAACCAGGATAAAGCGTTACATAAGGCACTGCCTCTTCAGCGGAGCGAAGTTCAGCTTCAGCAATCGGGATTGCATCAGCTGCTGCATTTTTTTCAGTTTCAGCCAGTGCAAGCGCATCCACCAAGTCCTGATAATTCGGATCTTCAGGAGCTGCATTATTCAATGCCTCAAGCGCCTGTTCATAAGCCGTTTGTTTCAGTGCCAATGCAACTTGAGCATCTGCCAATGCTTGAGTTTTTAACGCAATATCATCCATTAATGCCGTGTATTCAGCATCGCTAAGTGCAATGTTTGCAAATGAATCAAAGCGCCGCTTTAAAACAAGGTGATTGCCCGTGCTGGTATCAATGGTAATCAACACCCCGCTTGGATCTTCAATCATACCAATCAGAAAATAATTGTCTGCATAGGCTTCTAGGCCGCGTATTTCCATGTTCAACTTATCCACGCTTTTAATGGTGGTCTTCACCGCATAATTTGCCTTGGCCAAACTACAATCTTGATCAAACAATCGATATGGGCATGTGGCTTGAATCTTTCGAGTCACCGCATTACGCCCCACCTTGGTGTATTCCGTTTCAAATTGAAGTTTAATGCCTTCATCATGTGGTTTGACTTTAGTCAGGCGACCCGACCAAAACTGTCTAAACTCAACCCCTTCATAACTAAACATTTGAACCGTGGTGATTTCTTCAAGTTCAGAACGAGAAAGATTCTGGGCGAATGCCGAAAGCAATGAAAATTCTATTTCCATGGTCTGCTTTTCTAAGTCTCGTCCAGACTTATGCGAACCACGTTTAATCACGTGCGGCTCATACACCACACCTGCATGCTCAATAAAGGCATCTCCATTGGTATAGGCGCGTTGTACATTGCCCGTTTGGAAGAGATACAGTTCCCGCTTGGCAATGGTTGATTGCCCATTGCCAAGCAATCGAGTAAAAAATTTCATCATGGCTCAATTTCCAAAATGGCGACTGAAGACTCAGTGATGCCAGCGCCTTTATATTGAATATCCACTGAATCGTTATTGAGCCGATGAAGACCTAAATAGCTAATCATTCGAATATCCACAGCAGCTTTATTGAGTGCCGGTGTAATGGTGAGTCTCAGTGTGTTACTGGTTTGCACCGAACTTGAAATGCTATGTGCAGTCCAATTGCCTGACTTGTCTTGAATGGCGATATGCTTTCGATTCGAGGCATATTCCTGATACTGATTCAACTCAACGTCAATCACAGTTGAAATCGCGCCTGTACTTTTGACATAAAAGTTGCGCTCAAATGTTGGCAACCAAAATGCGCGATATTGCCCCAGTCTGCGAAATAGAAACTGTCGATATTCAAACAAGGCTTGCTGACCTTTCATCACTGATCGCATCGGTTTGCCGTAACGGGCATGTAGCCAGTTGCTATGCTGATCAATCGGCCCTAAACCAAAATCCACCACAGTCTGGTGCTGCAGCACGGTGACATTTAACGCATCTCCCTCAAGCAATAAACGCTTGAAGTAAATGTCATGTCCAAGAAACTGCGCGGGTACAGGCGCTTGCAGATACGGTGCATCCATCACCTGAAACTGAAGGCTTGGTTGGCCATAAACTGCATTGATAGGTGCCGATACATCACCCAAAATAAAGCCCACTCGAAGTGGGCGTATAGTGAAATTCTGCAAGATGCTCGACTCATAAAGTTTTAGACCATGGGCTAGTACCTCTTTGATTTCAACGACAGCTAGACCATCCTTATGCTTAAGCAATGCTAAGGAATCGTTTCGGTAATCATAAATTGAAGTTGTACATTCAATAAAATCACCATCCACGCTACCAATACGCTGCCACTCTACATCAACAGGAATGGCCCACAGTTTACGTAAACCGCCCCACAACACATTGAAGTTCTGCGCCACAGCCTGACGTGCCACCACATAATCAATATTCAAAACTTGAGATGCGGTTTCACGTAAAGCTTTTCGTTTCTCAGTGCCATTATGTGAACTGTTGACGTAAGTTTGAAATCCTAGACTTTCAGACGATCCTACAAGCGTGCACTGGTCCAGTAAAACCAATTCACCAAAAAGTGTAGTTTGGATTTTCATTTACACTCCCATTGCTCGCTTAAACTCTGAAGGATTTGCCTTGATGAGGTTTAAAATTAACTGCCCAGCAGCAGGCTTTCTAAAATAACCACCAACCAAATCCTCCTGTTCAATTTGATTGATAATCGTAAGACCCTGCATGCCATTTGATGAAGATTGCTGTGATTTAGCACTCGCCTGAGCCACTTTCTCGGCCTGAATAGTTCCACCGTTGTTGATGGCGTTAAGAGTATTGATGCCGACACGTTTAGT
>Ga0172371_10014623_pt1 | contig 10091 bp, 3 predicted proteins | sample Lak12m_FD_114543 | JGI IMG/M metagenome (GOLD analysis project Ga0172371, IMG submission 114543) | Freshwater microbial communities from Kabuno Bay, South-Kivu, Congo - kab_022012_12m | ecosystem: Environmental > Aquatic > Freshwater > Lake | place: Democratic Republic of the Congo: South-Kivu... | reverse complement strand
CGGTCGAGACTCCTAGCGTGTAGATCGCCCCGCCGTCGCTGAGCATCCCTCGCATCACGTGGTGCACGTGGTTCAGCTCGATGGTGTTGTAGTGGCAGCGGTTGGGGGCGTCGTCCCAGTTCCAGCCGATCGACATGCCGGAATAGAAGAAGTCGTGGATCTCGTTATGGGAGATGGTGTTGTGGCTCGACTGGCCGACCCACACGCCGACGCCGGCCGGGTACACGTGGCCCCCGTCGAAGATGTGGTTGTTGTCGACCGTGTTGCAGCTCGATTCGGCCTCGTCCGTCTTCGCCATGGCCGCCTCGCCGACGCGCACGCCGCCCACGCCCAGGTCGCAGATCCGGTTCTCCGCGAGGCGGCACTCCTTGCAGCCGCGGCGGAGCCAAACGCCGTAGTCGCCGACGCGGGAGATTTCGCACTTCTCGATCGCGCAGTGCCGGGCGCCGTCGGCCATCACGGCCGCGGGGGCCGTGACCACGGCCTGCGGGTCGCTGTGGCCCTGGGGCTCGAGCGTCCAGTCCTCGTGGCTGAACGTGAGCCCGCGGAGGGTCACGCAGGCGACGAACTGCTTCTCATCAGGCCGGCCGCGGAACTCGACCAGGCGGGTCAGGCGCGGGGCGATCACTTCGGCCTTGGCTATGTCCTCGCCTGGCATCGGCATGTAGAAGAGAGTGCCGGTCGAGCGGTCGAGGTACCATTCGCCCGGGGCGTCGAGCGCCTCACGCACGTTCTCCACGTAGTATCGCTGTTTCTTCTCCCAGTCCTCGAACGGCCAGCACGACGGCCCCGTGAAGGTGACGAGCCGCTGCGCTTCGTCGACGCCCGCGATCCGCAACCGCGAGGTCTCCCAGGAGTGGAAGACGACGACCTGGGCCTCCTTGAGGTCGGGCCAGGGCTTGATGTCGCTGCCGGCGGAGACGAACGACGTGCGGTCGCGCGGCACGGTCTTGCCCGCCGCGTCCTTGCCCGGCGGCCCCTTCCGGACCATGCGGTAATAGCCCTCGTTCGGCGTGCGGGCCCGGGTGCGCCGCTGGCCGTTGACCCAGAGTTGCTGAAAGGACCACTTCCCCCCGGCCGCGTCGGGAATCTGCGTGCTCCACAGGCCGCCAGCCTCAGCCTTCCAGCCGCGGACCGGCCGGCCGCCGCTGAGCACCGGGCGCTCGTTTTCGTGGGCGGCGTAAACGGTCGGCCCGTCGGCCGTGCCGGAGTCGCGGGGCTCCAGCACCAGGGGCTCCGCCATCCTGTAGGTGCCGCCGCGGAAGGCAACGGTCACGGGCCCTTTCTCGCCCGCCGAGCGGAGCTTGCGCACCGCGTCCCTGGCGCCCAGCGGCGTGGCCAGCGGGCCGTCGGTCTTCGCGGCATTGGCCGCCGGCAACCGGCCCGACCACTGATCGCTGCCCTCGGGGGCAACGTACAGGGTCACCGGCGCGGAGGCCGCAGTGCAAGCGACGCAGACGGCGCCGAGAATGAGGCCAACCAAAGCGACGTGCAATTTCATGGGGAAGCTCCTTGGGTTCATCCGGTTTTGTTCACTCTTCACCCCATCCACCTCGGGTGAATGGGGGATCAGGTTGGCCGGCTAGTGTCGGGAGACCTTCGCCAAACGGATACGCTTTTTTCGCCGCTGGCCTTGCCAGGTCGGACCGGCTGCCCTTAGATTGTAAACCAACAGTCGCTCCGCGTGCCACTGCTTGCCCGCCGCGAAAGCGCTGAACGCGGGCAGACGGCTCGACGGCGGACAAAGGGACGATTCGACCGGCGACATGGAGCCCTGCGACGGGGTGGGCTCGACGCTCCGGGCGGTGGCCGAGGGGGTTGTTTGGACTGTATCCCGACCTCGGCCGCGGGCACCTGACCGTCCAGCCAGACTTTCCCGCCGACTTGACCAAGGCCGCCTGCTACAACCCCGACTTCGGCTATTCGTACCAGCGTAGCAGCAACACGGAGACCCTCGTGATCCGCACCGCCCGGCCCACGACCAAGCCTTTGCGGCTCCGCGCCCGAGCGGATCGAGCTGCGGTGCCTGTCCAACGACATCGTTGTGGGACTGCTGGGTGTTACCCTCTTGGAGGAATCGCGGTTTCAAGGAGACGATCATGAAAACCGGCTCAACGATAGCAGTGTTCAGTGCTCTGCTGGCGGTCGCTACGGTTGACGGCCTCTGGGCGGGGGAGCGACAGGTCGTTTTGCGCGATCACCTCAACCGGCGGTGGACCCAGGAGTTGGCGACCTATCCCTTCGCAGCGAACAGGGGTGAGTGCGATCCGGCTTCGCTCTCGCTGACCGGCCCGAAGGGACCCGTGCCCGTGCAACTCTCGCAGATCGAGTGTTGGCCAGGAACGAAGTGGGTCAAGTCGGCCAAGCTCTCCTTGATCGTCGACCTCGCGCCGCTGGCCAAGGACACGTATACGGTTCGCTACGGCGCGGCCCCGGCCGGCCCGTCGGGACCAGCGACGGATCTCCGGGTGACGCGCGGGGAGGGGCAGGTGGAGATCGCCACCAGCCGGTTCGGCGCTCGGTTTCTGCTCGGCGAAAAGACCTACGCCGGGCCCGCGGCCGCCGCGGAAGTGCCGGGGCCGGTCGTGTCGTTGCGCCTGGCCGACGGAACCTGGTTCGGCTCCAGCCGCCTGTTTGGCGCTGGCAAGGTGAAGTGCTATTCGGCAAGGCTCACCGACAGCGGGCCCGTGTTCGCTCAGGTGGAGAGCATTTACACTTATGCCGACGGCAACATGGTGAAGGTCGCCGCCCGGTTGGCCGCCGGCGACAACGCGGTCCTGTGGGACGCCCAGGTCAAGGACAACCGCCCGCGCGACGGCTGGGACCTCGTGCTCGGCCCCGGCCTTCCGCCGCTGGTGTTTCGGGTGCAGATGGAGTTCTTTACCCGTCGGGAGGTTTTCTTGAAGCGGAAGGCCAAGGTGGGTGACCTGGCGGAATTGCGAGTGGACGAGTCTCCGCCCGGCCTGATTACCAACCTCACCCCGTGGCCCGACTGGTTCAACGACTTCACCCAGACCACCATCCCCCTGAAGCTCAGCGGCCGAGACTCCGAGCTGCACATCAGCAGCCGGGATGCCGGCGCCTGGGTAGAGCCGGAGCCTCTCGACGCGGCCCGCCGCACGCCATCGCTGGGCGAGAAGCTCCTGCCGCTGGTGCGCGGCGAGAAGGGAGAGGTCTTCCTCCGCGTGAATGCAGCGGCGGGAGAGCGGCATTGGACGATCGCCGAGTACACCCCCGACGTGAGGCGGCTCCGTCGTGCCGACGATGGCGTGAATCGCATCGGTCCCCAGCCGCACGGCGCCGCGGAGCTTCAGCCGTCGCCGGCGATCGGGCGCCGGCTCGACGTGGTCAAGGACTACGTGCTTGACTGGCCGCAGGACCCCCGGCCCTCGCACCCGCGTGTGTACCTTTCGCGCGAGCAGCTTTCCGTCCGGCAGAAACTCCCGGTGGATCGGGCTTTGCTCGACTCGCTGCGGCAGCACAAGACCGTGCCCGACGTCCCCGATGCCACGGCCGATACTGCCGCCCTGGGCGCGTACCTCCTGACCGGCGATCCCAAGATCGCGGTGGAGTTGAGGCTGGTCGATCGTCTGCGTCATCATCTCGACCTGCTGGGGCACTTCGACAAGATGCGGAACACGCAGGTCGTGTCGTCGCTCTATGATGCCCTCATCGATTCCGACCTGGTTTCCGCCGACGAGAAGCCCCGGCTGCGGGCGCAGATGGCGTATCTCGGATACAACGTGGCCGACCCCTACACGTGGTCCGCCCCGCGCGGGTATTCGAGCGGCAACTCGAACATGACGGTGTCGTTCGTTTTGAACCTCGGATCGCTGGCGTGCGTGATCCCCGACCACCCGATGGCGAAGACCTGGGCGCAGCCCGCCATGGAGATGATGGAGCGATGGCTCAACGAATTGGGCCCGGCGGGCGAGCACCCGGAAAGCGTGGCGAACTACGCCAATGTGAGCGTCTACCACATGATGGGCTTCGCCATCGCGGCGCAAAACGCTGGATTGCACGACTACGTCAACGACCCGCGGATGAAGCGGCTGATGCTCTACCTGGCCAAGCAGTACACGCCGCCCGACCCGCGGTACGGCTTCAGCAAGATGCCGCCGGCCGGTCGGGGTCCGGTCGGCGTCCGCACCGTTCTGGCCGGCCTCATGGCCTGGGCCACCCGGGATAGCGACCCCGATTACTCGCGCGCTCAGCAGTGGGTCTGGCAGAACGAGGGGTATCCCTACGCCATGGAAGGCCGGTTGGGCGGCTACGAGTACGTGTACCCCGACCGCACGCTGCCCGCCGCCACGCCCGGCTGGACCACCGACCTGTTTCCGAAATACGGCGTCATTTTCCGCAACGGCCTGGGCACCAAGGACGCCTCCTACGTGAACTTCCAGGTCCACATGGTCGACGGTTATCCGACGCCCAACGGGAGTTTCCCCGTCATATTCCTCAAAGGGGCGCCGGTTTCAACGGTGTTCGTCGAGAGCTACCGCGACCGCGAAGAACTGCTCGTCAGCCGCGTGCTGCCGGCGCGCCGGCGCGGGACGCTGGAAGAACGCCGCGCGTGCTACTTTCACGACCAGCGAGAGGCGATCACCGATTTCGCGGCTCTTGCCCGGCAGGATTACGCGGCGGCGCATATCAGCATCCAGGACCCTCGCCCGGCGGGTCACCTGGGGGGCCACGGCCAGGCCGAATCCGTGGAAGGGCTGAGCATCGTCCACATGCCCGAGTGGCCTCCCGTGGCTCGCCCGGGCAGCCCGCCCATTTCCTGGCGGCGGCAGGTCCTGTTCGTCAAGGACGACAACCCCACGGGCCCCAACTACCTGCTGCTCCGCGACACCGTAAGCGGCAAGCAACCGACGATGTGGCAATTCTGGACCCTCTCGCAGCGAATCGCCACCCCGAACGACTTGAAGAATCTCGACGCGTTTCTCGCCGGGAAGCCCGGCAATCAGGCCGTCGAGCCGCGCGAGCTGCGGGGCGATCGGTTCACCGCCCTCGGACAATTCGGGGTCGACGTGGACTACTACGTGGCCAGCCCTACGGACACGCCGCGGCACACGCTCCGCGCCGGCGAAGAGTACGGCATCCCAGTCTATCAGGACATGCTCCACCTCCAGATGCCCGGCGACGGCGCGTACTTCGTCGCCCTCTTCCCGCGCAAGCGGGCCGAGCCTGCTCCAACGTTCACGACCCTCGGCAACGGCACAATCGTCAAGGTCGCCGGCGGCTTCGGCACGGATTACGGTTTTTTGAGCGGGAAAGACCACGAGGCAAGCGCCGAGGGCATCGGCTTCCGCGGCACGGCCGCGTCGGTCCAGGACCGCACGCCCGGTCTGTTCCTGGCCCTGGGCGCGAAGGGCGAGGTCCGCTGCCGCCAATACAGTCTCGCCGCCGACCACGCGGCCAGCCTGCGAATCCAGAAGGACGCGATGCTCTTGGAGATGCCATCAGGCCGGGCAGCGGGACAGGTATTCTTGGGCGCCCCCGGAACGTGGAAGATCGCCGAACCGCGATCGGGCGCAACCGTTGCTCGGGGAACAAACCATCGTTGTCAGTTGAGCCTCCCCGCCGGGATAACCGTGGTGAAGCTGGTGAAAGATGACTGAAGTCCGTTTGCATGCTTATCGCCCTCCATGATAGAATTCACCGGTAGGGAAATCGGCACAACGATTGGACGCAAACCGATGGCATCTCAACACCTAGCGGATCGCGTAGCTCATCTGGAAGGTCAGCTAATCCGGTTACAGGCGGAGGTTCGTTCCTTTCAGGAACACTCCGGGGCAGGTTGGCGTCGCGCGGTGGAGAAGTTCGCCGGTGACGAAGACCTTCTGGGTGTCTTCCACGAAGCGATGGAGCTTCGCGAAGCCGATCGAAAACGCGCTCGGCAGCGGGCCTCGACACGGCGCAGGACGCAGCGATGATTCTCTTGGACACAGACCATCTTTCGGTGCTATTGGACCCAAGAGATTCGCGACGATCACAAGTCGTGGAGCGTCTGGAATCGGTCGGCGATGTGTTGGCGGTTCCCGTCGTGAGCGTCGAGGAGCAATTGCGGGCGTGGCTCGCCCAAATCCGCCGGGCCCGCGGTGTTTATCAACAGATTGTGCCTTATACCCGGCTGGCGAAGGTGGTCCACTTTCTCGCTGATTGGCGAATTGCGGATTGGAGCGAGTCGGCAGCCGAAGCGTTTGAACGCCTTCGAGTTGCCCGAATTCGCATTGGGACGCAGGACTTGAAGATCGCCGCCATTACCTTGGCGAACGATTCGCTGCTCTTGTCCGCCAATCTGGGAGACTTCCAACGAGTCCCCGGCCTCCGGGTGGAAAACTGGCTTCACGTGCAAACGTCGAGGCCGTAAACGTTCGTCTGGAGAGTGGGAGATCCGGCAGTCACCGACGTCCATGCCGATCCGCAGGAGAACGCCCATGAATCACGCGGCTTCCTTGAGAGGCTGTTTCACGAGTCCGGTCCCGTCACCCCTGACGGTTCGTTCGCAACGAGAGAGGGGGCTCGTGAAACATTGTTTGAAGAACCTGGTGCGGGGCTCGGTTTGGCTGGCCGTGTGGATGGCCGGCGTGGCGTCGGCGTGGGCCGATTGGCCGGCCTATCGGCACGATGCCCGGCGGAGCGGCGTCTCAGCCGACTCGATCAAACTGCCCCTGGCGCCGGCCTGGGTACACCGGGCGGCCCACGCTCCCAACCCGGCCTGGCCGGAGTTGCCCGCCCAGCGCGACGTCTATCGCCGCGTGCCCAGCCTCGGACCCACGACCACCTATGACCGGGCGTTCCACGTGGCGATCGCCGACGGGGCCGTGTTCTTCGGATCGTCGACCGACGACACGGTGTATTGCCTCGATGCCTCCGACGGCCGTCCCCGCTGGTCCTTCACCACCGACGGCCCGGTGCGGCTCGCGCCGGTGGTTGCCGGCGGCCGGGTCTACGCCGGTTCCGACGACGGCTGCCTCTACTGTCTCCGCGCGGAAGACGGCCGCCTGCTGTGGAAATACCGCGGCGGCCCCGAGGACCGCCGCTTGCCGGGCAACGGCCGGATGATGTCGCTTTGGCCCGTGCGCTGCGGCGTGATCGTGGACGAGAAGATCGCGTATTTCTGCGCGGGCCTGTTCCCGTCGCAGGGGAGCTACCTGTGCGCGGTCCGCGCCGACGACGGCAAGGAAATCTGGAATCTGAAGATCCCGGTCGCCTCGCAAGGGTACCTGGTGGCGTCGAGCTCCCATTTGTACGTGCCCACCGGGCGCACGGCCCCATACGCCTTCGAGCGGGCCACGGGTAAAGCGGTCGGTCCCCTGCCCGGCGGCGGAGCCAACGGCGTGGCGGGCGGCTGCTTCACGATTGTCGTCGACGACCTGGTGCTCTATAGCGCCGGCGAGACGATGGGCATCCACGCGGCCACGCCCGCGGCCACAGGAAAGAAAGAAAAGGTCGTGTTTGCCGACGGGCTGAGGGTCGTGGCCGACGGCGCCATGAGCTACATCCTCGCCAAGGATCGGCTCTGCGCCCTGGACCGGGCGCACTGGTTGGAACTCGGCCGCCTCCAGGCCAAGGCCAAGAAGACGCCGGAAGACGTGGCGCGGATCGTCGCCCTGGGCGGCACGCGCAAGGACTTCGTGAAGTGGGAAGTCCCTTGTGTCGACGCCTACGACCTGATCGTGGCCGGGGACATGATCTTTGTCGGCGAGTTGGACCGTGTCACGGCGTACCGGCCGGCCGACGGCAGGGCGCTCTGGCAGGGCACGGTGCGGGGCAAGGCCTACGGCCTGGCCGCCAGCGACGGCCGGCTCTACGCAAGCACCGATCAGGGCTTCATACACTGCTTCCAGCCCGGAACGCCGCCTCCCGGGGGACCGCACAGGTTCGAGTTCGTCGAGGCGGCGATCCGGCCGTCGCCCTACCCGAGCGACGCCCAGTCGCCGCTCTACGCCGAAGCAGCCCAAACCGCGATCCGGCGAGCGGGCACCACCAAAGGGTATTGCCTGGTGTTGGGGGCCGGCACCGGACGACTGGCCTACGAGATCGCCCGCCGGTCGCAGTTCCAGGTGGTGGGCATCGAGGCGGACGCCGATCGCGTGGCGGAGGGCCGCCGGCGACTCGCCGAGGCGGGGATGTACGGCGTCCGCGCCACGATCCACCAGGGCGACGCCGCCAAACTGCCTTTCCCCAAGTGCTGGGCGAACCTCGTGGTGTCCGAGGAAACGCTGCTGACGGGCAAGTTGCCCGCGTCCGCGGCCGAGGTGTATCGCGTCGTGCGGCCCTGCGGCGGCTGTCTGGTGTTGATCGCGGCCGATCCGGCTGCCTGCGACCGCTTCGCCCAGTGGGGGCGTGAGGGAGTTCCCGGCTGGAAGGTGGAGCGGTCGGCGTCGGGCCTTGTGGCATCGGTCTCGCGCGGGCCCCTGCCGGGCGCGGGCGACTGGTCGCACTTCTACGCCGACCCGGGCAACACGGCCTGTAGCGGCGACGCCCTGCCTGCCGGGCCGGTGGACCTCCAATGGTTCGGCCTTCCCGGCCCCCGCCGCATGCCCGACCGGCACGACAAGAACGTCGGCCCGTTGTACAAGAATGGCCGCCTGTTCGTGTCGGGCGACAACTACGTGGCGGCCGTCGACGCCTACAACGGCACGATCCTCTGGCAGCGCGACGTGCCTCGCTCTGTTCGCCTCGGGGCCTTCAAGAACTGCGGCAGCATGGCGGCCACCGACGACTGCCTGTACATCGCCTCCGGCGGCGACTGCCTGGCCCTCGACGCGGCGTCGGGCGAGGTCCGCCAGACACTCAGCCTGCCCGTCGCTGGAGACGGGACGTCCGACGAATGGGGATACGTGGCCGTGGCCGGCGACCTGCTGCTGGGCAGTGCCACCGGCCCCGGCGGCGCGTTCCGCGAGCAGACCATCGACACCGAGGTGCTCATCTGGCGCGATTTCATGCCCGTCGTCACCAGCAAGTCGATCTTCGCCCACGATCGCGGCTCGGGCAAGAAGCGTTGGGCGTACGGGCCTGATCCCGGCGTGATCATCAATCCGACGATCGCTTTGGGCGGCGGGCGGGTCTACTTTGTCGAGAGCACCAACCCGGCCACGCGCCTGGTGGCCGACGGCCGCATCAAGCTGCCCGTGCTCCTGGGCCGAGGCGCCGACCTCGTGGCCCTCGATCTCCGCACCGGCAAGCCGCTCTGGCGCAAGCCCGCGGAGTTGGAGGCCATCGAGCATATCGTCTACCTCAGCTACGCCCGCGACAAGCTGGTGGTGAGCGGCACGAAGAACGTGACGGTCACGGGCGGCCGCCGCGTCCGGTACGATCTGGCCGTCTTCGCCGCCGACACGGGCCAGCGCCTGTGGCGGAACACGCAGACTCCCGCCCCCGACCACATCCTCGAAGGCCCGCACGGCGAGCAGGTGCAGCACCCGGCCGTGGTCGGAGAGGTCATCTACGGCAACGGCTTCGCCTGCAAACTGGACACCGGAGAGCCGATCGACGGCTGGAAATGGCAGAAGAGCGGAAACTGCGGCACGCTCTCCACCTCGGCCGCCTGCGCGTTCAGCCGCTACGACAATCCCAGGATGTTCGATCTGAAGACCGGCGAGCACACGATCCTCACGACCGCCACCCGGCCGGGATGCTGGATCAATATCCTCCCCGCCGGCGGTTTGATCCTCATTCCCGAGGCGAGCGCCGGCTGCACTTGCGGCCACCCCATCCAAACGTCGCTGGCCCTTGTGCCACGCGGGCAATAAACATCAGGAGACCAGACATGTGGAGACAACGAGCGCGCCTCGATCGGCGACTGTTTCTGAAGACCGCGCTGGGGGCGGGCGCCGTGCTCGCGGCGCCGCAAGTGATCCCCGGCTCCGCGCTGGGCAAAGACGGCGTGGTGGCCCCTAGCGAGCGGATCGCGTTGGGCGGGATCGGCATCGGCGGCCGGGGCTCCTACGTGCTGGGGTGTTTCCTGGAGGAGCCCGACGTCCATTTCGTGGCCATTTGCGACGTGCGGGCCGATCGGCGCGAGGTCGTGAAGAAGCGGGTCGACGCCAAGTACGGCAACCAGGATTGCGCCGTGCACCGCG
>Ga0172371_10014622_pt1 | contig 10091 bp, 8 predicted proteins | sample Lak12m_FD_114543 | JGI IMG/M metagenome (GOLD analysis project Ga0172371, IMG submission 114543) | Freshwater microbial communities from Kabuno Bay, South-Kivu, Congo - kab_022012_12m | ecosystem: Environmental > Aquatic > Freshwater > Lake | place: Democratic Republic of the Congo: South-Kivu... | reverse complement strand
TTGCAGCGCACTGCACCCGGTGGACGGGCGCGCACGGTGGAGGAGCTGGCCCTCCTGCTGGAGGAGCTGGGCGATCTGACCACCACGGAGGCGGCCGCCCGGTGTGTCGTCGCTCCCGATCCCTGGCTGGCGGAACTCGAGGTCCAGGGCCGGATCGCCAGGATCGAGGTGCCCACCTCGGCCGGGATCGAGGAGCGCTGGGTGTGGGGTGAATGGAGGGAGGACTACCGGCAGGCTTTGGGCGGGGGCGTCGAGCCCGGCGCTCAACGTCGCGCCCCCAACCACTATGACACGTCGGCCTCACGTGGCGCCATGCGCCGCATCCTCGAGCGATACCTGACCCGTTCGGGGCCGGTGACGGCTGAGCAACTCGGTCGGCGGTACGGTTTCCCGCCACAAGCGCTCCGGGACGAGCTTCAACTGTTGGTTGATGAACGGCGCCTGGCCGAAGGGCAGTTCACCCCGAGGCGCGGACCGGCCCAACCCACCGGCGACGCCACGCCGGCCGGGCCGACGGCGGCGGGCGGCCGCGGCGTTCCATCTCCGGATCCAGCCCCCACCGAGTATGTCGACGTGCACGTGCTCGAACAAGTCCACCGTCACACGATGGGCGCCCTACGCCGCGAGGTGAGGTCCGTTGACCTTGCCGCCTATGCGGACTTCCTCGTGGCCTGGCAGCACCTGTCTGCGGACCATCGGGCGGAGGGTGAGGGAGGTCTACGACGGGTTCTGGCTCAGCTGCGTGCGGCCCCGGTCGTGGGTCTCGTGTGGGAGCGTGACGTGCTGCCGCTCCGGCTGTGGGATTTCGACCCCGCCGTACTCGAAGCGCTCTGTCGGAGTGGCGACCTGGTGTGGATCGTTGCGGGGGAGAAGGATCCACGCAGGGCGCGGGTACGATTCCTCTTCCGTGGGGAGGGAGCGGCGTTCCTGGAGCCTGTCGTGACGGAGGAGTCCGGTCCGACAGCCTCGGCACAGGCAGTCTACGACCTGCTGCGGACGGAGGGGGCGCTATTCACATCCGACCTCCGTGGCGGGGTCGCCCTCGACCCGGGCGCCCTGGAATCCGCCTTGGTCGAGTTGGTACTGGCCGGCCTGGTGACCAACGACAGCCTCTCCGTGCTGCGGCGGCTTGCAGACTGGGCTCCGGTCGCCCACGGCACGGGTCGCCCAGTCGAGTCCGGCCTGCAGGCCGATCTCGCCCGTCGCCTCGCCGAGCGCGGGCTCGGCGCGGGCACCACCCGGCGGCTGAGAAGCCGCCTCTCGGAGTCGTCGTCGTACCCGCGTGTGCACCCGCACGGCCTGCAGCGGCCGTCGCGAGGTACGCAGCGGGCGGCGTCGCGCCGGGTGCGCGAGAGATTGGCAATGAGCACCGGCGGTTCTGCCGTCGGGCCGGCTGAACTCACCACCGACGGCCGTTGGGGCCTTGTTGACCGTGCGGGGATCATGGGACCTCCGTTGTCGCCGGACGAACGCTCGCTGCGGCAGGCCCGTCAATTGCTGTTGCGGCACGGCGTGGTCACTCGGGCCTGTCTCGACAAAGAGGAGGGTCCGTGGGAATGGACCGCGATCCACCGTCAGCTGGTGCGCATGGAGTTGCGGGCCGAAGTCCGGCGGGGCTACTTCGTGCAAGGACTTCCCGGGGTGCAGTTCTCGCTTCCGGAGGCGGTCGAGTTCCTGCGGGAGACGGGGGGCCGGGGGGCGTCAGAGACGGGCCTCGCCGGCGGGCAGGGGTCCGTCGTAGTCATGAACGCCTGCGACCCGGCGAACATCTGGGGGTCGGCCTCGATTTCCGCCGGCGCCGGGCGGGGTGCCGACTCCGGTGGCTCGACGACGTCGCCGCAGGGCCCGCTTACCTTCGCGCGGGTGCCGACTACCTGGCTGGTGCAGCACCGAGGTCTCCCCGTGCTCGTCGCCGAGGATACCGCCGCCCGCATCCGGGTAGCGCCGGGCGCCGATGACACTCTCGTTCGCGCTGCACTCGCGGCGCTCGTCGGCCACCTGAGTGGGTTCGAGAGCACACTGAGCGTCGTTTCCTGGGACGGCGTCCGGGTGCTGGAGAGCAGCGGGGCGACGTTGCTCGAATCGGTAGGCTTCTATCCAGACCATCCCCGCATGACCTGGGAGCGTGCAGGTTATGACACAAGATCATAAATGTGACACAATGGTAGAAAGTGCACGCGACGAAGGGTCGATGCAGTGCGCACCATGTCTATCAGAGAACTGCGAAGCGCGCTCTCCTCGATCGGCGAGATCGTCGAAAAGGACGGTGACGTCGTGGTCACCCGCCATGGGCGGCCCGTGGTGAGACTGGTCCCCGTGAATCCGACCCGTTCCGTTCCTAGTCACGCCGATCTACGCGCTGCCATGCCCTATATGGCCGTTCCCAGCGCGGACCTCATCAGAGCCGATAGGGGCCGGGGGTAGATGCCGCGGGCATCTACATCGACACCAGCGCGCTCGCAAAGTGGTATCTCAACGAGGCCCGGTCCGAGGAGGTCGACGACTTCCTCAGGGGCGCGTGCCCGGTCTCTATCAGTCTGCTCACCAAGGTGGAGATGCGATCGTTGATGGCAAGGCGGTTTCGGGAGCTAGATCTGGATGCGAAGACCCAAGGCAAGGTTCTCGCGACGTTCGAGGGAGACATCGCGCTGGGTCATCTCGTGCTGCTGCCGCATACTCTTGAGTCGTTCCTTACGGCAGAGTCGTTGCTCGGGGCCTATCCCGACATTCCGCTCCGGCCTCTGGACGCTCTTCACCTGGGCGTCATGCGCTCGGCCGGTATCGAGGTGTTGGCCACCGCAGATCGAGTCATGGCACAGGCCGCCGCCGCGCTGGGGATGGAGTGCCGGGTCTTCTACTAGCCCCGCTCGCCTGTTACTGGCTCGGCCGCTCGGAACTCCATCAGGGGGTTTCGGCCGAGAACGGGGAGTAGGCCTCGGTTTGGGCGTGACCGAGTCCAGAACCTACGATCAGCTGCATCAAAAACCTTTCATTCAGCCGGCCCCGACGGCGTACTATCATGGGTGTCGGCGATGACACACGCGAGGAGGCATCGATGGGGGCGGACATCTGGCAGGGCGCGAGAGACCAAGCCATGGCCGGGTTTTTCGAGAAGGGGCCGGCTCATCTCAGCTGCGCGCAGGCCGTGGTCGCGTTCGCGGCGCACGGCCTCGGCCTCGATCCCCGGCTGGTGCTGGCGGCCCGCCATATGGGGGGCGGGTCGGTGCGCATGGGCCATCTGTGCGGCGCCCTCAACGGGGCGATGCTGGCGCCGGGGTTGCGCGACTTCTTTTCCGGAGTCGAGTGGCCCGACCCGGCTGGATCCGACATGGCGGCTCTACAGCAGCTCATCCGCGATTTCGAGGCCGAGTTCGGCGCGGCCACCTGTCTTGGACTCACCGGCCACGACATCTCGTCTGCGGAGGGCTATCGGGTCTTCAGGCACGACCCGATAGCGAAGCGATGCGCCGACTACGTCGCTTGGGTCTTTGATCGCATAGAACCCATCTTGAAGGGCGCGTCCTAAGGCTCGTCCCCAAGGGGCGGGACGATGCTTCCATGGAACGAAGACGCTGGATAGTCCATCTCTCAGGGCCGTTGTCCGGCTGCAACCCTTCGCAGCGGCGGCTCTGGCGTGACGAGTTCAAACGGCTCTGCCCCGATATGCAGACCATCGACCCCAGCGAGTGGGCCGACGAGTGGGACTTCTCCCGCGACCTGCGGGCCGTCGCCGCCTGTGATGTCGTGGTGGCCAATATGTGGAAGGAGTCCATCGGCACGACCATCGAGATCATGCAGGCGCGTGCGCGAGGCCGGCCGGTAGTGCTCATCGACCCCAATCACCTGGACCACGCCATCCTCCGCGGTCTGGTCGCCCCCGAGAAACCCGTCCACTCGGTGAAGGAGTCCGCGGTGCGGGTCCGTGCCTTGGTGCAGGAGCTGGGTGGTTTCAGCATCGTGAAGAGAGATGGTTCGTCGGAAGCCTTCGACCGCGACAAGCTGATGCGTTCTCTCAAACTCGCGTGCGCCGAATGCGGCGTCGATGACCTGGAGTTCCCTAATCAGATGCTCGGGCCTGTCATAGACTCTCTTCGCGGTACCGCGGCGAACAGGGTGGTGAGTACCGCCGATATCAAGAATGCTGTGTTTGCTCAGATCGACAGCCTGGTGGGGGAGACGGAAGACCGCAAAGCCGTAGGGGAGCTCGCCGCCCGCGTCAGGCGGGCCTGGGAGAAGCGGGAGAGCTACAAGCAGGGCGACACCTACCTCGACGTGCTCCACGACGAGAACGACGACCTACGTGCCAAAGTGAGGGAGTTGGGGACCCTGGTAGCGCGACTGCACCAGGAGATCGCGGACCGCGACGCCCGTCTCACGGAACTCGATCGCCGACCGGAGACGCCCGTTGCGCCGCCGCCCGCGACCTTGTTCGAGGCGCTGCGCCGCGTCGAGCGGGACTACGCCGAAGCGATCACGGTCCATCCCCGGGCGCTGAAGAGTGCTAAGGACTCCCCCTTTCAAGACGTCGACAAAGCGCACACCGCACTTCGACTCCTGGCCCGATACGCGCGCGAGCGGTTGGAGGCAACCTCCACCCCCGGCTGTCGTCCGCCGGGAGCGCGAGAGTGGTTCAAGCAGCACAGGGAGGAGGCCCCGTGGCTTGGCTACGCACCGCACGAGAGCAAGACCAGCACGACCATGTGGGCCGACGAGCGCACGTTGGAGCACGCAGGAGAGAGCCTACTTATCGAACAACATCTGCGTATCGGCAAGGGCAGTCCCGCCGACCTGCTCCGCATCCATTTCGCCATCCACCAGGCGAGCGGTCAGGTGGTCATCGGCCATTGCGGGCGGCATCTGACGAACACCAGGTCGTGAGTCGGGGACGGTCCCGCCCGCACCTGCCACCACGTCGTGCGCGGTCAAGGCGCCGGCCAACGTTGTCGGGGTCGGTGAAGACGCGACGGTTTGCGGCGCTGACACCGAGGGCCTGCCGAGCCAGATTCGCCCGCCCGCTTGACAGCGGCCGCAGCGGCGTGGTAGTTATTCAAGGCACAACCGAGCAACGCCGCTTGGTGCCGCCGACCCGGTGATGCAGGAGCCTAGCAGGCGCCGTCACCGCCGCCGGTGGAGAATAGGGAATCGGGTGAGAATCCCGAGCGGTCCCGCCGCTGTGATCGGGGAGTGAACCTGCATGAGGCCACTGTCCCACCACCATCGGCCCGTAGTGGGCGGATGGTAAGGGGGATGGGAAGGCGCGGGGGAGCGGTGATCCGAGAGTCAGCAGACCTGCCCGGCGGCTGGTAGGCCCCCCGTGTGAAGGGGGCCCTGCTGAGAGACGATGGCAAAGTCTCCGGCCTACTTTAGGCTGGGGGCTTTCTTTTTGCCCCCTCAACCGGAAAGGGGGCAGTTGTGGCGACACAGAGACGCTGTGCACGCTGAATCGTGGCCGGCACGTGCGGTCTCGGTGCGGGCGCGGGATCGTGTCCGAAGGCCGGCGACCTCCGGTCTCGCGGCGGTCGCGGTGCTGGTCGCAGCGACCGTCACGGTCGAGCTGGTCGTCCGGGCGACCCACGTCGCTCCGTTCGTATTCCCCGCACCATCGATGGTGCTGCGCGGGTTGGCCGACCAACCCGGGCTGTTCGCCCGTCATGCGGCGTACACGCTGTACGAAGCGGGAGCCGGGTTGGTGGTCGCGGCGGCGGCGGCGCTGCTCTTCGCCGCCGCCGCCCTCCACTCCCGGTTCCTCGACCGAGTGCTGACCCCGATCGTAGTGGTGTCACAGACGATCCCGGTGATCGCCCTGGCGCCACTGCTGATTCTCTGGTTCGGCTACGGAGTCCTGCCGCGGGTGGTCGTCTGTGCCCTCATCGCCTTCTTCCCCATGGCGGTGATGGCGCTGCAGGGGTTCCGGTCGACGGACCCGCAGCTGCTCACGCTGCTCCGCTCCGTGAACGCCTCGTCGTGGGATGTCTTCTGGCGGGTGCGGGTGCCGGGGGCGACGCCGTATCTGGCCGCCGGGTTCCGCACGGGAGTCACGTTGTGCCTGGTCGGCGCGGTGGTGGCTGAGTGGACCGGTACCGACCGGGGTCTCGGTTACGTGGTGCTCAGCGCGAACGCGCGCATGGCCACAGCGCAGGCGTTTGCCGCTGTTCTCGTTATCACCCTGCTTGGCCTCGCCGCCTACGGCGGGGCCGTGCTGGTGGAACGAAAGATCTGCTGGTGGAATCTTCCGACCCCGGCGGGCCGGATTCGGAACAAGAAAGAAGGTTGGAGATGACGTTCAAGAGAATTCATATCTTCGTCGCCCTGGCAGCGACTTTCATTGTGCTGTGGGCGACGGCCTGTGGCGCTGGAGACTCGACGACCACGGTGCCTGCCGCGCCCTCCACTGCGGCGGCGGATACCGCGGCCACCGCGGGCGCCGACCCCGTCACGAAGGTGGGCGCACCTGAGGTGGCCAACGTCGACCTGATCATGGACTGGGTTCCTTGGGTGCTCGACATCCCGATCGACGTGGCCCAGGAGAAGGGCTTCTACGCGGACGCCGGTCTGCACGTGACGCAGACCCTTCCGGCGGGACCCACTGACGTGGTCAAGTTCGTGGCTACCGGCAAGAGCCAGTTCGGCCTGTACTACGCTCCCGACATGCTGATGGGTGTGGCCGAAGGTGCGTCGCTGGTGTCGGTTGCGGCTCTTATGGGTCACGCTCCGGTGGGGTTGGCCGCGGGGCCCGGAGTAGAGATGAAGGCGCCCAAGGACCTGGTGGGCAAGACGGTGGCCGTGCCGTTAATCCCCTCCACGCGGGCCTCATACGATGCCATGCTCAAGGTCGGCGGCGTCGATCCGGCATCGGTGACCTTGGTGGACCCGGGATTCAACCTAGTTGCGCCGCTGCTCGCCGGGACCTACGACGCGGTGGCGTTCACCGAGTTCGGTGAGTTGGTGGAGGCGGAAGAAATCGCGGGCGAGGAGTTGCCCTACCTCGACTTCCGTGAGTGGGGCACCCCCGACTACGCGTTCCTCAATGTGATCACCGCCTCCGACTTCGCTCAGAAGAACCCGAACACGGTGCGCGTGTTCGTGGAGACGACCATGGCTGGTCTCGCCTACGCGGCGGCACACCCTGAGGAGGCCGTAGACATCTACGTGGCCCGCCATCCGGAGTTGAAGAAGGATCTTCTTCTGGCGCAATGGCGGGCTGCTCTGCCTTCGATGGCCACCGCCACGAATGACACGCAGGCCGGCCGGCAGGACGTCCAGGCGTGGGAGGCGTTGAACGCGTGGATGGTGGAGGTGGGGCTGCTCAAACAGGCCGTCGATCTGGGCGCCGTGGTAAGCAACGAGTATCTGGCGGCGCCGTGATGCGAGCGACGGGTTCGTGCACCCACCCGGTGTCGTCGGGGCCGGAGAGCAGCGGCGGCGTGGCCCGGGAGGGCCACGCCGCCGCCACGGTGACGGTCCGCGGCCTGTGCGCGGGGTACGGTGGTCGGCAGGGACACCTGCCCGTGCTCGCGGGCCTGGATCTCGCTCTCTCGCCCGGTGAATGTCTGGTTGTGGTGGGGGAGAGCGGCTGCGGCAAGAGCACGCTGCTGCATCTGCTGGCCGGGCTCATGACGCCCGACGCGGGTGAGGTACTGGTTGACGGGCGGGTGGTGACCACTGCCGACGCCGGCGGAGGTGGATCGGCGGGGTGCTCGTCCGGGCACGCGGCGTATATGTTCCAGCGCGATCTGCTGCTCCCGTGGAAATCGGTACTGGCGAACACGATGTTCGTCGCCGAGGTGGCACGGGGCGCGCGGGTCTTGGACGGCGAACGTGGGCGGTCTCAACCGTGGGGGGGCGATCGCCCCAGCAAGGATGAACTGGAGCAGCGGGCACGGGCCATCCTGGGCGAGTTCGGGCTGGGGTCGGTCCTCGAGGTCTTTCCCGGCGAACTCTCAGGAGGGATGCGGCAGCGGGTGGCTCTGGCGAGGACGCTGGTCCTGGGTCGCGGCCTGGTCTTGCTGGACGAGCCGTTCGGCAGCCTGGACGCCTTCACGCGCGCGGAACTGCAGGGCTGGCTGCTCAACGTCATGGAGACCCATCCGGCCACCTGGGTGCTGGTCACGCATGACGTGCGCGAAGCCGTCCTGCTCGGCGATCGCGTCGTGGTGCTGGCGGGCCGCCCGGCCCGAGCGGCGGGCTGGGTGCCGGTTTCACTTGATCAGACTGTCCGGCGCAGCCTCGCTGCGCCTGAAGCCGTCGATCACGCCATGACCCCGTTCACGAGGCGTATCCACCGGCTGCTTGCTCAAGGAAGGACGTCGTGAGCGTGTCTCTCGGCGCTGTGAGCCCGGGGTCGGTCGCCACGAGTGCACTTCTTTCGGAGACTCGGGACCGTATCCGTCCGGTGAACGCGGCCTCGGCCGCACGCGCGGCCGCGCGGGCCGCCGACCTCGCCATCCCGGCCGGTAGTCTGGGCCGCATGCTCGATCTGGCCGTGCTGCTGGCCGCCATCCAAGACACCTTGCGGCCCTCGTTTTCGCGGAAGGCCATCGTGACCGTGGCCGGCGACCACGGCGTCACTTGCCGAGGAGTGAGCGCCTTCCCGGCCGAAGTGACCCCGCAGATGGTGGCCAACTTCGTGCGCGGCCGGGCGGCCGTCAATGCCCTCGCCGGAGCCGCCGGCGCCCGCGTGATGGTGGTGGACGCAGGTGTGGCCGCCGATCTGCGGGCCCAAGTGGGCGATCTGGTTTCGGCCGACTTTTCGACCGTCTTTGAGAACGGAGGCGTGCTCGATCGGAAGGTCCGCTTCGGGACGGCCGATCTCAGCTCAGGACCGGCCATGAGCCGCGACGAGTCGCTGCGGGCACTGGAGGCCGGGATAGAGATCGCGCAGAGGATGCGGGCCGCCGGCATCGATCTGATCGGCACCGGCGATATGGGTATCGGCAATACCACTCCCTCCAGCGCTCTCGCGTGCGTCTTTACGGGTCGGACTGCCGGCGAGGTGACCGGCCGTGGAACCGGTATAGACGATGCGGGTCTCGGTCGCAAGCGGGCGGCTGTCGAGGAGGCCCTCGCGTTTCATTCCCTCGATCCGTCCGATCCGGTAGGGGTTCTCGCGGCCGTGGGCGGCATGGAGATCGGAGTCATCGCCGGAGTGATACTCGGCGGGGCGTCTGTCGGGATCCCGGTCGTGATCGACGGGTTCATCTCCACCGCCGGAGCCTTGGTGGTCTGCGCCATCGCGCCCCACGCCCGGGGGTACTTGATCGCCGGGCATCGTTCGCTCGAGCCCGGGCACCGGATCATGCTCGATTATCTGGGGCTTACCCCGTTGCTCGATCTCGATCTGCGACTGGGAGAGGGCACGGGAGCCGCTCTGGCCATGCCGCTGATCGACGGAGCCGCCGCCCTGCTGAGAGAGATGGCCACCTTCGCCGAGGCCGGCGTGGCCGAGGCGCATGCGGCCGGCGCACCGGCGCATTCTCCTTCTGCGACCGCGGGTCGCCCCGTGGAAGCACGATGAGTATCTGGTCGGAGCAGGTGACGGTCCGTGGGCCGCAAGACCTGGAGGACGTTGCCACGGCCGGCTGGCTCTCCGGCGTCCTCTTTGCCGCGTTGGATCTTGATCTCTTCGAGTCCATCGGGGTCGAGGACATCCCGCTGGAGATGTTGGCGGAGCGGGTCGGTGCGGACCCGGACGCCCTTTGCAGGCTGGTGGAGACGCTGGCGGCGCTCGGCCTCCTCTCCCTCCACGAGCGTCGGGTCGCCTGCAGTACGGTGACGCGGCGACACCTGCTCCGGCAGGCGGATGGGTATCTGGGTCATTCGCTCAGGTATCGGCAACGTCTGGCCACCCACTGGCCCAGCCTCGCCCACGGCGTGCGCTGCGGGGGCTCGCCTCTGAAGATCGCCGCGGGCAAAGGCACCGGCGACGCCGGCGATGCCGGCGATGCCGCCGCCGCCGCCGCCGACGCCGCCGACGATTACCGGGCTCGAGTACGGGCGTACCTGCTTGCTATGGACGACGTGGCCCGGCACAAGGCTCGGCTGATTGCCGATCGGGTCCGACTGGATCGACTGCCTGATCACTCCACCCGGGC
>Ga0172371_10014619_pt1 | contig 10093 bp, 5 predicted proteins | sample Lak12m_FD_114543 | JGI IMG/M metagenome (GOLD analysis project Ga0172371, IMG submission 114543) | Freshwater microbial communities from Kabuno Bay, South-Kivu, Congo - kab_022012_12m | ecosystem: Environmental > Aquatic > Freshwater > Lake | place: Democratic Republic of the Congo: South-Kivu... | reverse complement strand
ATTGAAATTGCACGAGTGAGTGTTGCTGATTTTATTTCTTCATTATCGGAGTACAATCTATTCTTTATCATTTCAACATACCAATCGCAAAAGTCATTCCATATAAAACTATAGATAAGTTTAATAGCGTTGTTAACTTCAAACTCTTCCATTGCTTTGTTTAAATGAAGAATAGTTTTATTTAATCTGGAGATTATCCATTCATCTGCAAAATCAATGTGAGAAAATTTTAAATTTTTGTTAAGCGGAATCTTCTCAGCATTCATCAATAAAAATCTTCCTGCGTTCCAAATCTTGTTTGCAAAGTTTCTTCCAAACTCGCATTTATCAGTACTGAATAAAACATCCTGTCCAAGCGGTGCAAGATAAATAACAGTAAATCGTAAAGCATCTGCACCGTAATCTTTAATTACTTCAAGCGGATCGGGAGAATTGCCAAGAGATTTACTCATCTTTCTTCCCTGCTGATCGCGAATGATACTTGTAAAGTAAACATCACTAAAAGGAATATCTTTTCTGAAATGCATTCCTGCCATAATCATTCGTGCAACCCAAAAGAAAATTATATCCGGGCCAGTTACAAGCGTGTTGGTCGGATAATAATATTTTCTTTCATCTTCTGTTTTAAATATTGCGTGCGCCCACAACCAGCTTGATGCCCACGTATCAAGAACATCTTCATCCTGTTTAAGATTTGTTGAACCGCAGTGCGGACATTTTTCCGGAGGTGTGACAGAGACAATCGGCTGTTTGCATTCTAAATTGCAATGCTCATCACCAACACAATACCAAACAGGAATTCGATGCCCCCACCAAAGTTGACGTGAAATACACCAATCCCGAATTCCTTCCATCCAATGAAAGTAAGTTTTTTCCCAGTGTTTTGGATAGAATCTTACTTTGCCTTGCTGCACAACTTCAATAGCAGGTTTTGCAAGTTCATCCATTTTCATAAACCACTGCTCACTTAAATATGGTTCGATAGGAACATTGCCGCGCTCAGAATATCCAACTTTGTTTTGATAATCTTCAATCTTGAACATCAGCCCAAGATCTTCTAATCTGGCAACAACTTTTTTTCTAACTTCATAACGATCAAGTTCACGAAATTCCTCAGGTACATTGTTATTTGTAGTTGCATCATCATTAAAGATGTTTATCAGTTCAAGTTTGTGGCGCTGACACATATCGTAATCATTAACATCGTGTGCTGGAGTAACTTTAACTGCACCCGTTCCAAATTCCATATCAACATAATCATCTGCAAAGATTGGAATTTCTCTATCCGCAATAGGTAACAAAATCTTTTTACCGATAATATGTTTGTAGCGTTCATCATTTGGATTAACAGCAACGCCAGTATCACCGAGCATTGTTTCAGGTCGTGTTGTTGCAACGATAACAAATTCCTCAGAATCCATTACGGGATATTTGAAGTACCATAGTTTCCCATTAACAGTTTTAAAAATTACTTCTTCATCAGATATTGCGGATTTGTTGGCGGGATCCCAGTTAACCATTCTGTAACCGCGATAAATTTTTCCTTCTTTGTAAAGATCAACAAACGCTTTTATAACTTCGTGATAATATTCATCATCCATTGTAAAACGTTCACGACGCCAGTCGCAGCTTACACCAAGTTTTTTTAACTGCTGAATAATTATTCCGCCGTATTCTTTTTTCCATTCCTGGCAATGTTCTAAAAATGCATCACGACCAATCTGATATTTATCAATCTGTTTATCAGCTAAGAACTTTGTTACTTTTGTTTCTGTTGCGATAGATGCGTGATCTGTCCCGGGAACCCAGCAAGCATTAAAACCTTGCATACGTTTTGTTCGGATGAAAATATCCTGAAGTGTATTATTAAGAATGTGTCCCATCGTTAACATACCAGTTATGTTTGGCGGCGGGATTGCAATTGTGTATGGTTTTTTTGTTTTGTCTATATCAGAATTGAAGATACCGTTATCGTTCCAGTACTTGTACCATTTATCCTCAATCTCTGCAGGATTATATGCTTTAGGAATATCGGAAAAATTTTTTGCGGACATTTATATCTCGGTTAATGAAAAATTGAATGCAAATATAAGGATTTTTATATAGTGAGGAATTCTTGACACACTGCTCTCAAATATTTCTTTTATTTCTTTAAAATAAAAAACGGTTGATTATTAAATCAACCGCTCTTTATTATAGAATTTATTCTATAAATTAGTTTGGAAATGCAACTGTATCAGCTAATGCTTTATACAAGTCTTTTAAATTTGTTAAAGTAAGACCATCTGTTGCAGTCATTGAAGAACCAAGTTGTCCAAATTTTACTTTGTGCTGAACTTCATTAGGCTTACTTCGTGTAAACTTACCAACCGTCATGTTCTCCACTAAAAAAGCAGTACCATTAGCTCCGTGGCATCCAGCACATCTCTGTGCAAAGTAAGTTGCCCCGTTTACTGCATTGCCATCTTTACCAATGTTAGAAAATGAAGCTGATCCTGTTGGATATGTGCCTGTATAAGTCGCATCATAAATTTGAGCAACATCAATTGCTTCAGTCTTTAAATTTTTAACTATATCCCAAATTTGAGCATCAGTAAGTAACTGAGAATAATCAGGCATTTTGTCGCCTTCAGTATTATTCGAGGTTGGATTATAGGTTGCTAGATCGTAAGAAATATCTCTTCTTCCGGTGCTTTTCTTCATTGCATCAAACAATTCCTGAGCTGTTTTTGATTTTGCTAACTCTAAAATATTTCCAGATGCAATATTGGGTCTTGTAGTTTTTGGTCCTCTATTAATATAAGAACCAGCGTTTCCTAAATAATCCCAGGCATGGCATTGTTTACATCGGAAGAAATCCGAATACTGATTAAACTTAGCAAGATTAGGATCGCTTTGGTTAAAGCCTGCTTCAGTTGACCAGAATTTATCGTACATAATTCCCCCTGTGATACCATCAGCATTTGTATATTCTGCCGGATCAGCCGGTGGGGTAACCACATCTTCATCATCGCTGCAATTAGTAAATGCTACCATTGCAAACGCAGTTAACGATAATAAAAGTAGTTTTTTCATTTTATCTCCTTAGATAAGTTGTAATAAAGTTGTATGTCAAAAAATATTTAGATTTTTGAAGTTCCCAAGCAGTCACAAGATATGTGCCGAAGATTAATTGATGATAAGTAGCAGGTATTTATAATTGTTGATAGTTTTATTTTCTCATATATGAAAAAAATTAAAAAATATTATTGATTACGAAAATAGAATCCAAAACTATTGCACATAACAATAGTTAAGTTTCTTATAATATCATTTTATTTCATAAAGATAATTAGGAATCTTTATTTGTATTCCTGAATATGGTCCAGTTAAATCAGTCCACTGATCGCCGACTGTTCCAATAATATCATAACCTTAACTTTTAGATTCTATAGATAACCCAAAATATCTTTGTCGATACTATGATTCATAGAATAATTTCTTGTTTTTAATATGCCTTCATATCTTTTAGCCATATTGACTTTAATATGATTTGATTAGAATTATATGATCTACCTGCAATAACATTTAACAAAATTCGAACCCGAAAAATATTAGAGATTAATTCACTACTGACAATTGGTAAATAATTTTTGTTAAAGAAAATTCTTTCCTAATATTACTTATTATGTCCAGCAAAATAATAATACCGATTGTTTTGTCCTTAATTTCTATTTCAATCTTAAAGGCACAAATTTATTATTTCCAAAAGTACACCACTTCAGATGGTCTTGTGCAGGGGACTGTCAAAACAATTTATCAGGACTCCAGAGGACGGATGTGGTTTGGAACGGCAGAAGGAGTTAGTGTTTATGATGGAACAGAATTTTCCAATTACGGAATTGCAGAAGGATTCAACAGACCTGTAATAACATCTTTTTATGAAGTATCCCCGGACGTAATGCTGGCGGGCACGTTAGGCGACGGCGTGGTTGTATTTTCCAACCTTCCATTTTCAAATACAACTCTCCTGACAAAAATCACTGACAAAAAATATATTTCCGGAAACCATATCAGCCAAATAATCGCTGACGTTAAAAAAAATCTCTGGTTTGTAACAGACAAGGGCATAACTATCTGGAAAATGCTTAATAATAAAGTGAAGGAAGTTGAGCATGTAGATTCACTTGGTAACATTGGAGGAGATGAAATTTACCAATTAGAATTTTATGACGGAGAGAATTTCTATGCTGCAACCGAATCCGGATTAATCAAAAAAAGCGATTTGGGATTTGAAAGAGTCAGATACAAAAATCAAATTATCAACGGACCGATATTCAAACTGTTCAAAGATTCTAACAGTATCATCTGGTTTACAAGCCATCATGATCTCTTTTATATAAAAAATGAGGGTGTCTATAACACTGTAAACATTCATCAAAGTTTAAAGGAAGCTATTTACAGTTTCGGAGAAGATCAAAATCATAATGTTTACTTCGGCACTATCGATGGTATGATAAAGATGAGCGGAAAAAAGGTTGAATTAATAAATAAGGAAAGCGGACTGGACGCTAAAGATATAATCTCACTTTGTACGGATTCTCAAAATAATTTATGGATAGGTTCTATTTCCGGTGTAAGCAAGTTAACCAGCAGCAATTTCAGATTTGTTAATTATGAAAACTTTAAAGGTCACTTTACTAATATTATTCCCATTGAGAACAAACTTTATGCAACAAGCAGTGAAGGTATTTTTGAAATTGAAAATTACACTCTTAAAAAATCAGATCTGGGTAAAGGAATTTCAACCAACATAATAAACCACATTTATAAGGATCGAAACGGCACGTATTGGTTTTCAACTGATGCGGGAGTGTTCAGCAAGAATCAAAATGCAGTCAAGCATTACTCCGAAAATAATGGTCTGCCTCATAATTTCATATATCAGATTACTGAGGACCAGAACGGTGTCTGCTGGATTGCTACCCAACGTGGGCTTGCTTATATCAGGGACGATAAAATTTATACATTCGATAAAAATATCGAAACAGGCTTTGTCTATTCAGACAATTTATCACATCAGATTTTGCTAACACAATCTATAAGAAGGTTGCTTGTCGATGATGAAAACTCCCTTTGGGTAGGTTCCTGGAGTGGCGGTTTGTTTCGTATTAAGAATAAATCTGTTTATCGTTTTACTGAGTCAGACGGACTCCTTGATTTGAGCATTCGGGGAATACAAATTGATGAGGAAAAAAATATTTGGATCTCAACAAGATATGGCGGTGCATTTAAATACAATGGATCCAACTTTACGAATTACAGTACAAGAAATGGACTAAGAAGTAATTGGGTTTCATCTGTCTTAGCTGACTCAGAAAAAAATCTTTGGTTCAGCACTGCAAACGGATTAACAAAATATACAGGAAGTAAAGTAGTAAACTATGGTTCAAGTGACGGAATAATATCTGCCGAATTACTTTCTTCCGTAAAGTTTGAAAACAAATTCTGGTTTGTTTCTAACAGCCAGATTTTCAGTTACGATAAAGAGGGAAACGAAGACCAGAACGATTACCCAAATGTGTTCTTTAAACAAATCAGACTGATTGATGGCAACCTTCCATTAGAAAATGCTGCCGGGGAAAACGCGGAGAACAATATCAATTCTATTTTAAGCACAACAAATCAACTTTATTCTGATATGGTTCTGGACTATGATCAGAATTCACTGGTCTTCGAATTCACAGGAATTGATTTTAAGGATGAAAGCAGAGTAACATACGATTACATTCTTGAAGGGTTTGATAAGAAATGGACATCTGACACAAGAAAAAACTATTTAACATATACACATCTTCCTCCCGGAAAATATTCCTTCAAAGTTTTCGCCATAAATAAAGAAGGATTAAAAAGTGTTTCGCCGGCTGTTTTCAATTTTGAGATACTCGCACCCTTCTGGCAGCGGTGGTGGTTTATTTCTCTTTCAATATTATTCTTCGTGATTGTCGTTTCGTTAGCAAATTATCTTATCTATCAATATAAAATCCGGCAAGCACTTAAACTTGAAAAGCTGAGGACAAAGATTTCTACTGATTTGCATGATGAAATAGGAACAAGTTTATCAAGTATTGCCATCTTTGCGGGACTTATAAAAAGAGATTCAAGTTCAATAAAAAAATCTGATCTGCTGGAACGGATCGAAAATACTTCGCGGGATTTAATTGATAAGATGAGCGATATAGTTTGGGCAATTAATCCGGGCAATGACAAATTTGAAGACGCATTATTGAAACTAAAAGATTACACCGTAAAAATACTTGAGTCCCGCGGTATAGATGTCAATTTCAATATTGAAACTGAACAGCAGGAATTTCCTCTGCCAATGGATGTGCGAAGAAATCTTCTTATGATATTTAAAGAGATAGTTACTAATGCAGCAAAATATTCGAAAGCTTCGATTGTAAAAATAACTTTACGCTTCGATGACAAACCTGAAAAGAAAATTTTGCTGTCAATTGAAGATGATGGAATCGGGTTTGATTTAGACAAGCACAGCCGCGGTTTCGGGATTGGAAATATTAAACGAAGAGCCGAAGAGATAAATGCGAAGCTTGAAATAAATACTTCTCCCGGAAAGGGGACAGGGTTTATTATAGAAATTCCGATTGAATAAATCACATCTCTATGCGATTGAAAAACTAAATATATATTCTAACCTTGCGATTGTTAAAAAGGAAATTGAAAATTTAAATGGACGATAAAACTATTTCGGTTGTCATAGTAGAAGACGATACTCAAATACGAGAAGGAATTTCTGTGCTCATTCAATCAACTGAAGGATTTGAGCTAAAAGGAGCTTTTGGCGATTGCAAATCTGCACTTAAAAATCTTAATGATATTCTTCCCGATGTGTTCCTTATGGATATCTCAATGCCCGGGTTGTCTGGAATAGAGTGCACCGCTAAAATTAAGAGCACCTATTCCTCAGCAAATATTATTATGCTTACTGTTTATGAGGATGATGCTCAAATATTTGATTCACTTCGTGCCGGTGCTTCTGGATATATTTTGAAACGAACACCTCTCGATCAGATTCTTGAAGCAATTAAAGATGTTCAATCCGGCGGTGCACCAATGACTCCAAGCATAGCTAAAAGAGTACTGAATTTTTTCAATAATGCCGGTAATAAATTAAAAGAATACAATCTGACCCAAAGAGAAAATGAAATCCTTAATGAACTCGTAAATGGTTTGAGCTATAAAAAAATTGCCGAAACACTTTTTATTAGCCTCGACACTGTCCGCTCGCACATCAAAAACATCTATCAAAAACTTCAGGTCGGTTCAAAATCAGAAGCTGTTGTTAAAGCATTGAAGGAAAAATTAATCTAAGCCCTTCCGCTAAATTCACATCTTTATGTGATTGCTGCGCTCTCGCTACCAACTTATTTTCAACTAAAAAATTTCTAATAAAATCCAGGTGCCAAATGAAATTCGTATTAAAGCTTGTCTTCTTACTTTTATCTGTGTTTATAATAACCGGCTGCGATGAAAACAAAACCAAAGCCAGCGATGAATCTTCATCCAATATTTCTTCAATTCCCGAAAAAAATATGTGTGAGCTTCTAACAATGGAGAATATGAATTCAATCACAGGAATATCTTTTAATGAAGTGATTGTTACACTGCACCAAACCGATGCAAGTGCAGGCAAGTATGTATCTCAATGTGGATATTACTCTGACGGGGGAGATTTTGGTGTTCTGGTTCGGCGTTTTGGGAACACAAGTTTTCCTACAGAGAAAGAAAAGATTATTGGAAGTAAAACCGGCGATGCTGAGCTGGATGCGATGCTCGAAGAAGCACTTGCTACCTGCAAAACCATCACAGATCTGGGTGACACAGCATACTTCTATAACCTTTCCGGTATTTACAACCTGGTTGTAATATTTGATGATCATTATCAAGTGCATATATCTAGCTCCGGGAAGAAATTGGGATTTGATGATAAGACTCTTGAAATTTCAAAAAAAGTTGCCGAAGAAGTAATGAAAATTTTCAAATGATATCATTGAAAGAGATTTGCAATCTTTATAAGCTTAACAATTAAAAGGAAAATAAAATGAGAAGTTTATTTACTCTAAAACCGTTTATACTTTTTGTCCTATTCATACCCTTTACTTTTGCACAGGATAAAAGTACACAACATAATTTTTTTTCAACTAATCCAATCTTTACTCATACACAAGTTAATAACGATCCTTCTCTCTCTCCTGCTGACCGGTATATTCTTGACAGAATCAATTATATAAAAAGTCAGAATGATTTTTCCAAGGCAGCAGAGCTGGGAAGTCTTCTCAAATCATCCAACGAAGGAAACGGGATAATTGATAGAATAGCAGAACCTTATGATGGGCAAATTATTTTTAACACCGAAAACAATTTGAGTAAAATGATGTCGGAGATAAAACTTATTTACTCAGGCACCATAAGATCTTTTTCAACGGCAACAGAACAAACGGGCTCAACTAAAGGAAGAGTATGGACTGCTTTTACCCATGCTTCTCCATCAGGTCCAGGTCCGGATACTCTTCACATTTATTGGTCGGATGATGGCATCATCCATCATGAATTTGTTTATGCTATACTTAGCGGCACAGATATTTTCCGGGGTGGAAATCTTGATATGGAAATAATTGAAAAGAATAATGGCTCCAAGTTTCTCTGGATTTTATACACTTATCATAAGAATGGTGCATTTGGTCCACGCAAAATTGGGGGAATAGTTATAAATCTTAACCCGATTAGCGGCAACTTATTTGGTCTCAACTGGCCCGGGCAAACGGATAATGATAATTATTATAATGTTAACATAACTTCCGATAATAGTGTTGATTCAAGTTTTACCTGGTTGTTTATTGCCTGCTCTATGGATTCAGTTGGTGCAGGCGGAAAAACTTTTTACGGTCAGAAGTTTGCATACATCACACAAACTACTCAAACAGTTAATCCTTCTGTTTCTTATCGTGCTCAGGTTCTGCCGGTTTTCTGGCAATCCGGTGATGCTTATCAAAGAATTTTACAAACTGACATCGCGTACTTCAGAGATATTTCTAATAGTCCTAGTTTAATGTTTACATATTCAAATGTCCCTGATTCAACAAAAATCTGGCTGACTAAATCATCTCACACAGGTGCATCGGCTTCATTCATCGGTACCATTGGAACAAGTCATAATATCAGAGAATCCCAAATTGCTGCTCCTGGTGGAACCGACAATCAGCAATTGATGGTGGTTGGGACTCAGGACTGGCTGAATTCGGGCGATTGGGATTTAGTATCCTGGAAAACTTTAGATGGCGGCGTAACCTGGGTTGAGACATTCATTGAGGGTACTTCAAGCACATCTTCGCGGCTTCCTGCCTTACCCGATATTTTTACAAAATGGAAAGACAAAAACAGCTACCGTGTTTCTTATGGTCTTGCGTCAGGTTTTATCTGGTATCCGGACTCTGTGATGTTTGTAAAATCTGAGGCAGCCAATTCAAACAACTGGCAATTACCAGTAAAAGTCAGTGATAATAATCTGAACCCGGGTCTTTATTCCCAGGTTGGTTTTGCCGGTAACAGCAGCGATGACTGTTATGTACTGTGGACAGAACTAAATCAGACACGCATATATTCAACTTCCTGTGCTACCCCACTTGATGTAGATAGTAAGCTGGAAGAAGCAAATGATTTTTCACTTTCATATAACTATCCCAATCCTTTCAACCCGAGCACAAGATTGTCATTTGTCATTGGTCATTTATCATTTGTTTCGTTGAAAGTTTACAATGTTCTCGGCAACGAAATAGCAACTCTCGTTAACGAAGAAAAGCCAGCAGGTAATTATGAAATTGAGTTCGACGCATCAGGATTTTCTTCAGGTGTTTACTATTACAGATTACTATCTGAAAACTACAACGAAACTAAAAAAATGATCCTAATAAAATGATTTATTTGAAGGAGTATTTATGAAACAAATTTCTTTTACCGCGGTTCTGATAATATCTGTGATAGTAATTTTCAATGATACTGGAATCAGCCAGGAAAAGCCTGATGGATTTTTAAT
>Ga0172371_10014618_pt1 | contig 10094 bp, 16 predicted proteins | sample Lak12m_FD_114543 | JGI IMG/M metagenome (GOLD analysis project Ga0172371, IMG submission 114543) | Freshwater microbial communities from Kabuno Bay, South-Kivu, Congo - kab_022012_12m | ecosystem: Environmental > Aquatic > Freshwater > Lake | place: Democratic Republic of the Congo: South-Kivu... | reverse complement strand
CTCCGGGCACGACCAACCTACCACCGCTCGGATGCTCGCCACAAGTACCATTGGACACCCGAGTTATACCTCCGAAAATCCCGGGCCGAAGGCCCGCGCACCCTTGAGTCGGATGAACCAGAATAGAATGGGTAAACCATTCATCCAAGTGTCGAAGACGGGGTAAGCGGGGCTCCGGCTGGCGATCCGCTCGCTTTTCGGGTACCCTTGGGGGTTCGTCTTCGGGATCGAATGCGGTTGCGGCCGAACGCCGGGCACAAGTGCCGCGGCTAAACGGTGGGGTACTAATCCCCGGCTTCCCAATCCCTATTACCCAATCCCTAATCCCTGCTTTCCCATGCCGTCCGACCTCACTAAGCTCCGCAATATCGGGATCATTGCCCATATCGATGCGGGCAAGACGACCGTTACCGAGCGGATGCTCTATTACTCCGGGTTTACCCATCGTGTGGGGGGGGTTGATGAGGGGACGACCATCACCGACTATGATCCCGAGGAACAGGAGCGGGGCATTACGATCAATGCGGCGTGCGTCACCTTCCCGTGGTCCGACGTGACGATCAACCTGATCGACACCCCGGGCCACGTCGATTTCACGGCCGAGGTGGAACGGAGCCTCCGGGTGCTGGATGGGGGGGTGGTCGTTTTTAGTGCCCGGGAGGGGGTTGAGGCCCAGAGCGAGACTGTCTGGCGACAGGCCGACAAGTACCATGTCCCCCGCGTCGCCTTCATCAACAAGATGGACCGCGAGGGGGCCGACTTCTACGGCACGTTGGAAGAGATCGAGAAGCGATTGGAGTGCATGACCGTGGCCGTGAACCTGCCCGTGGGCGCCGGCCCGCCGCACGTGCAGAATCCGTTCCGCGGCGTTCTCGACCTGATCGAAATGAAAATACTCACGTTCGAGGCCGAGAACCAAGGGGCGACTATCACGCGCAGCGAGATCCCCGCCGATCTCCGCGAAGATGCCGAGATGTGGCGCGGGCTCATGCTCGATCGCCTCTCGCTCTACGACGACGAGCTCACGGAGAAGATGCTCGGTGAAGAGCCGATCCCCAGCGGGCTGGTGCACCGCGTGCTCCGGCAGGCGACGATCCACAACATGGTCGTGCCGGTCCTGTGCGGGTCGGCGCTTCGCGGGGTCGGCGTGCAGCCGATCCTCGACGGCGTGGCCGCCTGGCTCCCCTGCCCGGCCGACATGCCGCCCGTCGTAGGCGCCGATCCGAAGAAGAAGGACGCCAAGGCCACGCGAAAACCCGTTCCCGAAGAACCGTTTTGCGGCCTGCTGTTCAAGGTCCAGGCCGATCGGCACGGTGATTTGGACTACATCCGCGTGTATTCCGGCCGGCTGAAGGCGGGGAGCCGCGTCTACAACCCGGGCAAGGACAAGAAGGAAAATGTGCCCCAGTTGTGGCGTATCCAGGCCGACCGGCGCGAGCAGGTGGCCGAGGTCGAGGCCGGCGACATCATCGGCATCGTGGGGCTGAAACACTCGATCACCGGCGACACGCTCTGCCATCCCCAGCACCCGATCCTGCTGGAATCGATCGCCTTCCCGGAAACGGTCATCTCCATGGCCATCGAGCCGGAGACCTCGCTGGAGCGAAAGAAACTGGCCGACGTGCTGGAGGCGATGAAGCGTCAGGACCCCACGTTCCGGGCGAAAGAGAGCGAAGAAACCGGCCAGACGCTCATCAGCGGCATGGGGGAATTACACCTGGAGGTCATCACCCACCGGCTCTTGCGCGACTACAAGCTCAACGTGCGGGTGCACAAGCCGCGGGTCAGCTACCGCGAGACGATCCAGCAGGCGGTCGAGGTGACCGGCTCCTGCCGCCGCACCATGGCCGGCCAGCAGCTTTTCGCCGAATTGGCGATCCGCATGGAACCCTTCCCTCAGGCCACTCGGCCCGTGACCGTGCTGGCCCTGTGCGGCGATCGGTTGCCCGGGCCGTTTCTCACGGCCGCGACCGAGGTCCTCACCCAGCAGGGGGAAGGCGGCGGGATGCTGGGATTCCCGCTCATGCGGGTCAAAATCGCCGTGCTGGGAGGCAAGGTCCACGAGACCGAGTCCAGCGAACTGGCGTTCCGTCTGGCTGCTGCCGACGCCTTCAACCGGGGCCTGCGCGAGGCGGGGATTGTGCTCCTGGAGCCGATCATGCGGCTGGAGGTTACCACCCCGGAGGAGTACCTGGGCGATTTTGTGAGCGATCTCCAGCAACGTCGGGCGGAAATCACTCGCACCCAAACCCGCGGGCGCAACACGGTGATCGATGCCCGAGCCCCCCTAGCCGAGTTATTCGGCTACTCGAACGCCATGCGCGGCCTGAGCCAGGGGCGCGCCACCTGCACCATGGAGCCCTGCACCTATGGCCCCGCCCCTCCGGGGGTATTGCATAGCTTCATGTAGAGGGTGGATGGGGGCATGAGTATGGTAGGGCGGACGGAGCGAAGCGACGCCCGCCGAATCCTCTCGCACGCAACGGCGGGCCTCACTGCGTTCGATCCGCCCCAACCCCGGGACTTGTCCCGCGCGGCGCGGACCTGCTAAACCCTCCCTTGCCGAACGATTTGCGTTCCGCCGCGTTTTCCCTGGCGACCCCGTTGACAGGTTCTCCCGCAGGCGGTAATATCCGTGGTTTCCCCGTGAGCGGGCGGAGGTGGTAGTGAGGAGTATGTGTCGGGAGAAGCGGGAGAAAGTTTGTGGCCGGCCAGACCAATGAAGTAATCCGTATACGCATGGAGGCGTACGACCACGCCGTGCTGGATCAGAGCGCGGCGGAGATCGTAGATACCGCCAAGCGGACCGGTTCGGTCGTGCACGGACCGATCCCGCTCCCCACGCGGATCGAGCGCTATACCGTGCTTTCGAGCCCCCATATCGACAAGAAAGCCCGGCAGCAATTCGAGATCCGCACCCATAAGAGGGTGATCGACATCATGCAGGCAACCGCCAAGACCATCGAGGCCCTCAACAAACTCAGCCTTCCGGCAGGGGTGGATATCAAGATTAAGGCCTCCAGCAGGCGATAACAAGAATTCAACCCACGGACCGAGGGAAACCGGCCAACCGCTTGGCGCAACTCTAGGTGTTTATGTACCGGAAGCCGCGTGGGTAATGCCGGCCGCTGGCCGGTGGTTCCCGCCTGCGACGTGACAAAGGGTAAGGACGATGACCATTGGGCTGCTCGGCCGAAAGGTCGGGATGACACAGGTGTATGCCCCCTCGGGGGACGCCATCCCGGTTACCGTGATCCAGCTCGGGCCCTGCCAAGTCCTCCAGGTGAGGACGAAGGATCGCGACGGGTACGAAGCAGTTCAACTGGGGTTTCTGGATAAACCGCGTCGCCTTGCCTCCCGCGCCGAGCGCGGACACGTCGCCAAGCTCGATAGCAAGCGTCAGAAAGCCCTGGCCACCACGGGCATTGCGGCCGTCCCCAAAGCCGATTGTGAGCCGAAACGCCTCATCCGCGAGTTTCGCGTCGCGGGGGAAGGATACGAGGTCGGAAAGCAGCTCACGGTCGGCATTCTCGACGGGGTAACGGCGGTCGACGTCACGGGCGTCTCCAAGGGCCGCGGCACCGCAGGTCTCATCAAGCGGCACAACTATCGCGGCCAGCGGGCCTCGCACGGCGTGAAGAAAGTGCATCGCCACGCCGGGTCGATCGGCTGCAACTCGTTCCCGCACCGCGTGTTCAAGGGACGCCGCATGGCGGGGCACTTGGGCAACGAGCGCTCGACGATCCGCAATCTCAAGGTCGTGCGCCTCGACGCCGTGAACAACCTCCTGCTGGTCCACGGCGCCGTGCCCGGTCCCAATGGCGGCTACCTTGTGGTCCGTCAAACCAATAAGCTCCCCACGCCCAAGGTGGAAGAGAAGAATTAGGCAACGACCATGGTGAGCATCCCCGTTTACAACCGCACCGGGCAGGAGATCGGCACGTACGAGATCGATACGGCCGAGCTGGCTCCCCGCATCAGTAAGCAGTTGCTGCACGACGTCGTGGTGATGTACCAAGCCAGTGCCCGCCAGGGCACCTCCCAGACCAAGGGGCGGAGCGACGTCGCCGGAACGACGAAGAAGATGTACCGGCAGAAGGGGACCGGGAATGCCCGGGCCGGGTCGCGGCGGAGCCCGATCCGCCGGGGCGGGGCCCGCGCGTTCGCCAAGCGGCCGCGCGATTTCGGCTACCGCCTCCCCAAGAAAGCCGTCCGCCTGGCGACCCGCATGGCCCTGGCCGCACGCATCGCCGATAGCGAGGTGAAGCTGATCGACGAGCTCGCCTTCGCCGAGCCCAAGACCAAGGACATGGCGGCCATCCTGAAGGCCCTGAAGATGGACGGCGGGCGTCTGCTGGTGGCCACCGCCGGCTACGACGTCAACGTGTACAAGAGCATTCGCAATTTGGCCGAAGTCGCGGTCCTGCCGGTGGGCGACCTCAACGCCCTGGAGGTGCTCCGGCCGCGGGCCGTGCTGATGACGAGGGCCGCGCTGGACGCCTTTCGCGAGAAGGTGAAGGCGGAGAAGGACAACTGACCTATGGCCAACAGAGCCGACAAAGCCGAATTCGAGTTGGAGCCGTACCAGATCGTGCTGCGGCCGCTGGTCACGGAGAAAGGCTTCCACAAAGCGGAGCGCTGCAACGCGTACGCCTTCGAGGTCAACCCGTTGGCCGACAAGCTGGCGATTCGCAAGGCGGTGGAGCATTTGTTCGAGGTCCGGGTGATCCGCGTCAACACGCAGAACCGGAAGGGCAAGCCGCGGCGGACCCGGAACCGGCAGGGCGAGACCAAGGCATGGAAGAAGGCGATCGTCACTTTGGACCCCGAGCACAGGATCAATTTCTTCTAAGATGAAGATTCCGCTTTCGGCTTTCGGCTTTCCGCTTCAGGGTCGCCGAAAGGGGAAGGCGGAAAGCTGAAAGCGGAAACGTCATGGGTATACGCCGATACAATCCGACGACGCCGGGCCGCCGCGGGGCGAGCGTGAGCGACTTTGCCGAATTGACGCCCGGCGCCAAGCCGGTCAAGGCCCTCCTCGTGCGGAAGAAGAAGAAGGGGGGGCGCAATAACCAGGGGGTTATTACGTCGCGCCATCGCGGCGGCGGGCACAAGCAGAGCTACCGGCTGATCGATTTCCGCCGCAACAAGGACGGCGTGCCCGCCGTGGTGAACTCGATTCAGTACGACCCGAACCGCAGCGCCCGCATCGCCCTGCTGTTCTACGTCGACGGCGAGAAGCGCTACATCATCGCCCCCGACGGCCTGAAGGCGGGCCAGAAAGTGGTGAGCGGGCCCGACGCCGCGCCGGCGGTCGGCAACTGCCTGCCCCTGTCGGCGGTCCCGTTGGGGATGAGCGTGCACTGCATTGAGATGCAGCCGGGCCGGGGCGCGGCGTTGTGCCGCTCGGCGGGCTCCAGCGCCACGCTGGCTGCCCGCGACGCCGGCTGGGCCCAGATCAACCTCCCCAGTGGCGAAATCCGCCGCGTGCCGGTGGCGTGCCGGGCGACGATCGGCTCGGTGGGGAATGCCGACCACATGAACATCGAGCTGGGCAAGGCGGGTCGGAAGCGATGGATGGGGCGGCGCCCCCACGTCCGCGGCACGGCGATGAACCCCATCGACCACCCGCACGGCGGCGGCGAAGGCCGCACCAAGGGCGGGCGCCACCCGGTCAGCCCCACCGGCAAGCTGGCCAAGGGCGGCCGCACCCGCAATCGACACAAGGCCTCCAACAAGATGATCGTGCGGCGGCGGCGCTCGATCCGTTACGGGCAATTGAAGATCGGATAAAACACGTTCAGACTTCCGAAGTCTCGAAGACTTCGGAAGTCTCCCTGGCCTAAAACCACGATTCTCGCAGGACCTGCACTGACGGCGGCTGACCATGGGAAGATCACTGAAAAAGGGCCCCTTCGTCGATCGCAAGCTCTTCCTCAAGGTGGAGAAGGCGAACCTGATCGGGGAGAAGCAACCGATCAAGACCTGGGCCCGGGCGTGTGTCATCGTGCCCGAGTTCGTCGGGCACACGTTCATGGTCCACAACGGCAAGCAGCACATGAAGGTGTTCGTGACCGAAGAGATGGTGGGGCACCGCCTGGGCGAGTTCGCCCCCACGCGAACCTTCCGCGGACACGGCGGCAAGGGCGGCAAGAAGTAACGGGGTACCACAACCATGCCATACAAGGCGTCTCACCGGTTCGCACGCATCAGCCCGCGCAAAGTGCGGCTGATGGCCGACATCGTGCGTGGAAAGTTTGCCGACGAAGCCCTCGAGCTGCTCCGCTTCCAGTCCCAGCGGGGAGCGCGGATGCTCGAAAAAGTGATCCAAAGCGCCCTGGCCAACGCGGAGGACCAGAGGGCCCCGAATCTCAATACGCTGATGCTCGTCGACGTGCGCGTCGATCCGGGCCCGATGTTCAAACGGATGATGCCCAGGGCGCGAGGAATGGCCTCGGTGATTCAACGGCGGATGTCCCACATTCGCGTGACATTGGAATAACGAAGTATGGGTCAGAAAGTCAATCCGATCGGGTTTCGCACCGGCATCATGATCGGCTGGAAGAGCCGGTGGTATGCCTCCAAGCAGGAATTCGCCGACCTGCTGGTCGAGGACCAGCGGCTCCGCAATTTCGTCAAGAAACGCAAAGATCCGTCGGGGAAGCCCATGTACCCGATGATCGCCAAAATCGAGATCGAGCGGACCCGCGACGAGGTGAAGGTCGTCCTCTTCTCGGCGCGGCCGGGCGTGCTCATCGGGCGCAAAGGGGAGCGGGTCGAGGAGTTGCAGAACGAGCTGCAAAACCTGATCGGCCGCCGCATCAACATCAAGATCGAAGAGATCTCCCGCCCCGAGATCGTGGCCCAGTTGGTGGCCGAGGACGTCGCCGAGCAATTGGGCAAGCGGGCGAGCTTCCGCCGCACGATGAAACGCTCCATCGAGCAGACCATGGAGGCCGGCGCCAAGGGCGTGAAGATTCAGTTGGCCGGCCGGCTCGGCGGCGCCGAAATGTCGCGCCGCGAAAAGCAAATCGCCGGATCGATGCCCCTGTCGACGCTGCGGGCAAAGATCGACTACGGGTTCGCCGAGGCCTGGATTCCCCAGGGACACATCGGCGTCCAGGTATGGATCAATCAGGGCACGTTTAGCGAGGAACTCACCGATGGCACTGATGCCCAAGCGGGTCAAGCATCGAAAAAGCCAAAGAGGGCGTATAAAAGGTAACGCCACCCGCGGAAACCGCGTCGTCTTCGGCGACTACGGGCTCCAGACCGTCCAAGGCGGCTGGGTCAGCGCCCAGACCATCGAAGCCGGCCGTATCGCCGCCCAGCAGTACCTCCGCACCGAGGGCCGGCTGTACATCCGCGTCTTCCCGCACAAGCCCATTACGTCGATCCCCCTGGAGACTCGGATGGGAAAGGGCAAAGGCGAGCCGGAGTATTGGGCCGCAGTGGTCCGGCCGGGCAACATCCTCTTCGAGATCGGCGGCGTGAGCGAAGAGGCCGCGCGGATGTGCTTCACCCGCCTGGCCCACAAGATGCCGGTCCGCGTCCGATTCATCCGTCGCCGCGCCGTGTGACGGAGAGAGATCAGGGATTAGGGTATTGAGCAGGAGCGCAAAACGCAGCGCGACCGTTTAGCCGCGGGACTTGTCCCGCGCGTGAGACGCGATAAAGAGTCCAGATCGGGAAACGCACGATGGGCAAGACAACCACGGCAACGGAACTTCGCGAGATGAGCGACGAGCAACTCGCGCTGACGCTCAAGGAATCGTCGGAGAGCCTCTTCCGCCTCCGGCTGCAAGCGGAAACGGAGCGGCTCGATGCCCCCACCGAGCTGAAGCGGCACCGCCGGTTGGTTGCCCGGATCAAGACGATCCAGAACGAGCGGGCCCGAGCCGCCGCCGCCAAAACGCAGGCGGCCGGCGCGCCAACCACCAGTCCAGCGTAAGGGAACCGAGCGATGCCCAAACGAGTGGCAGTCGGGGTCGTGACCAGCGACAAGACGAGCAAGACGCGGCGGGTGGAAATCCCCCGCCTCGTCAAGCACCTGAAGTACGGCAAGTACCTGCGCCGCCGCACGGTGTGCTACGTGCACGACGAGGGCAACGAGTCGCACGTGGGCGACACGGTGGAGATCGTCGAAGGCCGGCCCATGTCGCGGTTGAAGCGATGGCAGCTCGTGCGGGTCATTGCGAAGAGTCGCCTGGTGGACGTGGCGGCGATGCGGGCGGCGGCCCGGGTCCGGTCGCGGCAAGCGGACGCCCCCGAGGGCAAAGCGGAAACGGAGCCCACGACCGAATCGGTGTAAAGCCGCGACCCCCGGTCGCGGTGACGAACAACACAAAGCCGCGACCGCTGGTCGCGCTGGTGAGAAACACAAAGCCGCGACCGCCGGTCGCGGTGGTGACGATTAGCGCGAGTGCAAGCCATGATTCAATCGGAAACCCGACTCGCCGTGGCCGACAACACCGGCGCGAAGGAGTTGATGTGTATTAAGGTCCTCGGGGGTTCTCGCCGCCGGTACGCCGGGTTGGGGGACGTGGTGGTGTGCAGCATCAAGGGCGTCACCGCCGACAGCGACTTCAAGAAAGGGACGGTGGTCCGCGCGGTGATTGTCCGCACGAGGCAGCCCACGCGCCGCGGCGACGGCAGCTACGTCCGCTTCGACAGCAACGCCGCGGTGATCGTCGACAACGACGGAAACCCCCGGGGCACGCGCATTTTCGGCGCCGTGGCCCGGGAACTGCGGGAGCGCAACTTCATGAAAATCGTCAGCCTCGCCAGCGAGGTGGTCTGATGCACGTGAGAACCAACGATACCGTGGAAGTGATCAGCGGCGACGACAGCGGCAAGCGCGGCCGGGTGCTGAGGGTGGAGCGCACCGCGGGGAGGATTGTCGTCGAGGGGATCAACCGGGTGAAGAAACACGTTCGCAAGAGCCAGAGGAATCCCCAGGGCGGCGTCCTTTCCAAAGAGGCCGCGATCCAACTGTCCAACGTGATGCTGGTCTGCACGGCCTGCAACGCCGCGACGCGGACCGGGGCTCGCCGCCTGCCCGACGGCAGCAAGGAGCGATTCTGCAAGAAGTGCGGGGCCGGCATCGGCGAGATCGCCCCGCCGAAACAAAGGATGAAAGATGAAGGATGAAGGATGGAAGATGTGAGATGACGGCTGAGGGATGTCGGATCAGGGGTCAGCCACACGAAGTGCGGTGGCCGATCGGGTCTTGTCTTTCATCCTTCATCCTTCATCCTTCATCTTTCATCTTTCATCTCTTCCCAAGCGAGTAGGTTGCCATGACATCGCGACTTTTTCAGCGATACAAGAAGGAAGTCACGCCCGCCTTGGCGAAGGAGTTCGGCCGGACCAACCGGCTCTCCTTGCCCCGGCTGGAGAAGATTGTCGTCAACATGGGCGTGGGGAGCGCCTCCAGCGAGAAAAAGCACCTGGAAGAAGCGGTCGACGCCCTGACCCAGATCGCCGGACAAAAGCCGGTCGTGACCCGGGCGCGGAAGTCCGTGGCCGGGTTCCACCTCCGGGAGGGAATGGCGATCGGCTGCATGGTGACGCTCCGCTCCGAGCGGATGTACGAATTCCTCGACCGGCTGATTTCGCTGGCCTTGCCGCGGGTCCGCGACTTCCGGGGATTGAATCCCAACGGGTTCGACGGGCACGGCAACTACAGCCTCGGCCTGTCGGAGCTGCTGGTGTTCCCGGAGTTGAATCCCGACAAGTTCACGCGCGCCCAGGGGATGAACATCTCGATCGTCACCACCGCCGGGAACGACGCCGAGGCCCGCGAACTGTTGCGGCGGCTGGGGATGCCGTTCCGCGTCGATCAGCCGGCAAAAGCGAATTGACCCGAGGTCGCACTCGTTCACTTCAAACGAAAGCGGATTCGATGGCAAGCAAGGCCAAGATGATCAAGGCGAAGCTCGCGCCGAAATTCCCCACGCGGCGGCACAGCCGCTGCCGGCTGTGCGGCCGGCCGCGGGCGGTGTACCGCAAGTTCGGCATCTGCCGGATATGTTTTCGCAAGCTCGCGGACGGCGGACTCATTCCCGGTGTGCGGAAGGCGAGTTGGTAAGTTG
>Ga0172371_10014616_pt1 | contig 10094 bp, 6 predicted proteins | sample Lak12m_FD_114543 | JGI IMG/M metagenome (GOLD analysis project Ga0172371, IMG submission 114543) | Freshwater microbial communities from Kabuno Bay, South-Kivu, Congo - kab_022012_12m | ecosystem: Environmental > Aquatic > Freshwater > Lake | place: Democratic Republic of the Congo: South-Kivu... | reverse complement strand
GGCAACCAGGAGCTCCCCTGCATCCAGGTCGCGCCGCCGCAGGTCGACTTCGGCGCGGTGCTGCCCTCGAACCAGCAGGCCCTGCCGGTCGAGATCTGCAACTGCGGCACGAGCCCGCTGACCATCACGGGCGTCGAGCTCACCGACGACCAGTCCGGCGGCGCCTTCTCCGCGCAGTTCGATCCGCTGGTCGAGCCGGGCGCCGAGGTCGTGATCAGCCCCGAGAAGCCCGTGGTGCTCGCGGGCAACGACTGCGGCACGGTCAACGTGATCTACGCGCCCAGCCAGCTCTCGCCGCTCGGGCCCGACGGCAACCCCATCCCCGACACGGCCACGCTGCTCATCACCAACGACTCGTTCTACGCCAACCTCGGAATCCCGGTGCGCGGGGTCGCCACCGAGGTCATCTGCCCCACGGCGGTCATCAGCGTCGAGGAGGGCGAGCAGGTCATCCCGCAGACGGTGCTGCACCTGCACGGCGACCAGAGCTACTCGCCGAACGGCTCCATCGTGTCCTACCAGTGGACGGTCGAGCAGCCCGCCGGCTCGGTCAGCTACCTCATCCCCACCGGCACCTTCCCGAACCCCATCTTCGAAGCCAACATCGCCGGCAAGTACGTGTTCACGCTCGAGGTCGTCGACTCCACCGGCGTCAAGAGCTGCTACCCCGGGCGGCAAGAGGTCTACGTCGTACCCGACGAGGCCATCCACATCGAGCTGCTGTGGGACACGCCCGGCGACCCCGACCCCAGCGACGAGGGCCCCGCGGCCGGCACCGACATGGACCTGCACTTCGCGCACCCGTTCGCGTCCGGCCCCGACATCGACGGCGACGGCCAGCCCGACCCCTGGTTCAACGACCCCTACGACGTGTTCTGGTTCAACAAAGGCCCCGACTGGGGCAGCTTCGATCCGTCCATCGACGACGACCCGGGCCTCGACCGCGACGACACCGACGGCGGCGGCCCCGAGAACGTGAACCTGAACATCCCCGAGGGCGACCCGCAAGGCGAGTACACGTACCGCGTCGCGGTCCACTACTGGGACGACAAGAACTTCGGCGAGAGCTTCGCCACCGTCCGCGTCTACATCTACTCGGCGCTCGTCTTCGAGGTGCCCGACGTCAAGATGTACGTGAACGCGCTCTGGGAGGTCTGCACCGTGTCGTGGCCGTCGACGCAGGTCACCCTCACGCTCGATCACAACGGCCAGTACAAGATCACGCCGAACTACAAGAACCCGCTCTTCACGCCAGGACCGTAAGGCCCGCAGCAAGGACATTATTTGTAAGAGGAGGTCCCGATGGTCCGCCGTTCGTCACTGCTCCTGCTGGGTATCCTCGCGACCCTCGCCTGCAGCTCCTCGAAGGGCTTCGAGGGCGTGCAGAACATCATGATCCAGGCCACGCCCACCGAGGTGCGGTTCGTGGGCGTGCCGCTGAACGGGCAGGACTCGCGCGACGTCCAGTTGGCGCACGTCGGCGACGAGGGCGTGCTCGAGATCGAGAGCATCACGCTCATCCAGGAGAAGGACGAGTTCGTGGTCTCGGATCCGGACAAGACCTCCCTGAACCCCGGGGAGTTCGCGACGGTGAGCGTGACCTACCTGCCGAAGGACACCCTCGGCACGCCGGCCACCCTGCGCGTCCTTTGCAACGCGGTCAACGCGACCAACGGCATCTTCGAGGTGCCCATCACGCCGGTCATTTCGATGGAGGGCATCCGCCTCTACCCGTCGGTGGTCGACTTCGCAGAGGTCCCCGGCGGCACGTCGCTCGATCAGACCGTGTTGGCCAAGAACGAGGGCGGCAAGCCCGCCGTGGTCACCGACGTCGAGATGAAGGGCGGCTCCAGCGCCGACTTCACGGTCATCGAGAAGCCGGCCTCCTACCCCACGCTGGCGTCGGGCGAGTCGTTCGAGTTCAAGGTGCGCTACACGCCGCTCGAGGGCAACGCCGACACGGGCACGGTGGCCGTGCAGTACATCAAGGAAGGCGAGACCGCCGAGGAGGAGGCCACCGCGCAGTGCCAGGGCGAGGAGATCGCCCCGAACCTGGTGGCCACCCCCGGCAAGATCGACTTCAACAAGAACGAGCTGCAGCAGGACGTACAGGTCGAGCTCGGCAACGAGTACGTGCGGAACCTCACCATCCAGAACAAGGGCACGTACAAGGCCGTCCTCGAGGACATCTCGCTGGTCCAGGGGCCGAGCCCCGAGCCCTTCGAGCTCTCGCAGTTCACGCTCGAGGGCTGGGAGGCCGGGGCCACGAAGGAGCTCGCGCCGAACGACAAGGTCCAGCTGGTCCTGCACTTCAAGCCCACGGTGCCGTGGACGCCCACGGCGCTGCCCATCGCGCGCGTTATGATCTCCAGCGACGACGCCGCCAACCCGAGCATCGGCGTCGACGTGTTCGGCCGCCTGACCACCCCCGAGATCCACGTCGATCCGGATCCGACCGTCGACTTCAGCTTCGTGGCGCAGGGCTTCACGGCCGAGCGTGAGATCACCATCACGAACAAGGGCATGGCCGACCTGGTGGTCTCGACGATCGCGCTGACCACGAACCCCACGACCGAGTTCGCGATCCTGACCGACGAGGGCTTCGGCCCGATCGCCACGACGCCGGTGCCGCACGCCATCCCGACCGACCAGAGCGTCACCTTCAAGGTGACGTTCACGAACAACGGCGCGGCGTCCGGCAACGTGTTCGGCAAGCTGACCATCGCGAGCAACGATCCCACGCGGCCGAGCATCGAGCTCAGCCTGCAGGCCGCGCGCACCGACCTGCCCGAGTGCAAGGTGGTGCTGGTGCCGCCCAAGGTCAACTTCGGCATCGTGCCCCACGGCGAGGTGAAGGAGATGAACCTCGCGCTGAAGAACGCGGGGTCCGGCAACTGCACCTTCGTGTCGGCCAAGATCACCGACTGCGGCGGGTTCGCCGGGATGATCACGTCGTGCTCGTCCGACGCCACGACCCTCAGCCAGACCTACAAGATCACCCAGATGCCCGCGCCCGTGCCCGACGGCCTGAAGCCCGGCGGCATGGTCAGCCTGAAGGTCAAGTATACGCCGCCGACCGCGGCCAGCCTGTTCGACTTCGAGTACTACCCGGCCCTGCTCTCCATCACGTACAAGGAGAACTACTCGGCCAGCGGCACGTGGACCTCGCACACCATCCCGACGGGCTGCTCCGGGACCGGCCTGCCCGGCACCGGCGGCTCGTGCCAGCCGAACCTCGAGGGCAAGTCGGGCACGTCGCGCGTCAGCGTGCTGCCCGACCACATCAACTTCGGCATCGTCACGGTCGGCTGCTACTCGCAGACCATCAAGGTGAGCATCTACTCGACCGGCACGGCGCCCCTGACGCTGAAGAACGCCTACCTCGACCCGACCTGCCCCTCGGCCATGGAGTTCAAGGTCAAGGAGCTCCCGCCCATGCCCATGGAGGTCAACCCGAACACGCCGGTCAGCATCAAGGTCGTCTACCACCCGCAGGACCTGGGCGCCGACGACTGCAACCTGATCATCGAGAGCAGCGACCACGCCACGCCCCAACTGAAGGTGCCGCTGCACGGCGAGGGCACGTTCGAGACCGAGCACACCGACGAGTTCACGCAGATCTCGGGCCAGTCGGTCGACGTGCTCTTCATCGTCGACGCCTCGGGCTCCATGAGCGACGAGCGCGACATGATCGCCGCCAACGCCAACACCTTCGTGTCCGAAGCGGCCCAGTGGAAGAACGACTACCAGCTGGCCGTCATGGGCCTGTGCATCGACACCAGCGCCGACTGCTGGAACACGGGCACGTTCCAGGGCCCCGGCATCATGCACAACCACACGACCGGCTTCTCCGAGACGGTCAAGAACATCGACGACGACGGCTGCGCGCCCGACAACCAGGAGTCCGGCCTCGAGGCCGCGCACCTGGCCCTCACGCTGCCGCGCACCAACCTGACCACCATCGCCTGCACCAGCGACGCCCAGTGCACGGCCCCCGACAAGTGCGTCAGCCTGCCCGACGGCACCAAGAAGTGCGGCGGCACGAACGCCGGCTTCCTGCGCGACGACGCCGCGCTCGAGGTCATCATCGTGTCGGACGAGCAGGACCAGAGCCCGGCCACGCCGGCCTTCTACATCGACTGGTTCCGGAGCATCAAGGGCTTCGCCAACCCGAACCTGATGCACGTGCACACCATCGTCGGCGACGAGGGCGGCTGCGGCACGGGCGGCTCCAACGAGGGCGGCGCCGACGGCGGCGAGCGCTACATCGAGGTGCAGGAGGCCACCGGCGGCATCTTCCACAGCATCTGCGACGACGACTTCACCAGCGCGATCAAGGACATCGGCAACATCGCGTTCGGGCTGAAGAAGCAGTTCTTCCTGACGCGCTCGGCCGATCCCACCACCGTCAAGGTGTGGGTCAACGGCACCGAGTGCTCGCAGCCGGCGTGGGTCTATGACGCACCGTCGAACTCGGTCATCTTCGACGAGTTCGGCTCCTGCATGCCCAAGGCGGGCGACAAGGTCAAGGTCTGGTACAAGACGGTCTGCTACAACTCCTAAGGAGTCCCCCATGACGCGCGCGTTCCTGACGGCCGCCGTTGCGGCCACGCTGCTCCTCGCCGGGTGCGGCACCAGCTTCGAATCGAAGGATCTGCCCGAACTGAGCGTGGCCATGGGCGGCGAGCCCGGCCAGTTCTCCTACGCGTTCTCGAACGTTACGCCGGGCACCAAGGTCACCGTCGAGGTGAGCCTGTCGAACCTGGGCCTGGCCGATCTCGAGATCCGCGGCCTCACGACCTAAGCGTTCGTGAAGACCGACGCGGGCGATTCGCAGGGCGCCCTCTACCCGCTGAAGAACGAGGTGGCCGACGAGGCCTCGATCGTCGTGGAGATCGACGGCTCGAAGTGCGCGAAGGACGGCAACTGGTCCTACGACGCGCAGCTCCGCGCCGTGCGCTTCGAGGAAGCCGGCGAGTGCTACCCGCCCGAGGGCACGCCCGTCTCGGTCGAGTACCAGGCCGTGCAGAACCCCTACGTGAAGCTCGACCTGCGGGGAAAGGCCATGCCGACCGCCGAGGCCCCCTTCGTGATCGAGTCGAAGGAGGTGAACCCCTTCAAGACCTTCGACTTCGAGGTGGTCTATACCCCCGGCGACACGCCAGAGGGCGGCGACTTCTCCGTGCTCGTGCTCTCGAACGACGATCAACACCCCGAGCAGTTGCTCACGTTCTCGGTCAGCGCCCCGGCGCCGCACCTGGTCATCTACCCGCCGTCGAAGGTGTTCCTGAACCCGGCCTACGAGTGCCAGGAGTTCACGCTCTCGAACACGGGCAACGCCGACCTGCGGTACATCGGCGTCACGCTCAAGACCACGTCGAACCTGTACCAGTTGAAGGACTGGCCGAACGAGGGCGACACGGTGGCCCCGAACGGCACGCCGCTCAGCTTCAAGGTGTGCTACACGCCGCAGGGCGACACCCTCGAGGCCAACTCCGTGCTGGTCGCCACGAACGACCCGCTGAACCCCGAGGCCATCGTCTCGATCTCGAACTCGCCCCAGGGCGGCGCCTTCGAAGTCTCGCACGCCGACATGGGGCTCGGCTACGTCGACTTCACGGGCCTCGACCACGGCACGCTCACGAAGGACGTGAGCTTCTACACGCTCACCAAGGCCGAGTGCCAGGCCAAGGGCACCTCGTGCGGCGGCCCGGTGAAGATCGTCGACATCACGCTCAGCCCCGACGAGGCCGGACAGGCGTACAGCTGGGTGCTGCGCAAGGTGATCTCCGAGGGTCAGTACGAGGACATCACCTCGAGCGAGACCAAGGACCAGCTGATCCAGAGCCAGAAGTTCCTGACCGCCGTCCAGGCCGGCAAGGCCGTGCAGCTGGCGGTGACCTACAACGCCGACGCCTTCCTGTCGGGCATGAACGCCACGCTGACCTTCGACCTGTCGACCCCCTCGGCCGCCAACTACAGCCTCGAGCTGTTCGGCGGCACGCCCAAGGGCGAGCTCGACGTGGCGCCGTCGAACACGCAGCTGCACTACAACGTCACGGGCGCCGAGGCCAAGAGCCTGTCGACCTACCTCTACAACGTCGGCAACGGCCCGTTGACCGTCACGAAGCTCGAGGTCACCGGGAAGTGGAGCGGTACGTCCGACGACTTCAAGCTCGACGACCCAACCCAGGCCAACGGGTTCGAGATGGCGCCCTTCTCCATCGTCGAAGTGCCCGTCACGTTCCAGTACAAGAGCGGCGACGACAAGCCCGCCGGACGCCTGAACATCACCTACACCGACCCGCAGATCGGCGACGTGCCCATGACGGTCGAGCTGACCGGCAACGTCGACCTGGGGATCGCCTACCCCGTGGCCACCCCCGTGCCCCAGGGCACGCCGGCCGCCGGCCAGCCGCTGACCATCAGCGGCGCCAGCAGCACGCCCACGCCGGGCGCGTCCATCGGCCAGTACATCTGGTACCTGGTCGAGAAGCCCGGCACCTCCAAGGCGCGCCTGAACGAGATCTCGAACGGACCCACGGTCTCGTTCGTCCCCGACGTCGCCGGCAACTACACGGTGGCGTTGCAGGTCTTCAACGTCTACCAGACCACCGCCGTGTTCTCCGACCCGGGCTTCGCCGCGATCACCGTCCCGTAGCCGACTCCGACACGCCGCGTCACGGTCGCGCAAGCCTCCGTATCCTGCTCGCTTTTCGATTGCATTTGCACTCACGTGCCGGCCCCGTGGATACTGGTGTCGTACCGTACATAACCGTCGTTGCGAGGGGCGAGGCATGGACCTGTTCGTGCAGCTCTTCCCTGCCGTCATGCTGGCAGCCATCGGGGTCGTCCATCACTTCGTCGTCGCGCGCCCGCTGCAGAAGATCCGCCGCGGCGTGACCCTGATGGAGCGTGGCTACCCCGAAGCCCTGCTGGCGATCCGGGGCCCCCGCCAGATGACGGAACTGGCGCGCAGCGTCTGGTCGCTGGGACGCGAGGTCGAGGCGCGCATGCGCGGGCTGGTCGAGGCCGAGCAGTTGGGGCTGGGGCGGCCCGCCGACGATGGGCCGGCCGTGGCGACACCGGGCGACGCCCCGCCCGGCGCGGCTCCGGTGCCAGGGCTCACCCCGGTCAGCGGGACCGCGTTCGCGCCCGCGCCGTTCGACTCCACCCTCGAGCGCCTGCGCGAGCGCTGCTTCGAGCTCGAGCGCGGCGACGCCGAGGATCTGGCCGTGCGGGCACTGGCCCGCGACGTGTGGGCGTCCGATGTCGAGATCGCCGCGCGGCACGGCGACCTGGCGCTGCGTTCGCGCCTCGACGACGCCGCCCTGCGCGTCCTGGATCGGCCCGCCTACGACGACATCGTGGCCCGGCTGACGGCCGCCGAGCGATCGCCGGTGAACCGCCTGGCCCTGCAGAAGGCCGCCGTGCAGACCGCGCTGGTGGAGCACGGCATCGAGGTCCACGCGCTCCAGCAGCGCGTCAAGCACGTGGCCGGGATCTGTCGCAAGATGACCGCGCTCGGGCTGCCCTTCGAGCAGATCCAGGACGTGTTCGGGCTGCGCGTGGTCGTGGCGGACGTGTGCGAGTGCTACCGGGCGCTGGCCGTCCTGCACCACGCCTTCGAGCCGCAGCTGTTCTCGTTCGACGACTACATCGCGCACCCCAAGCCCAGCGGGTACCGCAGCCTGCACACACACCTGCTGCTGCCCTGCGGGTTGCGCGTCGAGGTGCAGATCCGCACGCTCGAGATGCACCGCGACGCCGAGGGCCGGGGGAGCGCCGGGCACTGGCGGTACAAGGAGCACGCTTCGGAGCGGGTCACGCCCGCGAGCGCCGACGGCGACACTCGCGCCAGCCGGCGGGTGGCGTGACGACCGGCGTCACACCCTGCGACGCGGACCCTTGCGGCGCTCGACGAACACGCGCGGGGCACAGCCGAAGGTCAGGCACGCCTCACCCTCTCGGAAGCAGACCTGCAGCACGTTGCGGTAACCGGGCGAGGTGCGACCGTGCTCGCCGAACGGGGTCATGGGCGCCCACGTCCCGGTGTCGACGAAGGTGCACCCCGCGTCGAGGGGTACGAGGCGCGGAACGTGTACGTGCCCAAAGGCCACGACCGGCACGTGCAGCAGGTCGGAGATGCGGCCCGCCATCCGCGGGAGGCGCTTCTCGATCGCGAAGATGGACTCGTCGCGCGCCAGCGTCTCGTAGACCAGGAAGGCCAGGGGGAACGCGCTGAGTGGCAGCATCAGCTTGATCCACAAGGGGATCGGGACCAGCGCCAGCGTGACCGTGCCGGCGGTCAGGACCAGCGCGATCACCAGGCGATCGAGCCACAGCTCGCGCACCAGGCGGAACAGGCGGTACGCGATGGGCTCCTCCTGGAGGCCCTGCAGCGCGTCGATCTGCGCGGCCTCGAGGCCCTGCCGCGCCCCGTAGGCACGCACGCGCTGCTCGTAGTCGGGCGGAGCCTGGAGCAGGCGACGCCGCGTGTCGACGATACGGGCGACGACGCGCAGGCTGCCCAGGAGCCACGGCATCACCAGGCCGCGCTTCGTGAAGGCGTAGTAGCGCAGCCAGTGCGCGAGGTAGCGGAAGATGTTCAGGATGAACTCGCCCACGTGCGGGTTGAAGAAGCCCATGCGGGACATGAGGAAGCGGTTCGACAGGTTGCCCATGGGCAGCGCGATCTGCTCCTCGCCCCCGAGCACCACGCGGGGCGACAGCACGTACCGCAGCGACGAGTACACGTCGTACTGGTGGCCGTGCTCGGCGTAGATCTCGCCGGGCACGTGGTAGAACCAGGGCTCGAGGCGCAGGGCCTCGGCCGGGAACGCCAGGCCCCGTCCGGCCGCGTCGGCCTGCAGGGCCTGCCGCAGCACGTGCTGCACCTCGGGGAAGTCGAGCTCGCGGTCGTGGTTGCCGAGCACGTACACGACCTCGTGGCCCGCGGCCAGCACGTCGACCAGCGCGCTCACGAACACGGGGTGGTGGGCCAGGATATGGGACAGCTTCCACGCCGAGCGCTCGGACGTGGCGTCGAGCCCGCGCCAACGTTCGTGCCGGCTGATCGGCCACGGGGGCTCGGCGGGCAGCGCGGTCACCAGGTCGAAGTCGAACACGTCGCCGTTCAGCACCAGCACCAGGTGCTCCCCCTGCGGAGTATCGGCGATGCCGCGGGCCAGCACGCCGGCGAGCTCGGCGTCGACCACGAAGCGGCGGCCCTTGAAAAACTTCCATCCGTCGGGGTGGTCCTCGACGTCGGCCAGGTGCAGGTCCGACAGGACCAGGTAGCGGTTGGCCATGCTGACCCCGGCCTTCGATCCGACAATTCGACGCTACGATACCACGAGCAGGCCGCCGGCGAGACCGAGGGCGATGGCACCCGCCTTGCGCCACGTGATGCGCTCGCCAAGGAAGGGCCAGGCCAGGAGGAGCACGAAGACGTTCGAGAGCTGGTTCAGCACGCTGGCGGTGCCCGTCCGAGTCCAGGTCATGCCCGCCGTCCACAGGATGAGCGCCAGGTAGGTGCCGACTACGGCCGCCGGGACCAGCACGCGCCACGCGCGCCCCGGCCGGAACACCTGCGCCGCCTCGGCCCGGAGCCGCGGCGACAGCAGCGTCTGCACCGCGAGGAAGGCGAGGCCGCCGAGCAGCCGCACCTCGGTGGCCCAGAGCGGCTCCGAGCGGTTCAACACGGGCTTCGCGAGCACGATGCCCACCGCCATCAGGAACATGGAGACCATGCCCAGCACCACGCCGCGGTGCAGCGAGCGCGCTTCGGTCGTGGCGGCTCCGTCGCCGTTCGGGACCCAGGCCCCCAGGAGGATGGCGGCCACCATCGCCCCCACCCCGGCGAGCAGCGACGGGTGCAGGGGCTCGCCCAGGTAGACCCAGGCGCAGAGCACCACGAAGGGGCTGTAGAGGCAGTCGACGATGGCCGAGCGGCCCGCCCCCAGGCGGTTCAGGCTGGCCAGGAAGAGCGAGTCGGCGATGGCGATGCCGATGCAGCCGGACGCCAGCAGCGTGAGCAGGTCGGCCAGGGGCACCCCGGGCGGGAACAACGGCGCGGGGCGGAGCAGCAGCGT
>Ga0172371_10014615_pt1 | contig 10095 bp, 9 predicted proteins | sample Lak12m_FD_114543 | JGI IMG/M metagenome (GOLD analysis project Ga0172371, IMG submission 114543) | Freshwater microbial communities from Kabuno Bay, South-Kivu, Congo - kab_022012_12m | ecosystem: Environmental > Aquatic > Freshwater > Lake | place: Democratic Republic of the Congo: South-Kivu... | reverse complement strand
GGCGGAGTGGTCAGTTTTATCCTATCCATACCCATCGTGCTTGCCATGCTTCCCATTCTCATCCCGATCCTCTCAAGCAACTTGCAGGGTTTAACCTCCGCGGCAACCACATCCCTGTTATTGTGCTGCCTGTATATGCCGGTTTACTACCTGCTTTTTGGCATCGTCACCGCCTTTATCCAGTCCGCATGGACACTGACCTACCTGCGTCTCACCCGAAAACCCGGTGATACAGAACCTGCACCGCTGGATGTGTTGCCGGAACTTCCCCCTGCCTTATGAAACGCCTGACACAGTTCCTGCTGATCTTTCTATTACTGCTCCCAACCGGGCAGGTATTTGCCCAGCAGGAAGCTGAGGCTGTCATATCCGCCCCGGACCTGACAGATTTTCCAACCGTCCACGCCTATCTGGATCTGCACAACGCGGATGGCACCTTTATTAGCGGCCTTACCGCCAACAGCATCTCGGTCGTGGAAGACGGGAAGGTGTTGCCCTTGACTGATCTGAACGAACAACGCATTGGCGTGCAGACCACTGTGGCGATTAATGCCGGGCCGACTTTCCTGAATCGCAATACACTCGGGATTTCCCGGTTCGATTATTTGGTGGAATACCTCAACCAATGGGCGGAAAGGCAAAAAGAAACCGGTCTGGATGACCTGAGCCTGATCACCAATTCGGGTATCCGGCAGGTGAATCTGAAGGATGTTCTAGCCTGGCAGACAGCCTTCGTGGCTTACAAACCGGATCTAAAAACCGCTGTGCCCTCGGTGGATCTTTTAGGCCAGGCGGTGGATATCGCCATGGGGTTCTCCTCCCGGACGATGATGGAAAAAGCGATCATCTACATTACTCCACTGCCGGATGTCCCTCTCGGACAGGTGCTGACAGATGTGGTTAACCGTGCCAACCAGGCAGGCACCCACATCTTTGTGTGGATGATCACCTCCCGTGCTACGTTTGATGACCCGCGTGCTGAAGAGTTGCGTCAATTGGCCATCCGGACTGGCGGGCAGTTCACCGCCTTCTCGGGAAGCGAACAACTGCCTCCCATTAGCACCATGCTGGAACCCCTGCGCTCCATTTATAAACTCAGCTACCATTCCACCGCCAGTTCCAGCGGACAGCATAACCTGGCTGGCCAGGTGGTGCTCAGCCAGCAGATCATTACCACCCTCCCTGTGCCATACAAAGTGACCATCCAGCCGCCCACGACGATCTATGTTTCACCGCCGGATCAGGTCATCCGTTCCACCACACTTACCAAAGGCGACCAACTGGCTTCATTGACACCCAGGAGCCAGCCGATCGAGGTGATGGTGGATTTTCCTGATGGGTATAAACGCTCACTGACTTCTTCCAGTTTAATGGTGGATGGTGAGATCGTGCAGGTAAACAAAGTAGCACCTTTCGAGCGCTTTAACTGGGATATCAGCTCCTATCAAAAAGCCGGCCGGCATATCCTTCAGGTTCAGGTGACTGATGAATTAGGCCTCACCAGCGTCAGCCGGGAACTGGCCGTGGATGTGGATGTCGTATTACCAGCCATCAATCGTTGGGCGGATTTTCTGGATGGCGGCGGCATTTACCTGCTGTTGTTCCTTATTTTTGCTGCCGGTGTGGGTTCCACTTTCCTGCTCATCCGCGCCAGGGAACTACGGAAGACGCGGGAGGCAAACACCCGTTCGGCGAATACCGGTGTACCCATCCACTCGATCAATAAACCCCACCAGGACCATCAGGCGGTTTCCAGTCTGGGCTTCAAATATAAACCCGCGGCCAGCAAAGGCGCCAGCCTGGTGCTCGTGACCCGTGATCTTGAATCCCCCGCGGGATACGATATCCAGTTGGGCGAGAGAAAGTTCACTATCGGTTCCGACCGCTACCTGGCGGATGTGGTCCTCAACATCGAGGGTGTGGAAACCCGGCATACAGTCATCTGGCACGACACGGAAGGCAATTATTACGCCGGTAATGCCATCCCTGAGGCCGTCACACTGGTGAACGATGTGCCGGTACCGGAAGGCGGCTGCATGCTAAAACCGGACGATCTCATCACCATTGGACCGGTTATTTACCGCTACCATGAGTACCCGGTGCACAGTAGTCATTAAATCAGGCGTTCCTTGACCACTGCCGCTAAATCGGGTAGAATCCACTCGCTTATTTGCCCCCGTAGCTCAATGGATAGAGCGCCTGCTTGCGGAGCAGTAGGTTGGGCGTTCGAGTCGCCCCGAGGGCACAAATGGGTGGAGCGGGAAGCCGCTCCATTATGCTATTAACTGGAAAAACAATTATGAACCATACCGATATTCAAATATTATTGACCAACGATGACGGCATCCGTTCGCCCGGGTTGTGGGCGGCCGCTGAAGCGCTTTCCTGCCTGGGGTATGTGACCGTAGCCGCACCGCGGGATCAGTGGTCCGGCGCCGGCCGCAGCCACCCCGCCACCACGGACGGCCGGGTCGATCTGCAGAAACTCAATGTGCATGGCGTGGATTGGACCGTATATGCCGTCAATGGCACACCGGCACAAAATGTGGCATACGGCGTTCTGGAGATCTGCCCGCGGAAACCCGACCTGGTGGTATCCGGCATCAATTATGGCGAGAACGTCGGTTCCGGTACAGCCATTTCCGGCACTGTCGGCGCTGCCCTCGAAGGTGCCGCGTTCGGTATTCCCGCCATGGCGGTCTCCCTTCAAACACCATCCTCTTTGAATTTCACCTATTCTCTCGAGGTGGATTTCTCATCCGCGAAGCATTTTGTGACTCTCTTTGCTGAACTGCTGTTGAACCATCAAATGCCTGCTGACGTGGACGTGCTCAAGATCGAGATCCCGGACACAGCCACACCGGCTACTCCCTGGCGGGTGACTCGCGTTGGGATGAACCCCTACTACCAGGTCTCCCTGCCAAAACGAAAACGATGGGAGGATCCCAACCCGATGCAGTATGCCATCCAGTATGAGAAAGAGGACCTGGATCCTGATTCTGATGTCCATGCCTTGCGGGAGCAAAAGGTGGTATCCGTTACGCCATTGACCCTGGATATGACTTCAAATGTCAGTCTGACTGACCTGGATAATAAACTGCATACCTTCATCACAGGCGATCCCACTGCCTGTGGTCCCGAATAAACTGGCTTTGCTTTATCTTATGACGGTCATAGTTCACCTATGACCGTCATACTTTTTTTATCCCTGTGGATCGTGACTAATGGCGCATACGGAATGAAGGACAGTGGCGTATCATAAGGTCATCGTAATCAAACTTTCAAATGGAGATGAGAAAATGAACGAAAATCAAACCCCGGTTGTAAAGAACAAACGCCCCAATCTGCTGGGCGGTCTGATCCTGGTGCTGGTCGGAGTACTGGCATTAGTAGCTAATTTCCTGGGCAACACCCCGTATACGCTCTGGTTCCTGCCGTTGTTGGGGATCATCTTTCTGGCCTCCGGCATCATTGCCGGCAAACGCGGACTACTCATACCCGGCGGTATTCTGCTGGGCATAGGTGTCGGTACCTTGCTGGTGGCACACTATCTCACCCCGCCTTCCGAAGAAATGCAAGGCGGTATTTTTATGCTGGCCTTTGCAGGAGGCTGGGTGCTCATCACCCTGCTTTCGCTGGTGGTCAAGGATGCTGAAGATCAAACCCGCGTGATGTGGTGGCCGCTGATCCCCGGCGGCATCATCGGTGCCATTGGCGCGGCGCTCCTGCTGGGTGAAAAAGGCCAGGTCGCTCTGGAGTACTTCGGCAAGGGTTGGCCGGTGATCCTGATCGCTGGCGGCTTATATCTGATCCTGCGTCGGCGCGAACTGCAGGGAAAATAATAAGTAAGAAGTAAACCAGGTGAATGATCCCCCGGTATCGGGGGATTATCCTTTAAGTCACCCTGAGGAACGAAGGGTCTCTACCCCCATCCTCTTCGCTTAGCGTCCCCACCGAGGGGTATTCCGCGAGGTCTCGGAAAACAATGGGAATCACCCTTTCTGTTCTGCATCCCGGCTGCCGGTGGTTAGCCAGGTACAGTCCGATTCGCCGCCCAGCCGCCAATTCATCACCCAGCTGCCGTTCGTTACCCTTCCGCCAGTTCGTCACCCTGAGGAACGAAGGGTCTCTACCCCCATTCTCTTCACTTAACGTCCCCGCCGAGAGTTTTTCCGAAAAGATTCGGAAAACAATATGGGTTGCCCTTGCTGTTCTTCATCCCGATGCAGTTCGCCGCCCTGCCGCCAGTTCGTCACCCTGAGGAACGAAGGGTCTCTGCTTTTGAGCATCAAATACTACCTCTCACAGGGTGCATCTCGATGAATAGCCAAACGGGTAAGTTTCCATTTATAATGGAAATCATCCCATGCCAGGCAGATAAAAATGCAAACAATTGACCTCACCCCGTTTTTTGCTCAACTCACCCCGGACGAGAAATCGCTGGTGGAAGGTTTGGATACCCCGGTGAAAATATCCCGTTTCCTGGATACGGTGAAGTACCCGGGCGGTGAGCGTAATCGCAGTATGGTCAATGTGATCCGCGACCGGCAGGCGCACTGCCTGGATGGCGGCCTTTTTGCTGCATTGATGCTGCATCGGCTGGGCTATCCGGCGCAAATGATCGACCTGCTGCCCGAACCCGGCACCGATGATGACCACATCCTGGCGCTGTTCAAGCAGAATGGGCGTTGGGGCTGTGTGGCAAAAAGCAACTTTACCGGGTTGCGTTATCGAGATCCGGTCTATGCCTCGCTGCGCGAGCTGGTCATGTCCTATTTCGAAGTATTCTTTAACGCTGCCGGGCAAAAGACCCTGCGTGGTTACACCCGACCCATCCGATTGGCTGGTTTTTCCCGCTGGAACTGGCTCACTGAAGATTCGGGTGTGGACCGGATCGAAAAATACCTGAAGAGCCGGAAAACCACCTCCCTGCTCACCCCGGCTATGATCGCCAGCCTATCAGATATGGATGAGCGCTCCATGCAGGTGGGGATGATCGGCGTCAATATGGATGGCCTGTACAAGGGCTGATCAAGTATCTTCAAACAACTCAACCACCCCCTCACCTAAAGTTACGTTTGCTAGCTTCAAACTTCGTCGATCAACGCGGCGCGGGCAGGCGCGCCATCCGATCCGGCCAGCTTCAGCGGCAGGCAGATCAGAGAATAATATCCTCCGGTGACCGCATGCAGATCCAACCCCTCGATGATGACCAACCCGTCCCTCAACAGGGTTTCATGGGTGGGGGTGCTGTGTTTATACGGCGCCACGGAGAGGTAATCGACGCCCACCAGGCGTGTACCCCGCTCCACTAAAAACCGGGCGGCATCTTCCGTGATCGCCACAAAATGGGTGTCAAACTCCTTTATCCCGTCTGCCCATAATTTGGAATTACGGGTTTTAAACAGCAGCCGGGTGGAACCGGCAGGGATGTGCACCTTTTCCAGGGCTTGCCGGTCGATCAGATCAACCTCATCCGGCATTTCCACCACAAAACAGGGGCCGATCAGTTCATCCAGCCGGATGTCATCCACTCCCTTTTCAGAGACGCCAAAATGGACCGGTGCGTCTATATGCGTGCCGCTATGCACGCCCATGGTTATCCTGGATACATTGGAGTTGGCGCCTTCCTCCATTTTGTTGATCCGCCCCAATTGAATTGCCGGGTCCCCGGGCCAGACCGGTGTGCTATTTGAAAGTGTCAGCGATACATCAATGATCCGCATAGGTTCTCCTTGTATTTTGGTGATCCATAAATAACCACCGGTGCGTGCTGGAAATATGAATATCCAAGTCTTACGGTACCCGAATTTTCGGGGCCACAGCAAAGCGCCAGGAACGGGAATCCTTCATGATGAAATCATCCGCTGCGGATGGACCCCAGGTACCTGCTTCATAAATGGGAAGATTCTGCAAGGGGTAATCCTGCCAGGCGTGGATGATGCTGGTGGTGAAAGCCCAGGCGGCTTTGACCTCATCGCTGCGGGTGAACAATGTGGCATCACCCAGCAGGCAGTCCAGTAATAAACGCTGGTAGGCTTCCGGAGGATTCGCACCAAAGGTTTCCTTATAAGTGAATTTCATGTCCACCGGTTGGATATGCTCCACCAGCCCCGGTTGTTTGGCACCAAAGGAGAGTGTAATGCCCTCATCCGGCTGGATGTTCAGCACCAGGCTGTTAGGTGCATCAAAAGCGATATTTTCATTCTTGAACATGGCTAGCGGCACCTGTTTGAATTGGATCGCGATCTCGGTCAGCCGCTTTGCCAGGCGTTTCCCGGTCCGGTAATAGAACGGTACTCCCGACCAGCGCCAACTATCCACAAATAATCTGCCAGCCATATAAGTTTCGGTGGTGCTGGTTGGGGAAACCCCCGGCTCATCCCGGTAAGACTTCACCCTGGCTTCGTTGATAAGGCCGGAAACATATTGGCCCCGCACTGTATTTTGAATCACGCCTTTTCCCTGCATCTTCTTCAATGCCTGCAGCACTTTCACCTTCTCATCCCTTACAGATCTGGCATTGATCGAAGCCGGAGCTTCCATCGCCGTTAAAGCGAGCAGTTGTAGCAGATGATTCTGGAAAACATCCCGGATAGCGCCTGCTTTCTCATAATAATTCGCCCGGGATTCAACCCCCACTTCCTCAGCCACGGTGATCTGGATATGATCAATGTACTGCCGGTTCCACAATGGTTCAAAGATACCATTCGCAAAGCGGAAAACCAGGATGTTCTGGACGGTTTCCTTGCCCAGGTAATGGTCGATGCGGTAGACCTGCGACTCCGAGAAGACAGAATGCACGATCGTCTCCAATTCCTCAGCAGAATCGGTATCGGTGCCGTAAGGCTTTTCAATGATGATCCGCTTCCATCCCTGAGCCTCCCGGTTCAGGTCATGCCTGCCTATCTGCTGGATGATCGGGATGTACGATTCCGGTGGGGTGGCCAGGTAGAAAAGCACCTGTCGGATGCCATCTTTTTCAAGGTTATCACTGAGCCGCTGGTAGCCGTTGTCATCATCAAAATCGGATTGGATATATCTTACCCTTTGGGCAATGTCCTGGAAGATATTTTCCGCCATAACCTGCTGCGGATTTTCGCTTTGAATGGATTCCCGGATGACGCTCTGCAATTTGGTGTGGTCCCAATCGCGGCGGGCGAAGCCGTGGATAAATAGTGTCTCCTTGATCTGGCCGGTTTTGTGGAGCTGATAAATAGCCGGGATTAATTTACGGTATGCCAGGTCGCCCGTGACCCCGAAGATCACCAGAGCGGTTCGATCAATTAATGCTTCATTCATGCGGTCTGCCCTTGATGTTGTTTTTTTTATCAATAATCTGGCACCGGAAAGCGGTCGCGGACATTCACGGTTGGGACAGGGAATCTATTTAATAATTATAATATCAATAATTGTGGGATCCTTGCTGCCGGACCCCCGCGATGGCTCCTTTGACTTCGTTCCAAAGATGGTAAGACTAGCGTGAACAAAGACCGGGCCTCTGCTGATCGCCGCCCGGCATCTAAAAGCGTATTTGGAGTAAGGTGGATGGGGGATGGGGAAACAGACCCTCATGGACTGGGGAGCCGCAGACACGAATGGGGTAAATACCTGAACACACTATCGTGCAACAGAACAAATTCAAGGATTTACAGGATCCGTTTTAGTAATACCACAATTAAGATCCAGTTTATAATAAAATATAGGTTCAGTTTTGGTTTCATGGAGTTAGAATGGGTATCGAAAATCTTCCAGAGAGTATTAGATCTACGTATAAAATTCAGGAATGGAGACACGCCTCCGCAATCCTTGAGAGAGACTTTCCTAATGAACTGAACGACATTATTGACGTACTTGGCCGCTTCAGGCTGTTAAAATCCGAAATACTTCAGCCTGGGGGGAGAAAATCAACTATTGCTGATCGTTTTGATAACCGGTTCCGTTCTCTTGGATGGTCCGAAAAATCTTTTGATACAGGAATTATTGTAGATGGTGTGGAAAGAGATTCCCCTACCCACAAGGTAGATAATTATAAGAATAATATTGCGGTTGAAGTAGAATGGAATAATAAAGACCCATTTTATGATCGAGATTTGAACAATTTCCGATTACTCTTTGATCTCAGGGTTATCAGTGTTGGAGTAATTATTACTCGTTGCTCTGAGTTACAGATAATATTTGACGAACTTGAAAAAGGCAGCAGTTATGGTACTTCAACAACCCATTGGAATAAACTCATTCCACGCCTTGAGGGTGGTAGCGGTGGCGGTTGTCCTATACTAGTATTTGGCATAACAAGAGGTCTATATATAGAAAATGAATGATTATTCAGATCTTTTATCACTAGGGAAATTTGGAACCATCCTTGCCGACCCCCCTTGGAAATTTCTTAATCGAACGGGTAAGATGGCGCCTGAACATAAACGGTTATATCGATATCACACGATGTCAAATGAAGAAATATTATCGATGCCAATAAAGGAAATCGCATTACCTAAATCTCATTTATATTTGTGGGTACCAAATGCGTTAATAAATCTCGGTTTAGATGTCATGAAATCTTGGGGATTTGAATATAAAACCATGCTGATTTGGTATAAAATCCGGAAAGACGGTGGCCCTGACAGAAGAGGAGTGGGGTTCTATTTTCGAAATGTAACCGAGGTAATCCTTTTTGGCACCAGAGGTCAATTTCGGACATTACAACCAGGGAGAAGTCAGGAAAATATAATCATTTCACAAAAACGTGGTCATTCGATAAAACCTGACGAGCTCTATCCCATCATTGAATCCTGTAGTGAAGGACCCTATGTTGAATTATTCGCCAGACGTATTAGAACAAACTGGATTTCATGGGGTGATGAGGTGGAAGGTCCACTTGAAAGCAACTTACAATACCCCAAAAAAGAGGTTTTTTATCAACAGAGAATTTTAGATAAAGAAATAAAGGTTTTGTAATACACAAGAAATAATTATTTTTAGGGACCAGGTGGATAATCGCAATCTGGTTTATACATCCCTCAACTGTATTGCTATAAACTTTTGCATGCGCTAACTTATAGATTACCTCATCCAACCACTAATTGGTTGGTTTTAATACCGGAAATTCAAGATATTTTATACCGTTCAACAAGTTGCCAGTTTTCTTTTTGTTTATTCCACCCCATTGTTTAAAATAAAAAGCCGTATGATCGCGTTCGCATATCTCTTTTATTCGAAGTATCCATTCTTTTTCTATAGGCCTTGAATTTGGCCCTGATTCTCCACCTATAATTGCCCAATCGACATTCGATAAGTCAACATTCCTTATTTGGCTAATTAGAGGTTCGAAGGATACAAAACGCACGCTTGATTGCACATTATTTAGGAGACTAATTCGGTAAGTAAAATCTTCGGATTCTACAGTGACACCTAACCAAACATTTATCGGCCAGGATATACGATTACTTATTTCTTCAAGCCTTTCTGCCCTTTTTGTGAGGATTTGGTAATAATGCCAAGGAGACTTACACATAGTATCGACTAGTCTAATAATAAATTCATCTGGTACGTCCTTATGAAATAAATCGCTCATACTGTTGACGAAGATCATCTGAGGTTTTTTCCAGGACATCGGAAGCTCGATTAGTTCTTCGTGAATGGTTAAGTTGAATCCGTTTTTATAATTCTTGACCCCCATTGCCTTTAAGCGTAAAGACATTCGCTCCGCATAGCAATTTTTACAGCCTGGGCTGACCCAACCAGTTATCGGATTCCAAGTAGATTCCGTCCATTCAATTCTAGATTTTGTTGCCATTATTGCTTTCCTTCTTAAAATAGATCTATTTATTATATAGCACGTATATTCTATTATTACAAGTCCAAGGGATACTGTTTCGACATGATTTGTTCCTCCTCGGTAAGATTTAGTTTATCGAGGATAATTTGTCCTTTAGGTGTGTCAAGCCGATAAAATTCAATTTTCTTATAATCCGTAACTACTCAGGCAGGTGAGACAAAAGAAGGTAAATAAGGTGTAGCTGCAAGAGCTAAGCGCAAGACATCCAAGATTGGTTGCCCATTCTTGCGGGCAGTAGAAATGTAGCCACGGATCTG
>Ga0172371_10014614_pt1 | contig 10095 bp, 6 predicted proteins | sample Lak12m_FD_114543 | JGI IMG/M metagenome (GOLD analysis project Ga0172371, IMG submission 114543) | Freshwater microbial communities from Kabuno Bay, South-Kivu, Congo - kab_022012_12m | ecosystem: Environmental > Aquatic > Freshwater > Lake | place: Democratic Republic of the Congo: South-Kivu... | reverse complement strand
CTTCAGATGCCGGCGCTTCGGAACTTGCCTCGGCCTGGGATGCGGCAACGGATTCGCTTGCCGGCGCCGAAGATGCGGCCGGTGTGTTCTGGCAGGCGGCAAATACCACCGTAACCATCAAAACCGCAACTACGATCGCTACAATTTTTTTCATCATAATTTTTTTCTCTCCTCTTATTTTTTTTATGTTATCCGGCGTTACCGCCGGGATACCATACGTTTTTATTTTATTTAGGTGCGTTGTTCGCCCTCCGGCCCTGGACGGATCCGGGCCGGAAAGCATGCCCTTTTTTGTATTTTGGGCAACAAAAATACACGGAAAGAAAATCATATTTTTTGCTTTCCCAAAATATTTCCTTCAGTTTTCTCTGGATCGACTAATTGGGTGTCTGTAAACAATACGCTGGGCAGTATGGAATCAATTATTGCAGAGCGGCTGATCGCATATCGTCGGCCAAAGTATGTTCCGATATAATTGGCAGCCTGGACCAGGAATGATTCGTCAGCATTTTTGCGGGGCACTCCTTGCATAAGGAGTGCGCCGCAAAACTTACAATAGGAGGTACATGAATATTGGACACTATTGAAACCGATCTTCGCCTTTGAAGCGTTTCCTCCCGTTCTGATAACCCCAGGTGTTCCTCAAGCAATCATTCAGGTTTAGCCATCTGCCATCCGTTGCCCTCCATTAAAGATTAATGCTGATTGTCTTTCTGTTCGCAAGTCAAATCTTTTTTATTCCAAGGGAAACTTTACGGCTTTACCCGTTGCGGCTGATTTGTCAATCGCAAATACCAGTTCCATTGTTTTGGACGCGTCGGCAATATTGCAGTGCGATTCTTTGCCCGTCTGTATGCATTCTATGAAATGATTGATTTCACCGGAGAAGGGATGATGCGTTACGTCGCCGTTATCGGGCAGTATGGTCGGAATGGTCAGGTAGTCGGTCTGCCCCTTGAAGCGTTTCGAATATACGCGGTTGTTGCGCATCGTTCCGTTGTCCCCGAAAACGTCCATGTTGAATATATACGGAGTCACGCAGTCAAAAAGCGCTGAGGATTTCGCAATGATCCCGTTCTTAAATTTGATAATCGCCGTTATGTTGGGGTCGTATTCATAGCCCTGCTCGGCGCGGTTCCCGTTTGACCATGCAAACACTTCTTCCACGTCGCTGTTGCTCATATAGCGGATAAAATCAAGTGCATGGCATCCCGCAAAAGTAAAAGAGCTAACGCCGTCTTTCTTGGTTTTAGCCCATTCAAGCAGTTTATATTCAGGAGTAAAGTGGTGGATATAGTCGCATCCTACATAGGTCAATTTTCCAAGCGTTCCGTCATTTACGAGGTTCTTCGCAATTTCTACGGTCGGATTCCACCGCAAAACAAAACTGACCACCGTTTTGACGCCGGCTTTCTTCACTTCGTCCCGGATCGTTTTCGTTTCTTCCCAGGCCAGGCCGACCGGTTTCTCGCATACCATATGTTTTCCGGCCCTTGCGCAAGCGGTCACGGTTTCTTTATACGTCCGAGGGATTGCACATACGGAAATGATGTCGATATCCTTGTTCTTCAGCATTTCATCCAAACTGTTGTAAATTTGGCAATCCAGATTCGTTTCCTTCAGCTTTTTTTCGGCATTCTCTTTGCTGATATCATATACGCCAAGCACTTCGGTATATGGATTCTTCTGGTATGCTTTAATATGCTCGCCCGATACCCATCCTGTTCCGAAAATTCCTACCCCAAATTTCTTTTGCATTTGAAAGACCTCCTAAAATATAAAGTTGAATTAAAAAGTTTTCGATTTGCATTTAAACTGCATTCTACACTCAAAAATATAATTTATTTCCAAATCCTTTAATAGTATAATAGTATTGATAATTAGCACAGGGCAACCGCGGCTGAAATATTAGCCTATTTTATCTTTAAATTTTAAAAAAATGTTTCCTTTTTATTGTAATTTGTTGTATAATAATGATCAAGATTAGCATTATTTTTCATCATATGCAACATCAGACTATCTGTATTCTACACACAACTTCGTAGTTAGCAAAATGTTATTAATTTTTAGCACATTATTGCATTTTCCAAACAATAAGCCTATGTGTAGGCTTTTATTAGTATGTTTTAGTATTATATTATCCGATAATAGTACTGAGTTATTGTATATGGATCATTGGGCTAATATTTATAATATAACCAACAAAATCGACCAAGGAGTGATATGAATATGGATATTATTCTTGACAATAATAAAATGGAAAAACTAGTAAACAGCTTCTCCCTGCTAACCGGTCTGACTTTCGGCATTTTCGATATCAATTGTAAGGAGCTGCTGCTATGCAAGCATCCGCCTGCGTTCTGCGAACTGATGAGAAGCTCGATACAGGGAAACCAGAAGTGCCTGGACAGCGACGCCGTATCGCTTAGAATCGCCGGGGCACGCAAAGACAACTACTGCTACCGCTGCCATGCCGGCCTGATCGAGGCATGCGTGCCAGTAATAGAAAACGGCGAGTTGTACGGTTATCTGATGTTCGGCCAGATCCTTGACGATACGTCGTATGAAACGCAGTGGAAAACAACGGAGGAGTGCTGCCAGTGGCATAATGACCTCAATCTGCTGAAAAAATTTTTTTTCAAGCTGCCGCGGCTTTCCAACGAACAGATCACGTCTTTCATGGAGATCATGAAAGCCTGCACTTCCTATATCGTGCTGCAGCACATCGTTCAATCCTATCGGCAAACCGACGCGGAAAGGATCCTGTCCCATATTCATGATAATTTTGATAACGGCATAACGCTCGATTCCATTTCTTCGGCACTGAATATGAGTAAAACAAAATTGTGCAATACCGCAAAAAACGAGTTTAATAGCACCATAGGGGAGCTGATCATTAAAAAGCGCATAGAGGCAGCAAAAACATTCCTTAAAACCACGGATCTGTGTATCTATGAGATCTCCTGCCGCGTCGGGGTCGCGGATTACAATTATTTTTCCCGAATGTTTAAAAAGCAGGAGAACCTGTCCCCGTCCCAGTATAGGACGGCCAGCAGGATGGGTACTGTAAAAAAATTCTCGGAAATCTAAATCGGGCCCGCAAAGGGGGAGCCGTCCCCCTTCTCTTTTTATACCCTCTCTTTTATTCTTGCTGCCTGAATATATAATCTCCTCTTTAAAGGCTTTAGGACGGCAAAACCGCCGTAATTATGTTAACGGCATAGAGCTTGGTGCAATACCTGGCTCCTTTTTTTCGCAATATTTTTCAAAAAATTATATATTCTCCATTTTTCCTCTCGCCAAACGCAACATTATCGTGTAAAATAATGTTTGATTGTCCGGGGACGCGCAAGCGCGGCCGGCAGCGTATTTTAATAATGTATTAATTTTTCGGTTATTTATCCCTTTTTAGGTTTAAATAATATAAAATGAAAATATACTGAAATATAAACTATAGGAGCTTCGTAAATGACCAGAGAACCGAATACGGCATCACAGGGAGATAAAAACAAAAGAAAGATTCTTATTATAGTAATATGTATATTGGCCGCGGCATTGGTAGTCACTGCCGTAATGTTCCTGGGCCAGGTCTACAACGGGCTGGCTCTGGAAGGCGTATCCGTGCAGGGTGTAGATATCAGCAAAATGGATCTGAACCAGGCGTTGTCCGCAACGTCGGGGATTCCCCAGGAAATGCTGAAGGATATAAAAATCACGGTCGATTTCGACGGGGAAACCTCGTCTTTTACCGCCGAGGACCTTGGCCTCACAACCAATTATGAGGATGTGGTGTCCCAGGCGCTTGCTTACGGGAACACGGGAAACATCTTTGAACGCATTTCAAATGCGAACACAGCTAAAAAACAGGGCAAAGATTTTAAGGTCAACGTACTTGCGGACCGCAATACGGTCCTGGCCGCGCTTCAAACCATCAAGGATAAGCTGGACCGCCAGCCGATAGATGCGACGTTTGCATTCACGCCGCGCGGCTATTTGGAAGACGGAACGGTCTACCAGCCGGACGAACAGGAAATGATAGAGAAATCCGCGGCCAGGGAAAACCTGGGCCTGCCGGAAGACCTTGTGCGGATCCCGGAAGACCAGATGCCCAGTATCCTGCGCTACGATTACTGGCAAAATGACCATTACGTGGAAGACTATGTGCCGGCGGACGCCAATATCTCCCGTTTCGAATATACGGACGAGGTGGTAGGCCGCACCTTCAATATAGAATCGGTCGCGGACATCATCATCGCGCAGGTGGAAAACAGCGTTTTCTCCACCATAAAGGCCCCGGTGGAATACGCACAGCCCCAGGTAACGGCAGAAGATCTTAAATCAAAAACGCAGCTGGTGGCTTCCTGGACGTCCAGTTATTCCAGGCATGAAGGCTACAACCGCAACTGGAACGTCGCCAAGCTGTCCGGCATATTAAACGGCGTAATCATAAAGCCGGGCGAAGAGTGGTCCATCAACGAACAGGCCGGTGCCCGTACATTGTCCAACGGCTGGCTGGAAGCGGCCGGCATCGTCAACGGCGGGTATGTCCCGGAGGCGGGAGGCGGCGTTTGCCAGCTTTCCAGCACAACCTACAACGCAGCCATCCGTGCGGCGCTGGAAATCACGGATGCAACGCACCACTCCATATCTTCGGACTATATTCCGCTGGGCTTTGATGCGACAATCAGCACCGGCGGTCCGGACCTGAAACTGAAGAACCCGTACGATACGCCGATCTATATCGTTTCCTACGTTAACCCGGAAGAAACAAACGTAACGGTGGAGATTTACGGGCCGACCGTTGTAGATGAAAAATACGGCGATGTCATTTTAGACTTTACTTCCATTGACGGCGGCAGCTACGGAACGCCCGGTATGCAGATCATCTACAACACCGCGGTGTCGCCCGACGGCAAGCCCATCGCGCCCAACGCATCCTACGTCTACGCGCAGGCAAGGCAGGGCAGGATCGTTGAAACCTACATCCATTACCTGTCGCCCGACGGCGTCGAACTCGGTTCGGAGAATTTCCACAATTACAAGTGGGCGCCCATTAACGGAATCACCTATGTCAACGGCCCGCCGCCTCCCGGCACGCCGGCCGCAACGGTGGTCCCGGCGCAATAATAAAAAGTGCGTAAAACGCCATACAAAAGCCGCCCTTATAAAAAAGGCGGCTTTTTGATTGTTTCATTTTTCCGTTTACCGTCCAACGGTTCGGGTAAATGTCCTTTTATTCCTTTGCGATATCCCGCGTAAACATGTTTTCACCGTCTGTCAGGCTTTCGATACTGTCAAAACCCAGCCGCGCCAGCAGCTCGGTCACATACGGATTGTCCACCGGCGTTTTATATACGGCGGCCTCCCCGTACTGCTCCACATGTTCCCGCCCCTCCTCTTTGGGGATCAGCACCCTCGGGCCGCCCACGCAGCCGCCCACGCAGCCCATTCCCTCAATAAAGTTGGCGTGGATATTGCCGCCCGTGATATCGCCGAGCAGCGCTTTCAGCGCGGGCACGCCGTCCGCCTGCACTGCGCGCAGCGGGATCTTTCTATCCGGTACCAGCCTGTTCAGCGTATCCTGCACCGCGCGGCTTACGCCGCCGGTATGCGCGTATATCCGCCCCGCAAGAGAGGAATGGTCCCTAAGGTCCTCCCCGCAGCCGGCAGGGTCGATCCCGGCGATCTCAAAAACGTCACTGATTTCCTTGAATGTCAGAACATGATCCACCGCACCGGCAATATCGGCTTCCCTGGCCTCCGCCTTTTTGGCAAGGCAGGGGCCGATGAACACCGTCTTCGCCTCTGGATACAGCTTTTTAATGGATCGCCCGCAGGCAATCATGGGAGATACGGAAGGCGGGATATGCGGAACCAGCAGCTTATAGACCTTGCGGATCATCCCGATCCATATGGGACAGCAGCAGCTGGTCAGAAGAAAATCGCTGTCCTTTAATATGCTCCGGTCAAATTCCAGCGCTTCCTTCAGCGTCAGTATGTCCGCAAACAGCGCCACTTCTATCATCCCGGAAAACCCCAGCTTCTTGAAAGCCGTGCGCAGGCGGCCGGGGGAAACGTCCGGGCTGAACTGGCTTGAAAACGCAGGGGCGATCATCGCGTATACGGGCGTTTCCTTTTGCTGCAGAAGCTCAATTACAGGCAGAACATCCCTTGCCGCCGTCAGGTTCTTTTGGCTGCACGCATCAACGCAGGCGCCGCATCCCATGCAGTTTTTAAGGGAAATCACCGCGTTGCCCGCCTCATCCTTTTCAACCGCGTCAAATACGCACGCCTTCCTGCATTCCTCATCCCTACAGCCGCAGTCCGCAAGCCGGATAACCGGCGCATACCTTTCCGGATTCAGCAGGCAATCCAGATGGTGCGGGTCAAACCCGCCCTCTTCGGGCACGGCGCCCTCCTGCCTGCACAACGCCGCCCGGACCGAATTTTTATATAGTTCCTCAAAAGGGATCATTTCTTTCCCCTCTTTCATCTTTTTTATTTATTGTAACCCGGTTTGAGGCGGGGTTCAACCGGATATTTTTTAATAAAAATTTTACGCGATTCCCTATTGACTTTCATCTAGCCAGGGCATATACTTAACAATCATAATATTTATAATTTATAAATATTATAAATGATAATCAAAGGAGACGTCCATTGAAAAACGAGGACCTTGCACGGGAACTTATGCTGGCCTTCACCAACATGCGCAAACACCACACCAAATACCATACCCATGCGCATGCCAAGCGGAGCGAAATAGCGATCATGACCATCCTTGCATCGCGGCGCAACAAGAACGGCCTGAAGATCACGGATATCAGCAAACGCTTAAGCCTGCCGCCTTCCGCGGTCACGCCGGTCATCAACGGGCTGGAAGAAAAAGGCATGGTGCAGCGCCAGAATTCGCCGGAAGACCGCCGGATTGTCCTGGTCAGTTTAACGAAAGCAGGCCACGATTTTTTTGAAAAAAAACAAAAGTTCTTTTTGGAAAAGTCCGTCCAGCTGGTCGAATACCTGGGCGAGGAAGACGCAAAGGAATTCGTCCGCCTGTTCGGCAGAATCTTCGAATTCATGGACAAGGAATTTAAAGGCGAAGAATAGTCCCGGACCCATCCGGGCATAATATTTTTAGATTTAAGAAAGGATACGTTATGTTCAAACTGGCAAAATATTTAAAACCGTTCATATGGATGCTCATCTTGTCCTGTGCGCTTTTGTTTGTCCAGGCCATGAGCAACCTGTATTTGCCAAACTACATGTCAGACATCGTGAACGTCGGGATCCAGCAGAACGGCATTGAGGATTCCGTTCCGGATGCCGTCAGCCAAAACGGCCTTGCGCTGATGACCACCTTCATGACGGAAGACCAGAAAACCCAGGTTTCGGAAAGCTACCAGCTGGTCGGCAAAAACAGCCTCAGTGCAGAAGAGTATGCTGCGTACGCGGAAAAATACCCGAAGATCGAAACCGAAGACATCTATGTCCTGAAAAGCATGGACGCGGACGGACGCGCAAACCTGAATTCGATATTCGGCGAAACCACCTGGACAATGATCAATTTTATGAAAGAGCAGACCGCGGCGAGCGGGCAGGATACGTCCGTCACAACAACAGACCTTTCGGATTTTGATTTCTCCACGGTCTACGCCCTGCTTCCCCAGCTGCAGCAGATTCCGTCCCAGGCGTTTGATTCGGCGCGGGAAGCGGCCCTATCTACGCCGGATACATTAAAATCCCAGACGGGCTCCGTACTGGTCAAGAATTTTTATACGGAACTCGGGGCGGATATCGGCCAGATTCAGAACGGCTATATGCTGCGCATCGGCGGGTATATGCTCCTCATCTCCCTCGTCGGGATCGTTGCGGCCATCATCGTGGGCTACCTTGCCTCCAAGACGGCGGCGGGCGTGGCGCGGGACATCCGCCGCGACCTCTTCACCAGAGTGGAGAGTTTCGCAAACCGTGAATTCGACCAGTTTTCAACATCCTCCCTCATTACCCGCACAACCAACGACATCACCCAGGTGCAAACCATCCTGGTCCTGGGAATCCGTATGATCATCTTTGCGCCCATCATGGGCATCGGGGGCGTGATCATGGCCATAAACGAAAGCGTTTCCATGGTTTGGATCATCGCGCTCGCGGTCATATTGCTTCTGGGCATCATGCTGGTTGCATTCTCCATCGCCCTGCCCAAATTCAAGAAAGTGCAAAAACTGATCGACGGCATCAACCGCGTCATGCGGGAAAACCTCGGGGGCATGATGGTCATCCGTGCGTTCAGCACACAGAAACATGAGGAAAAAAGGTTCGACAAGGTCAATACCGAACTGACCGGCACCAGCCTCTCAATCGGCAAGCTGATGGTGATCATCTTCCCTGCCATGATGCTTATTATGAACGCGGTTTCCCTTCTGACCGTCTGGGTCGGCGCAAGGCAGATTGCGGATTCGGCGCTCCAGGTGGGAGATATGATGGCGTTCATGCAGTACGCCATGCTCATTATTTTCGCATTTTTAATGCTTTCCATGGTTTTCATCATGGTGCCGCGCGCGTCGGTGTCGGCGCAGCGCATCGCGGAAGTGCTGGCAACGCCGCTGAGCATCCACGACCCCAAAGAGCCAAAAAAATTCCCCGGCGAGAAGAACTGCACCATCGAATTCAGGGATGTATCCTTCCGCTATGACGGCGCGGAGGAAAACGTGCTCCACGATATCAGCTTCACCGCGCGTCCGGGCGAAACCACGGCGTTCATCGGCTCCACCGGCAGCGGCAAAACCACGCTTGTAAACCTTATTCCCCGGTTTTACGACGTCACCGGCGGCAGCATCACCATAGACGGCATGGATATCCGGGAAGTCACCCAGCACGACCTGCGGGAAATGATCGGTTATGTTTCCCAGAAAGGCATCCTGTTCTCGGGCACCATCGCCTCCAACCTCCGCTACGGCAAGGAAGCGGCGACGGACGAAGACCTTGAGAATGCGGCTTCAATAGCCCAGGCGGCCGATTTCATACACGAAAAAGAAGAAGGATTCGAATACGCCATCGCGCAGGACGCAACCAACGTGTCGGGCGGCCAGAAGCAGCGGCTTTCCATTGCGCGCGCGCTGGTCAAGAATCCGCCCATATATATATTCGACGACAGCTTTTCCGCGCTGGATTTTAAAACGGATGCGGCCCTTCGCCGCGCGCTGAAAAACCGCACGGAACGCAGCACCGTCCTGATCGTCGCCCAGCGCATCAGCACCATCATGAATGCGGAGCAGATCATCGTTTTGGATGAAGGCCGCATCGTGGGCAAGGGCACCCACCGGGAGCTTATGGAATCCTGCGAAACCTATGTGGAAATCGCCACATCACAACTGTCAAAGGAGGAACTTGCTTAATGGCTTCAGATAAATCATCCGGCCGCAGCAGCGGCGGGCAGAACAATACCGCCAACCCGTCCGGTACCGGGCGCAGGAACCGCGGTTCCATGGGCGGTCCCATGGGCGGCGGTCCCATGGCCATGATGGGTGCGGGCGGCGCAAAGGCCAAGGATTTCCGCGGCACAATGAAAAAACTCGCCCAATACCTCGGCCAGTATAAGGTCGCTTTGATTGCGGTGCTCGCGTTTTCCGTCCTGTCCACAATTTTTGCGATCCTCGGGCCCAAAATCCTGGGCAACGCGACCACCAAGATATTCGAGGGAATCATGGGTATTATCTCGGGCTCGGGCACCGGGATTGATTTCGGATACATCGGAAACATCATATTCACGCTGGCAATCCTGTACATCATCAGCGCGGGCTTCGCTTACCTGCAGGGATACATCATGAACAACATTTCCATGAAGGTCACCTATAACCTGCGGCGGGATATTTCCCAAAAGATCAACAAGCTGCCCCTGAAATATTTTGATAAGACCAGCCACGGGGAAGTCCTTTCCCGGGTCACAAACGATATAGACGTTTTAAACCAAACGTTAAACCAAAGCGTCACACAGATCATTTCCTCCATCACCATGCTGATCGGCATCATGATCATGATGTTCACCATCAGCTGGCAGATGACGCTGGTGGCCCTCTGCATCATCCCTGCGTCCCT
>Ga0172371_10014611_pt1 | contig 10096 bp, 13 predicted proteins | sample Lak12m_FD_114543 | JGI IMG/M metagenome (GOLD analysis project Ga0172371, IMG submission 114543) | Freshwater microbial communities from Kabuno Bay, South-Kivu, Congo - kab_022012_12m | ecosystem: Environmental > Aquatic > Freshwater > Lake | place: Democratic Republic of the Congo: South-Kivu... | reverse complement strand
TCCAGAATCTTCTTCGCGTATTTCATAATCAGTAGGCAATAATTTTTTGTATTCATTAATTTCTTTATCAACGTCCTCAACTTTATAACCAAAACCAATATGATTAAGTTTTAATATATTTCCTTCAATTCTTTTAAGAAAAGAAAAATAATTATTAAATTTATTCCAATCTTGGTGATTTTTGTTGATAAGTTTTTTATTTATATCAATATCAAATAATTTAATTGAAGACTCACTAATTTTAAAACCAGTAAAGTTATTATTAAATAATATTTTATGACGAGTAAGTAATTCAAAAATCGACATAATATATCATAACAAAACCCCGCCTAAGACGGCGGGGTTTTAACTTTAAAACCTTATAGACTTTTTAAATTTCTAGCCTTTAATATCCCATTCCACCCATACCTGGCATTCCGCCTCCCATTGGAGGGCTTACAGGATTTTTCTCAGGTAGATCTGTCACTAATGCCTCAGTTGTGAGGATCATCGTTGCGACAGAGACGGCATTTTCAACAGCAGTGCGAACTACTTTCAAAGGATCAATAATACCTGCCTTGATCATATTGATAGTTTCAGCAGTAGCCGTATCTTCAGTCTTTAGGACATCAAATCCCAAGCCATGAGCACTGGCCGTACGAGCTTTTGCAATCAATTCACCAGAGTTTAATCCAGCATTTTCCATAAGTTTTCGGAAAGGTGACTCAAGTGCCGTCTTAACGATTTCAAATCCAATTACCTCGTCTTTTTTTGCACCAGCTTTTTCTAAGTCTTTTATATTCATTTTTTGACTTATGTTTAACAAAGCGACTGCTCCACCAGGGACAATACCCTCTTCAAGTGCAGCTTTGGTAGCGGCGACCGCATCGATGACTCTTTCTTTTTTATCTTTCATCTCAACCTCGGTAGCAGCGCCAACATTGATGACAGCGACCCCGCCTGAAAGCTTAGCTAATCTTTCCTGTAATTTTTCTCGATCAAATTCAGAAGTAGTCTCGACTAATTCTCTTCTTATCTGAGCGACTCGGGCTTCGATCTTTGCTTTAGCACCTTTTCCACCGATGATTGACGTATTTTCCTTATCTGATTTTACTTTATCAGCCCGACCACAATCTTCTACCTCAATACTATCGAGTTTTTTACCAAGATCTTCTGAGATTACTGTACCACCAGTTAAGATCGCAATATCCTCAAGCATCTCTTTGCGACGATCTCCAAATCCAGGAGCTTTGACAACAAGCGCATTAAATGTACCTCGAAGTTTATTAACAACAAGTGTTGCCAATGCTTCGCCTTCTACTTCATCAGCAATAATCACTAAATTTTTAGAAACTTTAACAAATTTTTCCAAAAATGGTAATAAATCTGAGACCGCTGTAATCTTTTTATCAGTGATTAAGATATATGCATCCTCAACTTCAGCAACCATCTTATCTGTATCTGTTGCAAAGTAAGATGAGGCAAAACCTCGATCAAACTGCATACCTTCTTTATGGTCAAAGGTTGTTTCAAGGCTTTTACCCTCTTCAACTGTAATCACTCCATCTTTTCCACCAACGAGCTTTAAAGCATCAGCAATAAGTTTTCCAAGTTCTGGATCTCCTGCTGAAATCGTGGCTACATTTGACGCATCTTTAAGCGTAATCTTTGTTGACATCTTTTTTAGTTCCTCAACTACGTGTGCACTTGCCTTAATTAATCCTCTTCTCATGACCATTGGATTAGCCTTAGCAGTAATCATCTTAATTCCTTCATTGACTATTGATTGAGCTAAAACTGTTGCGGTTGTAGTCCCATCTCCTGCAATATCTGCAGTTTTTGAAGCAGCTTCTTTGACAAGCTGTGCACCCATATTCTCAAATGCATCTTCAAGATCAATTTCTTTTGCAACAGAGACACCGTCGTGGACAACGCTTGGTGCTCCCCATTTTTTATCAAGAGCAATATTACGACCTTTTGGACCAAGTGTCGTTGCGACAGCCGAAGCTAATTTATTAACACCATCAAGTAATTTTTCTCGAGCCTCTGCTCCGTATTTAATTTGTTTTGCCATAATAATTAAAAATTTAACTTATAATTTTTAATAAATCCAAAATTAAAAATTTCAAGTTCCAAATAAATTTAAATATTTAAATTTTAAAATTTAATTTTTATTTGTTATTTGTGATTTATTATTTATAACTTTATTGAATAACTGCCATAATATCTTTCTGTTCAATTAAAAGCCATTCCTCATGACCTACCTTTACTTCATTACCACCCCATTTTTTGTAAAGGACTTTTTGTCCAACTTTGACTATCATTCCACAAGAACATTTTTTATCTTCACAACATTTATCCTCACAACATGAGCTTCCTGGGCCAACTGCCATGATCTCACCAATTTGAGGTTTTTCTTTGGCATTATCAGGAAGGATAATCCCTGATTGAGTTTTTGTCTCAGCCTCAAGTGGACGAACTAATACATAATCGAAAAGAGGTTTGATACTAGATCCTGTTGTTTTTGACATAAGTATTTATATAGAATGAATTTATAACTTAAGTTTTAACAGAAAACATCTTAGTAAAAAATTTTATTTTTGTCAATAGGATGTTTACTCTGCTAAAGATATGGATAATCAAAAAAGCTCGTCAGAAATTGAAAAATTAATTACTCTTTTGCAATCGGCTGAGTTGCCTGCTAACTTACACGACAAAGCAATGCAACAGGTGGATAGAATTAACTTGGCTTTAAAATATGGAGGAAATCTAAGTCAACTTGATATCACAGCTAAATATATTGACTGGATTGTTAATCTTCCTTGGAATAAAAAAACAGAAGATATCCTCGATATAAATAAAGCTAAGGAAGTCCTTGATAAAAACCATTATGGTTTACCTAAGATTAAAGAAAGAATCCTTGAATATCTATCTGTACTTATAATGCAAAAACAACAAGCTACTTTAGATACTCACTCCCCTTGTCTTTTTTTTATCGGATTAGTCGGTACAGGAAAAACCACTCTTTCAAAATCAATTGCTGAAAGCTTAGGACGCAAGTTTGTAAGAATTCCTTTTGGAGGATTATCATCTGCTCTAGATTTACGTGGTCAATCAAAAACATCATCTGAGGCTGAACCTGGAATGATCATAAAAGCAATCCGAAGATCAGGTGTTAGAAATCCTGTTATCTTACTTGATGAACTAGATCGTATCACCCCAGAGTCCCGTGCCTCTATCATGGGAGTACTGATTGAATTACTTGATGCAAGTCAAAATAGTAACTTTACAGATTATTTTTTAGACTACCCTTTTGATCTCTCCCAGGTTTTGTTTATTGCAACAGCTAATAATACTAATAATATATCTACTGCTGTCATGGACCGACTCGAGGTAATCCAGATGCCTTCATATAATGATGAAGAAAAAATCGCAATCGGTAAAAACTACGTTCTTCCACAACAGTTAAAGATAGCAGGATTGACTAATGCAAACTTAACAATAGATGATGCTGTCTGGAGTAAAGTAACAAGACCACTTGGATTTGATGCTGGTATCCGTAGCATGGAGCGAACCGTTGAAACAATAGTTCGTAAAGTCGCTTTCAAAATTGTCTCGGGTCAAGGCAAAAGTTATATAATTAATGAAGGAAATATTAAGGAATACCTTTCCTAATAAATCACAAATTACAAAATTCAAATTTCAAATGAATCTCAGATGATAAATTATAAATATTGATTTGTGATTTGTTATTTATTATTTGTTATTTTTTACGTATATCTATCTGCCACCTTTGAGGCTCCGTATGAATGGGGTTTTATCTTCACCTCATATCCTGATCCGCGGATCATACCGACGACCTCTGTGATAAGCTCCCGGGTTTCACCATTATGACCAATATCAACATGAATTTGAATATCGTATTTTGAGATACCATTGGTTTTAAAAAACTCAACAAAATTTTCCGAAGTCTCAAGTGACATCGTCGCTTCTTGGTAAATTCTCTCTTTAAGCGAAATTTTTCTATCCTGAACAAGTCTTTTCCAAAAATATATTCCTCCCCAACCTATCCTATGAATAATTAAAGCTGACACAAAATCATATTTATTTTTTTCAATTTTTTGTGAATCAGTACCGACAATAATCTCATACTTCGCCTTCTTATCAGATCCCATAAAAGAAGAAACAATCTTTTTTAGTTTGGGAAGATCTACTTTTCCATAAGTCGGACTTTGATAATCCATAAATCAGTAATAGATTTTACCATATTCACAAAGTTTCCTCTTGCTCTGGGTAAAAAGCAGGAGTTGTAATAAGAAGCATTTTCAACTTACCAACATATTTAAATTTTGAACCTGCAGGAATTACAACTAAATCTTCTTTTTTACAATTCTCTCTTTGATTGTTAATTTCAAAATAACCCTCACCTTCTAAAATATAATAAATGAAGTCGCATTTATGTTCAATAATAGTTGTGTCGTGACCACGTTCTGTCTCAATCTGGCAAACACCTGTTCTTGAAGTCAATTCAATAACTGGAAATTTCTTACCTTTGATACCAACTTTTTCAAAAGAAAAATTTTCTGGTTTTTTTAGAACATGGGTTTTCATATGGAAGATAAAACCATAATATTTTACAATATTAATTCTTTAAAAAAGGTAAAAGAAATTACTTATATCAATTCATTTTCAATACTTATTTCGCCATGTAAATCTTCTAACATTTTAATCTTTATCTGTTCATAATCCATCTTTTGTGCTAATAACCATCCAAGTTTTGTAGTCATTGATTCCATACTCATATCAAAAGCAGGTATTGCTAGATCATGTTCTTTAAGATATTGACCAGATTCATTTACTTGAAAACTCGCTACGCCACCTGGAGCTTGTGTTGTAACAATAATTGGAATTCTTTTTTCTTTTAAATATTCAAAAGCTGGAAAAAGATGAGCGCTTGGATCACCAGCACCAAATGCTCTAAAAATAAAGGCTTTAATTCCATTATTTTCAACAAGTGATTTAATAATATCTACTGACATTCCAGGAAACTCAGTAAGTGAAACAATGCTTTTTGTATCAAAGTCTTTTTTTACACTTAATACTCTTGATTGAATAGCTAAAGGTTTATATTTTGATAAATAGGAAACGTGTTTTCTTAAAGCTGCCTCATCAATTCTCATAAAACGACCAATCTGACCTAAAGAACCTGATTGAAAAGATCGAAAAGGATCATAATCAAAATCAGTACCTTTTTTAACTCTTGTTCCAGAAATAATTTTACTGCCAAATACTGCAATTACTCCCTTTACATCATGATATTCCCATACTGCTAAACGTAATGCATTGACTAAATTAGTAACAGCATCAGTACCAAGATATCCCAAAGGAACTTGGGCACCAGTCATAATAACTGGTTTATTGATATTTTCTAAAGCAAAAGAAAGTGCTGCGGCTGTATAACCCATTGTATTTGTACCATGTAAAATAACAAAAGCATCAAAATCATCATATTTTTCTTTAATTTTTTCTGCAATCGCACTCCAGTTTTCTGGTTGAATATTTGAGCTATCGACATTAAAAAGCTCAACTATCGAAGGAGTTATCTCAATATTCCAGTTTTTTTTAATTACCTCAACAGAACTGTTTAATATTGACATAAATGTATTCGGATCAGATTTTACATTTTGTGAGACATTGCTTTTAGCAACATTTCCTGCAACAGTACCACCGGTAAAAATCACTAAAATTCTTTTATTTGTATAAGTAGCCATATTAAGTAGTTATTTATTTAAATTTTAATATTTAATATGTTTATTATATTAAAACTATAATCTGTTTACAATAAATTACTGCGTAAAAAATTAATCTTTATTATTTCAATAATACTCTACATAACATAATTCGATTCTTGTATTTTATTTTTGGTGATAAAATTAATTCATGACTAAAGTAAAACGGGCTTGGGATTTATTAAGCGATGAAAAAAGAAAAATTATTACCACAGATATTATTAATTATTTTGAATGTGAACGAGGAGAAAAAATAGGAGTTATTGCCGCTTCCGAAATATTAGATTTTATGCTTCAAACATTTGGAAATGATTTATACAATAAAGGTGTTGAGGACTCTCTTAGCTTTCTAAAAAAACATTTTAATAATCTAGAGATTGACATGAATGCTATTTTGAAGAAATAAATTGACCTAATTAAGACTCTAAGTCGTTAGTTTTACAAGCATTATCAAGTTTTAAAGTGTTAGGAAAACAAACAAAACTGTCTTCACAGTTTATACTCTTACATAAATTACGGTTAAGATAACAATCATCTTGATTTTTAAAATTTCCACAAAAAGTAAGTAATTGCGATGTTTGAGAGGGATAATTTTTTAAGGTAGTTTTGTAAGGAGATATATATGTCCCTGATTCAGGACGAATTCCTGTTTTTTCTTGTATCCATGATCCATAATAAGCTACTGAAGTAAATTGACCAGCTAGATTACTTTCCTTTTCATGACAAGCACCTGTACTTGCAATACCAATCAATAGATAAGCATCGCCTTCTCCTTTTACAATAAAAGGCCCTCCTGAGTCTCCAGGGCAGATAGTTGTCTTTGTTTTATCAGATTCAGCTATAGCATCATCGTACGCAAAGGCCAGGCTTGGTATCTTTTTTGGATAAGCATAAATTTTTGGAAATCCTTTGATCAATCGATTTTTTTGTGAATTATTTATCGAATAAATCAAATTATCACCAAACCCCATAATAATACCAACTTTATTAATGTATTTATTTTCAGGAAACCGTGCGTAATCAGACGGCCCAACACCTCCATCTTGGTTATAGTCAAAAATAGGAATTGAGATTGTTGGAATATTGCTGGCTTTTTTTGTAAGTTTTATAAGCGCTATATCGTCGTTTTTTTTATTAAGAAGATTTCTATTTCCTAAATAAAAATTTTCCTTATAAAGAATTATTTTATTAACATTTGAGATAAAAACTCCTTCAAGCGAAGAATCAATACGATTTGGCCCAATAAGCACCCATATTTGATCAGAAGTTGTACCAACCAAACAGTGAGCAGCGGTTAAGACATATTGTTCGTCTATAAGTGCTCCTCCACAAAAAGGATGAGTTGATCCAGTCTGATAAAGCGCCACGAAAAAAGGAAATTCATTTGGAAGTGCTTCTGTACCTCCTGCCACTTGATTAATAAATGCTTGGGTTTGAGTCGTTTTATTTGTAAGTAAAATATTAGAAAAAGATACAATAGAAATAATAACAAATAACAAAAAAACTGAAATAACTAAAACCTTTTTTTCGATGCAGATTTTATCCATATATTTATGATACTAAAAATGCCCTACTTGAGAAGAATAAAACTTATCTGCGGAGGGTACAGGATTCGAACCTGTAAGAGCTTTCGCTCGCTGGTTTTCGAAACCAGTGCCATACCATTCATGCCAACCCTCCATTAGAATCTGTTAACGAGATATTTTAACTATAAACAAGTTTACAGATTCTTATGTCCGCCAAAATTCACTCTTTGAGCCGAAGTAATAATTTACTAAGGCGAAAAGTAAGAATTGGCGGACTTATACTGTATATTTTACCAAAGCTCATTGTTAAAAACCGATAGTTAGGGTAGAATATTAAATTATCGGCGCGTTGGCGAAGTGGAAACGCAGGTGTCTGCAAAACACCTATTGCGCCAGTTCGATTCTGGCACGCGCCTCAAAGTAATTTTAATAATAGAACTGGTATACTGGATTAATGGCTGAGTTATATAAGAGGAATCCTAATACTAATTGTATTATTTGTAAAAAATCAATATATAGAAGGCCCTTTGAAATTAAGAGAAATAAAGGAAATGTTTTTTGCAATAATATTTGTTATGGAATTTATTGTAGAAAAGAAAAACCTTGTATTATTTGTGGTAAGCCGATTTTATCAGGACTAAATAAAAAAACTTGTTCAAAATGTTGTGCAAATAAACACAGAATTGGTATTAAATATAAGCAAAATCGACCAAAAGATAAGGTCAAAAATTATCAAGGTTTAAAAATAAGATTATTAAAACAAAGAGGAAAAAAATGTGAAAGATGCGGTTATAATAAATTTGAAATTTTACAGATACATCACTTAGATAGGAATAGATTAAATAATGAATTTAATAATTTATTGTTAATCTGTCCTAACTGTCATTACGAAGAACATTTATTAGAAAAAAGTTGGTTAAGGAGGGTGGGCAGGACGGTAATGCGCGAGTCTTGAAAACTCGTGAGAGCAATCTCTAACAGGTTCGACCCCTGTACCCTCCGCCATATGGGATATTTTGTTGAGTTAAATACATTACTTCGACCACCGCAAAACTTTGATTTTAAATCATTAGTTTTAAATAAAAAATATGTCGTAACTCTCGAGCGCGAAAGAGCCTTTCCCCTTCATATCGCAATATTACTAATAGATAAAAATTGGAATTTTTATGGCTATACTGTCGCTCATTCTGCTAAGATCGAAAATAGAAAGACATTAGTTGAATTTGAGATGATCACTCTCTTTGATCAAAATACACAAGAAATTTATAAACAAAAATTTATTGAGGCCGGTAAAATTACTGGTGAAGTAAAATAATATGGGAAGTTTTATCGAAATAAACGATACCTTACAACTAACCTCAGATCAAGGATTCCCCAGTGTCCTTGATTTGGAAAAACATCTAGAAAAACCTTTTTCTGCTAAAGAGTTTGAAGATAAAATATTTGAATTCAAAGATAAGCCAAGTATAAGACTCTATCATTCTCCTCCTGTTCGAGTTTTCTTCGTAGAAAATAAAGAAGGAAGGTGGATTTATTGGGGTTTAGTACACATCGTTGAAATTAAACATGATTATATAAATAAAACTACCTCAGGAAAATTCAAAATCATTTATATAAATACTCCTGATGAAATGAAGAAGGCTTTTGATCTGACAGATCGACGTAAAGATATTAATTATTTTAAATAATTTTTGTGAAAAATAAATCAAGCTTAGTATGCTGTCCAAAGTTCAATCCCACTCCTTGGGATAATAAAGTTTTAAATTGGAAAGATAAAAAGTTTATCAAAGGAAAAGTTTTTACATTCTTTTTTATACCAATTAACTTTGGTCAGGTAATCACAAAACTAATGAATCTCGTTGAAAATACAAAAGGAGCAAATACTGATAATCTTTGTCTTTCAGAACACACATCAAATTGGAATATGGATCTATACCTCGCTGTTAATAAAGAAATTCCAAATGCTAATAATGTGAAACTTTCAGGAAAATTTTTAAGTAAAGTTTATGAAGGTGATTTTAAAGATACAAGTATATGGTGTAAAGATTTTGAAAAATTAGCAAAAGATAAAAAATATCGAATTAAGAAATGGTTTATGTGGTATACAACTTGTCCAAAATGTGCTAAAAAATACGGCAGAAATTATACTGTAATAATCGGGCAGGTTAACTAAAATAACATGCTTAAAGCTAAACTGATAAATATTATCACTTCAAAACCAGATATTATTCAATTTGCAAAAGATCGAAAATATGAGGAAGCCTGGATTATTCCCCTATCGCAAACCATGCCCAAAGACCAAGAAATAAATAATTACTTAACAAAAGAGAAATTTGAAGTAATGATTGTTGAATATATCTGGAACTCAAAAGATGATGATAATCGTTTTGTCTTAACCTTATTTCTTGATAAAAAATGCGACCTTAAAGATCCAAAAAAATTTATACAGATTAGTTTGGAAAGTTTTTATAAATATATAAGCTTTGATTACCTTATTAATACTTTTAATGATAGAGTTATTGGGCGCGATTATTTATTACAAAATAAAATAGATACCATTAACTTAAGTGTTTTTAACTATTGGTTATCTGTTGGACCGGTTGAACTTTGGCAAGAAGGAGAAAGGCTAGATTTTCAAAAAATATTTACCAAAATCAAAACTCGCCCAGAAATAGAAAAAACAAATTTAAACTATCAAGGTCTGCTTTTTAGATTTAATGTTGAGGGCCAAGATAATGGTCCTTTTTACGGCATCAAAACTCCTTGTTGTAATAAGGTTGCTAACTCTTGGGTAATTGACTA
>Ga0172371_10014610_pt1 | contig 10097 bp, 10 predicted proteins | sample Lak12m_FD_114543 | JGI IMG/M metagenome (GOLD analysis project Ga0172371, IMG submission 114543) | Freshwater microbial communities from Kabuno Bay, South-Kivu, Congo - kab_022012_12m | ecosystem: Environmental > Aquatic > Freshwater > Lake | place: Democratic Republic of the Congo: South-Kivu... | reverse complement strand
ATTTTTTGCTAATATTTTTCCAATATTTCTTTCTTTCGCTTCCGCTTCGCGGAATCTCAATGCCCTAACGGGCATTTTTTTGTTTTGAGTGAGGAAATAGAAATTCCTTGGCAATAAAAAAGACTTCTCAATTTGAGAAGTCTTTTTTATTGTGGACCAGACAGGGCTCGAACCCGCCACCCCCTGCGTGCAAAGCAGGTGCTCTACCAGATGAGCTACTGGCCCTTATGCTTTATTTGAAACGCTTTACCAGATGCCTGTCCGCCTGGGGCGGAAGCTACTGGCCCAAATTTCAAAATAAAAATGACCGAAAACATACTTCTTGGTCAATAAATATACTTTATACTATTTTAAAAAAAATTGCAAGCCTTGTCGCTTTTTTAAGAACTATTTCTAATAAGCGGGCTCAGGAGCCAGCCCAAAAAATTATCCCACATACCAAAAAAGAGGACAATCCCGATAAATATTGCTAATATTCCGATTAATTTGTAACCCAATCTTGACCCACCCTCCATTCCTAAATATTGATCAAAAAAGCCGATGCGACCGAAATTATTCAAGTAACCTTCAGTTTTAGCGACCAAACTATATCCGATTGCTGTAATGATGATTCCAAAAATAAAGTGCATAAATTTGTATTTTATTTAATATAATTCAAAGGATTATACTTCACTCCATTAATGATTACCTCAAAATGAAGATGAGAACCGGTTGACCAGCCTGTCGAACCCATTGCGGCGATAATCTGTCCCTTCGCCACCTTCTCCCCTTTTTCAACATAAAATTTCGAAGCGTGCGCATATCTGGTTTTTTTGCCACCGCCATGATCAATCACAATCTGATTACCATATCCGGTGCCCCAGCCAGCCATCTCAACCACGCCGGCATCGGCCGCATATAGTGGAGTACCAATCTTGTTGGCAATATCAAGCCCATGATGTTTCCAAGAATAATATTGAGAAATGCGATTGCCGACGGTCGGCCAATTCATCTTGTTTCCTTGCAACGGCACAGCATTAAAATCTTTGGCAATATTTTTCACCAAAGATGTTCCCTCGTCTGATTTTGAAATAAACTTTTTAATAACCGCCAAACCGCTATAAGTTGTCGGTTTATCAACTGATGAGTTTTCATTTATCTTTCGGCCACCCGGTATTATGATTTTTTGATCCATAGCTAATCTTCCGGAATTGTCCAATTTATTAAAGTTAATGATTTCATCCTCGGTAACACTATATTTATTTGCCAATAATGTAACATTTTCTCCCTTCTTAACCAAATGGCTTACGCCTGATACCGGCAATATGTCCAAGGTGTTGCCCGGACGGATAATACTGTATGCAGTCAAGTTGTTTTCCCACAAAATCGTGCTCACTGATATTTCGAACTCTTCTGCAATCGTACTAATCGTATCTCCGATTTTAACAGTGTAAACAATGGTTTGTTCTCTTGGTTTTTTGGATATTTTGGTTGAGACTCGATCCTGGCGCACGATACTGCCGGTAGTTTCATCGGTTATTATTTCATCTTCATCAACCTCTTGCTCGGTTGAAACACGAGCTTGCGGTTTGAAACTGGAAAGATTATCAAGATACGATTGATGCAACGATGAAATAGAAGACTCACTATCAAAAGTTTCAATGATCAACTGCTGATCCTCAGGGGCATTTTGAAATTCACCTTGCACCAATTGCGACAAGATTGTTCCGCTCATATCATTAATCTGATCCTCCGCCTTGGTCTTTGAAATCATATTAACAAAGACGGAAAATATTGTCATCATCACCACCAAGACATGTACTAATTTTTGGTTGAATAGAAAATTAAAAGTGTTGCCTCTCAACCCTTTCCATCCCATCTTATTCAATAACGACAAATAAGCGCTATAAAACCTTACTACGATTTTATAAAAAACAATCCGTAAAATGACACGACCCGGCTTATATACCCATGATGAAATAAACCAGAAGACAACTTTTTTCAAATAAAAAAAAGTTTTTAAAAGGATAACCAAAAAAGTCGCGCCCAAATTCAATAAAGCCCGAGAAAAACCGCTTTTATTATTCCTTCTTTTAAAATTATAGTTACTAATATGTTTAGATTATAAAATAAAAAACTTTAGCTTAATATACCATTTTTGCTTCTTTAAGTCAATTCAAAAAATAAATTCTTATGCATTATTAAGATGGTTTTAACTATTAAAAACCGCTAATTATTTAATAAAAAATAGCTAATTTGCCCCCAAGACAATCCTTCATCACCGCTCGGAATTTGCTTATTTATAAGTACACTGTGTGCTTGTAAATATTCCGCCATAATTTTATTATTCGCCATGCCACCAGCAAAAAATATCTTATTGTTTGTTTGCCTTGCTATTTTAAGCAAGCCCTTCGCTAAATATATTTGCGCTGTTGTAGCTAATCTTCTTCTGTCTTTATTTATATTTTTTATCAGAAACTGAAAAAGCGGCGTTGTTTTTATAACAAATATTCTTTCAACTGGATCAATAATTATTTCTGGCTCTATGTCAAAAGGATCAGTTGAATTTTCTTCCAATATTTTGATCGGCTCATGTTTAAAATTGCTTTTATTGCCAATAAACCCAAGCAGAACCGCCACTGCATCCAAAATTCGCCCAGTACTCGATGTCTCCACACAGTTAAAACGTTCTTGCAGTTGATTAAATAATAATTCATATTCATTTTGTGAATAATATTTCTTTATAAAAACAAATACTTCTTCTTTACTTAGAAAATTACTCAAAACGGCAATCAAAACCCGTGCGGGCTCAACAACAGCCATCTCTCCACCGATTAAAACTTGATTCTCCAAATGTCCAATTCTCTTCATTTTTGTTTTTGAATTGAAAATTGAAAATTGAAAATTAAACACCTCCCCTCCCCAAATTCTCTCATCCAAACCAAAACCGGTTCCATCTGCCGCGATACCAACAAATTCTTCCAACTCCCCGTTGTTAAGCAGATATTCGCCGTAGGCGGAAAAGATATGCGCAAAATGATGCTGTATTTTAATAATTTCACTTTGAAATTTTTTCGCCAACTTCTCACCCAATTCTACCGTTCTAAACAAGGGATGTAAATCGACTAAAATCACTTCCGGTTTTAATTTGTTTTTTCTTAAATATGCGGTTATACTATTACTATATTTAGCAAAATTATCATCATTCAATAAATCACCAAATCCAGATTGATAATAAACCTTGCCATTTTGAAAAACCGCAAAACCGCCAGTTGAATCAGCACCCAAGGCTAAAATGATTTTATTGTTTTTTAACTTAGTATTAAGTATTTGCATATAAATATTATATCACATTAAACATTATTCGTAACAACCTCACCCCAGCCCTCTCCTGGCCAGGAGAGGGAGAAAAAAATATGTGTCTAGCTATTCCCGGAAAAATAATCTTGATTAAGGAAGATAAAGCCGAAGCCGACTTCATGGGCGCCCGCAAAGAAGTCAATATTTCCTTAATTGATTTAAAATTAAAACAAGGCGACTACGTTCTAATTCATGCCGGTTTTGTGATTCAAAAATTATCTACCAAAGACGCTAAAAATAGTCTAGATGCCCACAATAAAATTGTTATTCAATAAAACATTGAGTTTGAAAATTACTAAATTAAAAATTGTTTTGAAAATTCGAAAATTCGAAATTTGGAAAATTAAAAACATGAGCGACTACAAAAACATAATCAATAACATTAATACTTTGGCTAAAAAAATCATAAAGCCGGTAAACTTAATGGAGGTTTGCGGTACTCATACGCAAGCAATCAGTCGCTACGGTATCAGACAGCTCATGCCTGCCAATATCAACCTCATCACCGGTCCCGGTTGTCCTGTTTGTGTTACTGATCAATCCGATATCGATAATCTGGTCAGTCTTGCTCTGGCTGGTATACCGATTGCCACTTACGGCGACACCATCAAGGTTCCCGGTGACTTTGGTAGCCTCGAAGACGCTCAAAGAAAAGGCGCGAAAATCTTTGCAATTTATTCCGTCGAAGAAGCTCTCGAATTAAAAAAACAACATCCTGATTTAGTTTTCTTCGGATTAGGTTTTGAAACCACCGCTCCGATGACTGCCTACGCGATTCAAAATGGTCTTACTGTTTATTCCGCGCACAAACTCTTTTTGCCGGCAATGACTCATCTTCTCAAAAACGGTTTAACCAACATCGACGGTTTTATTAATCCCGGTCATGTTTCTGTTATCGTCGGCACAGAGGCTTACAATAAAATCCAAGCCCCCCAAGTTATCACCGGCTTTGAGGCCGAAGACGTTCTTGTCGGTATTTATCTACTTCTCAAACAAATACACGAAAAGCGCCAAGACGTTGAAAATGAATACACTCGTGCTGTTACCGAAAACGGCAACGCCAAAGCCTATAATTTAATTTTCGAAGTCTTTGAGTCGGGTGACGGCCTTTGGCGCGGCCTTGGTATGATTCCAAATTCCGGTCTAAAGATTAGCATAAAATATCAAGCCCAAGATGCCAAGGTGAAATACCAGAATATTTTAAACAAAATAAAACATACTTACAAAAAAAACGCTGCCTGCAAGTGCGGCCACATTATCCAAGGCGCTCTAAAACCGCAACAATGCCCGATGTTTAACACCGTCTGCACCCCAGACAAACCATTCGGTCCCTGCATGGTATCCAGCGAGGGCGCCTGCAATATCGAATACAATAATTAATTTTCGAATTTTCTCCATTATTATTTTTAAGGATGGGATAATAAATTTTCTATTTTCGAAACAATTTTCAATTTCATAATTTTCAAACCAATGAATAATTTAATCAAAATTGATGAGGGTGGGGGCGGACAAGCTTCGGCTGATCTCATTAAAGAAATTCGCGATATTTTAAATATCAAAAACAAATGGACAAACTGCAATGACGATGCGGCCATTTTTAATACCGGCAAAGAAAAAATTGTTTTCACCACTGATGCTTATATTGTCGATCCGATTTTTTTTCCCGGCGGCGACGTTGGCAAGATTGCGATGAGTGGCACCATTAATGACTTGTCCGTCATGGGTGCCAAACCGATTGGCATTTCACTAAGCATCGTCATTGAAGATGGTTTTCCCAAAGATGACCTCAAAAAAATAATGCAATCGATTAACAATGTTTCCCGTGAAGCGCAGGTGCCAATCGTTACCGGTGATACCAAGGTGACTGACAAAGGCAAGCTCGATAAGATTGTCATTACCACCTCCGGTGTCGGTCTGGCACAAAATATAATTTCCAATAACGGCGCTCAGCCCGGCGATTTCATCATTAGCTCCGGCGATCTGGGCGAACACACCATCGCTCTTTTATCTAAACGCTTTAATTATCAAACCAAAATCAAAAGCGACTCACACGCTTTCAATTTCGAACTAGCCCAAGTCGGCAAATATCTCAAAGCCTGCAAAGACCCAACTCGTGGCGGTCTCGCAGCCAACATCATCGAAATTGCCGACAAATCAAAAGTAAAAATAATTCTCGACGAAAAAACTTTACCCTACAAAAAAGAGACTACTGCCATCAGTAATCTCCTCGGCCTCGATGTCTTCTCTCTCGCCTCCGAGGGTCGTTTCATCGCCGCCGTTAGTCCAAAGAATATCAATAAAACCTTAACCCTCTTAAAAAAATTCAATAAGGAGGCTAGAATAATCGGTCACGCTGAATCCGGAAAAGGCGTTTTCTTAAAAACATCACTAAACACTCTCCGCCCAATTAAAATGCCCAAAGGCAAACTAATTCCCCGCATTTGTTAACAAACACAAACCAAGTAAAAACTACTAATGCTTATTTCTGAAGCGAGGACTGTCTGAGTCCGCGATAGCAGGACGAGTTCCGCAGTGAGGAAATAAGCATTAGTAGTTTTTACGATTTAAAATAATTTTACTTCCAAATACCCAACATTTCCTCAGTTATCTCACTCTCCTCTTCCTCGCTCAACTCCTCCTCAATTGCTAACTCTTCAACTTCTAATTTCAACAAAATACTTTGCGCAAAATCACTTACTTTAATAATCTGAATCTTTTCAGCCGCTTTTTGCACACGCTCAATCAACTCCAAGTCATCAGTAATCACAAACACGTGCCCGTGTTCCAATCCCTCTAAATCACTATTTACCAATTCAACAATCTTATCATCCGCCCCCATATAATAGCTGTCTCTTGGTGTATAAATGATATTCAAACTTCCCTCACTCCGCTTATCACCCATATTATCGCGCCCGTCAAAAATCAAATCAACCCGATGTTTTTTCTCACCAAAAAATTCGCGCACAATTTCAATCAATTCCAAATCAAAATCCTTCTTATTTAAAATCTTCAACTTCCCCGCTAAATTGTTGGCATCGATTATATAGTGCATAGTTTTATTTCATACAAAATGGTTAAGCTTAATTTTTTTCGAAACGAGGACTGTTTGAGTCCCGAGGCTTCGGGACGAGTTCCGCAGTGAGGAAAAGATTAAGCTTAACCATTTTGCTCCACTATAATTAAAGCCTGATTTCTCAGGCTTTAATAAATATATAAATCTTAGTTTCTACTTATCGGATTCAATGTTCCACTCTCGTAGAGCATCAACCACTTTTTGACTGGTCAAAATATTCGCGACATAATCGCGATACTCCGGTGCATCAAGTCGGGTCAAAATATCTTTATGCGCATGATATTGCTTCTTCGCGCCATCGATATATTTCTGCACATCTTCCTCGCTGGCTTTAATATTTTCCACCACCGCAATCTCTCTGATCAACAACGAAGCTTTTACACGCTTCAAAGCGTCCGGCGCCAAGTCCAAAGCTAATTCATTTCGAGATTTATTCAAGCTCTTTAAATAGTCATCAAACTTCGCTCCGTTTTCCGCCACTGAATGCTCAAGCTCGCGCATCATAGTTTCCAATTCATGTTGAACCAAAACTTCCGGAAAATCACCAAACTTGGTTTTCTCGATCAATTTATCAAATAATTCTTTTTCCAGAGACACATTAATTTCTTTTTCCTTTTGATCCTTGATGCTCTTGGTAATATTATCTTTCAATTCCGCAAATTTTTTCAAACCGAACTGCTCGGCAAACTTATCATCAAGCTCTGGCAATTCTCTTTCATACACATCCAAAATCTCCACCTTAAAATCAACCATCTTGCCAGCTAAGTTTTTCATATAGTGGTCAGCTGGATAAGGCAGGCTAAATTCTTTAACATCACTTTTTTTCACACCGGTCATTTCTTTATCAAAGCCGGGAATAATATAATCCTTGCCGATGATAACTACGGCATTTTTTCCTTGACCACCTTCTAGGGGAACATTATCTTGGAACATTTTGATATCCACCAAAACCTTATCATCTTTCTTTGATTCTCTCTCCACCAAAATCTCTTGCACGCGCATTTCTTTTAATTCATTTAGGGTTCGCTCCACTTCTTTTTCGTCAACCACCACCTTCTTCGCTTTAATTTTCGCCTCCTTATATGAACCCAAAGTTACCGCTGGCACCAAAGACAAAACCACTTTAAATTCCATCGGATTATTTGGCGCTAACTTTGTAATATCAATTACCGGTTGCCCAACAATTTGTTCAGTCACATTTTCCTTGATAACCTTCTCTAACAATTTATTAATGGCAATCCGCGCTCCCTCTTCAATAATTGTCATGTCACCAATTTTTTGTCGCAAAATATCATAAGGCACATTGCCCTGTCGAAACCCATCAATCTTCACTTCTTTTGCCACCGCATCAGCACCCTTTTTTACATAAGGCTCGAACTCTTCCACGGACAACTCTACTAATAATTCAATTTGTGATTTCTTTAAATCTTTTTTTTCTACTTTCATAATTATTATAATTTAATTTATTTATCAAACACTTCATTAAACTTTGGCGCCACTTGTTTTTTACGCGACAAAATTCCCGGAATATAAACACGGCTGTTTTCTAATTTGGCTCCTAATGCTTCTGCCACTTTATCTTCGTCAGAAGATGAAACCAAAAACAAAGAACCTTCATTGATGATATCCGTCAAAAACAAAATCACGCTATGATAAACACCCTCAACACGCATCTTTTCCAATTGCGCCAACAAGGTCTCTTCGCGATTCGCAAAATCTTTCAAATCTACCGTCTCTACTTGACCGATTCCAAATTTGCCAGCTGCCAAATTAAAGTCTTTAAAATCACTTTTGATAATCTCATCATCACTCAACTTGCTGACATTCGAGCGCACTTTAAAAATTTCCATTCCAAATTCTTTCCAGTTGGCAATCTGCGCAATCTGGCTCAATTTTTCAATCACTGCTTTGTCAAAATCGGTGCAAGTCGGTGATTTGGTAATCACCGTATCGACTAAAATCGCCGACAACATCAATGTCGCCAACTCTTTTGAAACTGCCACATTGCTACTGAGGAAACCATGGGCGACAATCGTACAGCTTGCACCCCAAGGCAAAACCTTGAAAGCAATCGGATTGCCATATTTAAAATCAACCTTATGATGATCCAAAACCTCGATTATATTCGCTTCCGCCATACCATCCGCCGCTTGAATCAATTCATTGTGATCGATTAAAATGATGTTTTTCCCACTGATATTATTTAATATTTCCGGCTTCACAAAACCGGTTTTATTCAGCACATAAGCCGTCTCTTCGTTCACTTCACCCGCCATCGCCGACACATACTTATCCGTGTTCTCTAATTTATTTTTCAACTCCGCATAACAAATCGCGCCGGCAACACTGTCTAGATCGGGAGATTTGTGTCCGATAATATAAATTTTATCTTGCATATTGATTTATTAAATTAATAAATTATTTAGTTTCTTCGTTGTCACCCTCACTCTCGCTGCTTGTTTCGTCTTGAGCAACAACTTCCATACCTTCACTTTTTTTAGTTCCGTTTTCGATAATATCAATTTTCCAACCAGTCAAACGAGCCGCTAAACGCGCATTTTGACCACCTTTGCCAATTGCTAATGATAATTGATCCGCCGCTACTGCGACAGTTGCTTTTTCCGCCTCCTCATCAATATCAATGCCTAAAATTTTTGCCGGTGACAAAGCATTGATAATAAATTTCTTCGGATCCTCATCGTATTCAATGATATCCACTTTTTCACCACTCAACTCTTTGATAATAGTTTGAATACGTGCACCCCGTTGACCAACGCACGAACCAATCGGATCAATGTTTTCCGAATCAGTCCACACCGCTACTTTTGATCTTGAGCCCGCTTCACGCGCCAAGCGTTTGATTTCAATCAAACCATTGGACACCTCCGGAATTTCCAAATAAAATACTTTACGCAAAATCTCTTCAGAGGTTCGCGATAGGACAATTTCCGGTCCCTTAGCTTTCAAACTTACTTCTTTAACATACACCTTAATTCTTTCGCCTGGAATATATTTTTCACCGGGAATCTGTTCTTCGCTTTGTAAAATACCGATTGATTTGCCTAGATCAACCAAGACAAATCGTCTTTCCCGTCTTTGAATCACGCCACTCACAACTTCATGTTCCTTGTCTTTAAAATCATTGAACACCATTTCTCTTTCCGCTTCTCTTAATCTCTGAATAATAACTTGCTTCGCGGTTTGCGCCGCCATACGACCATAAGCCGCCGGTACATCTAATTTAATTTTCAATTCATCACCGATCTTGGCCGTCTTCTTTAATAATTTTGCATCCTTTAATTGAATTTCTGTTTTTGGGTTAAATTTCTTCACTTCTTCACCATCAACCCCCTCCTCAGCCGATTCTTCAACTTCAACCGCATCTTCAACCTCTTCACCCTCAACAACCTCTTCTTCCTCCGGCAAATCTTCAACTACAGTTTTAACATCATACACTTTTGACTTCGCAACATCACTTTCATCGAATTCGATTTTAATATTTTGGTTTTTGACACCAAAATCCTTTCGGTAAGCCGCCGCCAAGGCTGATTCGATAGTTTCAATAACCGCCTCATAGCTTAAGTTCTTTTCTTCGCAAACCTGTTTGATTGCATTTGATAAATCTGACATATTGTTATTTTAAAATTACGCATTTTTCAAATAAATTTCTAAAAAATGCCAAAAT
>Ga0172371_10014607_pt1 | contig 10099 bp, 7 predicted proteins | sample Lak12m_FD_114543 | JGI IMG/M metagenome (GOLD analysis project Ga0172371, IMG submission 114543) | Freshwater microbial communities from Kabuno Bay, South-Kivu, Congo - kab_022012_12m | ecosystem: Environmental > Aquatic > Freshwater > Lake | place: Democratic Republic of the Congo: South-Kivu... | reverse complement strand
TGAACAATGAATGGTTGTCGGTTCGAGGTATTCATGGGCAAACCGGCGGATATAAGCAATCAGACCTTCCAGGGTATCGTTTTTCGGGTTCAGCGCCCAGATGATCTGGCTCATCTCTTCCGTTACGCTGCGTGACGTGGAGGTGATTTGCTCAAGCCATTGTTTGGTCTCTTTGTCCGTTTCCGCCTTGTTCTTTGCCAGTTCGCTTAGGATGGAAATCCGGGTGAGGCTGGCGCCTACGTCGTCGTGCATGTCCTGCGAGATGCGGGTGCGTTCGCGTTCGAGCATAAGCTGGCGGTCGACCTCCTTCTGGTAAAGCCCGGCTGTGTGAAGCAGGGAGACGACCCGCTGCGCCAGGAGCTTCAAAACCTGGATGTCCTGGCGGGAATATATCCGTTCCGACTTTTTCTGGCCGCAGATAAAGAACCCGTTCGGCTGACCGTCTGCCACCAGCGGAATGACCAGCTCTCCGTTCATCTCTTCAAGGTAGGGAGGTTTTTTACTCAGCTCTTCCGGGGAAAAGACTTTCGATTTCTGAAGTCTCTCTTCAAGCTCCCTGCTGATCTCATATTTTGTACCGGCTGCAGGCTGAGTTGTCCCATAAACAAATGCCGGCTCGTAGATCAGGTTTTCTTTTTTCAGGTGAAAAGTGAAAAATGAAAAGTGAAAAATGTCATCCATGCCCCTGAAGATCTTTTCCTTCAGCTCATCGAACCGGTAAATCCCAGCCAGCTTTGATTCAAAATCGGATACGACAGTTGCAGAGTCATAGGTCTCGCGATGAAAGAGGCGGTCGATCATACGCTGAAGCCAGTCCCTGAGAAGTAAAAAAGCAATGACGGAAACTGCAATGACCAAAAAGCGGATCAGGTTGCTTTCACGTTCCAGGAACTGATCTACGATCCAGATCAGCAGAAAGTATGTAAGTGTGATGACAGATGTTGCTGAAAGGTACAACAATGCTTTCCGGACGACCCCTTCTACGTTCCAAATCCGGAACCGGAAAATGGCGATCAGGATACAAATTACCAATAGAAGGTTCCCCGTAGTAAAAGACACTTCAAGCGTAAATGGCCATGGTATTCTCAAAACCCAATCGTAGAAGAAAGCGAATATAAACAGTGGCAGGAATGCGAAAAATGATCCGGTGATCAGCAGAAGGAGCTGATTCCTGGCAAGTGTGTTTTTAATGGTAACATATCGACTTATGGCGATGCCCAGCGCAATCGCGAAAAAGGCTGTCACAAAATATAGATCAATTCGCCCTATCTTCAAAAAAAACTCTTCTGTTTCAGCGGAAGGGTAATACACCCATCGGTAATACACAACAAGCATAATAAACGATCTAACCAAACTGGCACCATAAAAAGCCAGCAGAAGATGCCTGAACTTTTCAAGGATCAGCGCCCGGCGCGGAAAAACAAGGTAGAAATGGATCAAGACAAAAGCTGGCAGTGAACTTGTAAAAATGAACACCGTTTTGGCAAGAACAGGAAAAATGTAAGGAACGGGCGAAAAGTATGGCTGGCTTGTTCCGATTGCGAGTGATTGAAGAAAGATGAAAAACAATTTCACCTCCTTATCCTTCGGGCGTCTGATCAGCAGGAACAGGCTCCCAGTACTGATCAAAATTGATAGAATGAAGCAAGCCCAAATATAACCAGCCTTTTCCGACATCCATGAATCTACGATCACAGGGATACCTACCTCAAGTTTATTACGGAGTATCCCGAAAATGAGGGTATCGCCCGCCACCTGACCGTGATAATAAGAGGTCCATACCGATACTGGAATCCCATTGCATGATACGATGGTATCACCCAGTTTGATCTCTGTCCGGCTTACCGGTGTGTTTTCGCCGATATCGTCGATAATGTAATATCCGTTGATCAGGCTCTCATTCTCTCCGCTCCGCGGCCACTTATAGTTGTAAACAAGATATATGGTGTTCGAAGCAATAACCAGCAGAATGAAAAGATATGCCCAGTTTTGAATAATAATTTACTAAGAAAGCGTAATATTGCCCAATACATTGATCAATATTTAGTATATTTGCCCATTGTTGTGATTCATAAAACAAAAAGGCAATGATCTCATACGATAAAATCAAAGAAATAATAAGTACATGGGAGCATGATATCCTCAATACACAAATCTTTCCAAGAGAGAGTGATGATCTGGCAGGTGAACATTTTAATAAGGCCATTCCGTTGGTGATTCATGGCATCAGAAGATCAGGGAAGACATATCTTATGTACAAACTGATGCAGGAACATCCGGGAGGAGTGTATATAAACTTTGAAGATGAACGCTTCATCGGAAGCGGACCGGATGTTCTCGATGAGATTTATAATGTTTATATCGGCAACAGATCTACTGAACGTCCGGTTATGTTCCTGGATGAGGTTCAGAACATCCGGGGGTGGGAGAAATTTGTCTCCCGTTTGCAAACCAAGGTAAAATTCGTCATCTCAGGATCAAATGCCTCACTGATGAGTTCTGAGTATGCCACTGCCCTGACGGGCAGGCATATTCCTATGAGAATTTTTCCTCTGTCGTTTACGGAATTTCTGAAAACAAACGGGATTATTCAGCCCGAATTGAATGTTGCTGAGTCAAGGGCAAAACTGAGAGCATTGCTGAACGATTTTATCAACTTTGGAGGATTTCCGGATGCTTCCCTGAAAAAAGATTCTTATCTGCTGAAGTCATATTTTGATTCGATCCTTTTCAGGGATGTGATTCCCAGGGCTAATATTCAGAATGCTGCTGGAATGGAAGCGCTTGCACGGTATCTTGTCTCAAATCCAGGGAAGCCATTTTCTTTCCGGAAGCTGGTTCCCATTGCAAACGTGAAACATGAGGATACGGTTAAATCTTATACCGATATTCTCGAAAAAGCTTACATGTTCACATTTGTTCCAAGATTTAATTTTTCGATCAGGAAACAAATGGCCAATTTGAAAAAAATATATCCGGCTGATACAAGCTTCGCCCGGTTTTCAGGCAGCTTATTTTCGGAAGAACGGGGAAGACTTCTTGAAACGGTGATCTGTAATGAACTTAAACGAAAGAACTTCGATATTTTTTACTGGAAGAATGAACGGGGGAAAGAGGTGGATTTTGTGGTTTGTGAAGGATTAAAGCCTGTCTCGCTCATCCAGGTATGCGAAAGAATTGAAAATGATAAGGTAATGAAACGTGAAACAGATCCGCTTTTTTTAGCGGCGGACGAGTTTAAGGTATCTGATTTGATATTGCTTACAGATACTTTACCTGATCTTAAAATCCCTTCCGGAATATCTGTCCAATCTGTCTTACACTGGCTTGTTGAATAATATCCGGGCAATTCCATATTACTTTTTGCTCATCCTTTGTCTGGTCAGCATTAGGATTGTAAATGATTTTTTCATAAAACCTCCTTTTTATGAGTTGGCAGTTTGCAGTTGGCAGTTAGCAGTCCAAATTTTACTGCCTACTGCCTACTGCCTACTTTTTCTTTCAAAGGTACAACCGCAAAAAGGGGCAAATCAATCCCCAATTAGTAGTAATTTTTCCTGACCTGGTAATGGAGAATCTCACAATATCCTTAAGCAGGACAAAATTTTCATAGAATATATTATTAATTAATACAATATTTCGTAATTTTATCTCCTTATTTAATACAAATTAATATGTTTGAAAGAGAGATCCAGAGCCGTCTAATTGAGTGGAAAAACAGCAAGGTCCGCAAACCACTTGTGCTCCGTGGCGCAAGGCAAACCGGGAAAACTTCCGCTGTCAACCTCTTTTCTTCTCAATTTGATCAATATATATATTTTAACCTGGAAAAAGCCGAAGAAAGGAAACTGTTTGATAAGGAATATTCCTTTCCGGAACTTATCGATGCCATCTTTTATTTGAAATCGAAAACCAAAAATAATGGGGAAACACTCATATTTATTGATGAAATCCAACATTCCCCAAAAGCGGTTGGTCTTCTCAGGTATTTTTATGAAGAAGCACCCAAACTCTATGTCATTGCAGCCGGTTCGCTCCTCGAAACGCTGATCGATAAACAAACTACTTTCCCTGTTGGAAGAGTGGAGTACCTTGCCGTAAGGCCTTGCTCATTCAGGGAGTTTCTTACTGCAATGGGTGAAATGAAAAGCCTTCAATCACTGAACCAGTTTCCGTTCCCTGCGTATGCTTACGTAGGGCTTGAAAAGCTTTTCAAGCAATATGCTCTCATCGGAGGAATGCCTGAAATTGTGGCAGCATACGCTCAAAACCGTGATCTGGTAAGGATAAAGCCACTGTTTGAAAATCTTCTGACATCTTATCTTGATGATGTTGAAAAATACGCACGGAACTCAACCCTGGAGAAAGTATTACGGTATATTATTCAGCATTCTTTTTCACATGCCGCCAGTAAAGTGACCTTTACCGGATTCGGAAACTCACAATACCGTTCAAGAGAAACCGCAGAGGCTTTCCGCATTCTCGAAAAGACCATGCTGCTCAGGCTGGTCTATCCGGTCGTAAACACTCGTCTGCCTTTAAATGTGAAGTTCAGGAGTCCGCGATTGCAATTGGTTGATACGGGACTTGTCAATCATATTGCAGGAATTCAGAAGGATGTATTTAACTCGGTCATGATCGAAGATGCCTGGCGGGGCAGGGTGGCAGAACATATTGCCGGACAGGAATTGCTGGCCAAAGAATACTCAGTTGCGGCTGAATTGAATTATTGGACACGGGAAGAATCAAATGCCCAGTCGGAGGTGGATTTTATCTACCAATTTCAGGACCTCGTCCTCCCGGTTGAAGTCAAATCAGGTACAAGTGGCAGGTTACGGTCCCTGCATCAGTTTATTGACAGGGCGCCTCATTCCTATGCTATAAGAATATGTTCCGGAGGTTTCAGAATTGAAGAGACAAAAACAATTCTGGGAAAAAGATTTACACTGATAACGATCCCATTTTACCTGCTCGGACAAATAGATGATATACTGATCCGGACGATCAGATAAAGGATATCTTGCAGTCATAAGGTAAGACTGAAAAGAATACCAAATAAAAGCCCGATTAGTAGTAATTTCAGCCCCACCCCTGACCCCTCCCCACCCGGGGAGGTGAAGGATAATGTCACTGCTTGACAGTTAGTAAAAACCCATCACCTTTTTCTTTTTGACCGATTAATGTAATAAATAAAATATGATGTAACCATATTGGTTACGTTTAATTTTATTTGCAAAATTAAATGAGAATTTTTTCGAGGGGAACTTTAAGGAGTTTTTAGGAAAAGCATCTGGATTCGGAGGAACCTTTAATCGATGCAAAAACCATCTGAAATGAATATAAAACCTATTAAGACAGAAGAAGACTATATTGAAGCGCTAAAAAAAGTAGATGAACTTTGGGATGCGGAACCAGGTACGCCGGAAGGGGACGAATCCGAAGTATGGTGTACGCTTGTTGAAGCGTATGAGAAAATCCACTATCCTATTGAAAAACCGGATCCGATCGAAGCTATAAAATTCCGGCTTGATCAGATGGGACTGACTGAAAAAGATCTTTCGAAGATATTAGGTTCCCGAAGCAGGAAGCATGATATCCTTTCGGGTAAAAGAAAACTTAGTCTGAAAATGATCCGGAAACTTCATGAACAACTGAACATCCCGGCAGAGATCCTGATCGCAGCGTTTTAATTCATACCCTTCCCCTACACCCCATCCCTGCCAGCAGGGAAGGGGACGAGCGATGGGTTTATTCATTTTCTGCAATATAGCCCGAAATAGTCGAACTAATTTGTGATTATATGCATGAATTAGAAGTAATTATCAAACTGCCAACTGCTAACTGCCGACTGGGAACTCACTTCTTCAGGTACTTCAGTATCGCTTCCGTCCTCGTCCTCACCTGTAGCTTCTCGTAGATGTTGCGGATATGCGTACGGACAGTTTCCGTACTGATGGAAAGGGAATTTGCTATTTCCTTGTAAAAATAGCCCCGCGAAAGCAGTCCGAGGATCTCTTCCTCTCTTTTGGTGAGACCGGTAGATATGTCTGGCTTTTCAGCCGGATGTTGAAATGATTGAACGACTTTCCGGGCGATCTCTCCCGACATGGGTGAACCTCCCTGATAAACATCTTTTATCGCTTCGAGAAGCTTAGCAGGAGGCGTATTTTTAAGCAAGTAGCCGCAGGCCCCTGCGGAAAGAGAGCGGAAGATGGCATCCGCATCCTCGAAAACAGTAAGCATGATGAAAAGGATGGGAATGTCCTGCTCTTTCAGCTTCAGGATGCATTCAATCCCGTTGATGCCGGGAAGGTTGATATCCATCAGGACCACATCGGGCAGAACCTCAGAGATCCCTTTAAACGCTTCCTCCCCGCTGCCGAAGGTAGCTATGCAGGAATAGCCGGGCGATCCATTCAGCAGCATCTGCAGGCCTTCACGGACGGTCTTGTCGTCTTCCACAACGGCAATCCGGATCGGGTTTTTCTGTTCGTTTTCAGCGTAGCTCATCTGAGATAATTGAAGGGCTAAATTACCATAATTAAATGAGGAAAGGTATCACCAAAAAGTAGTAATTTCCGTTCCTTCACCCGCCTTTGATCTGATCTTCAGCTCTCCCCCGATCTCGTGCATGCGCCTTTGCATGTTGACCAGTCCGTTCCCCGGGAAGGTTGAAAACACCTTGAACGGACGTGGGTTCCAGGTACTCGATGGCAAAACGACGTATATAGGCTACCAGGCTCTCGAGGTTGTCGTTTTTCGGATTCAGCGCCCAGATGATCTGGTTCATCTCTTCCATCAGTCCCCGGGAAGTATCACTGATCTTCCCGAGCCATTCCCTTGCTCCACCGCCGACATCAGTCCGGTTTTTCACCAGATCGCTCATCATGGAAATCCGGGTGAGACTGGCTCCGACATCATCGTGCAAGTCCTGTGAGATCCTAACCCGTTCGCGTTCGAGCATGAGCTGGCGGTCGACCTCCTTCTGGTACAGCCCGGCGGTGTGAAGAAGCGAGACAACCCGCTGCGCCAGCAGCCTCAGCACCTGGATATCCTGCCTGGAGTAGATCCTTTCCGATCTCTTCTGCCCGCAGATGAAGAAACCGCTCGGCCGGCCATCCGAAATCAGGGGAACAATCAACTCTCCGGTCGTTTCTTCAAGGATTGGAATCTTTTTACTTAACTCTTCCGGGGAGAAGACCTTCGCTTTCTGAAGTCTCTCTTCAAGCTCCCTGCTGATCTCATATTCTTTACCGGCCTCAGGCTGAGCGGAGCCATAAACGAATACCGGTTCATAGGTCAGTCCGCTTTTCCGAAGGTTGAAGACAAAGGATTTGAAATGAAAGATCCCGTCGATGCTCTGAACGATCTTCTGTTTCATTTCATCGAACCGGTAGATTCCTGCCAATTTTGCTTCAAAATCGGAAACCATGGAGGCCGAGTCATATTCCTCCCGGTGGAAAAGACGGTCGATCAGCCGCTGGAGCCGGTCGCGCAGAACCAGGAACAGGATCACGGAAACAGCCAGGATCGCAAACCGGATCAGATTGGTTTCACCGGTAAAGACCTGATTTACGAGCCAGATCAGGAACAGGTAATTGGCGATGATGAGGGAAGTAGCGCCCAGGTAGAGCAACGCTTTCCGTATGATCACTTCCATATCCCAGATGCGGTAACGGAAAATGGCGATCAGGATGAAGACCACCAGGATCAGGTTCCCCAGGGCGGAGAACAGTTCAAGCGAATGATACCAGATCATCATGATGAACCAGTCATAAAAGACAATGAACGATCCCAGAGGCAGGAAGACGAAAAATGATCCGGTGATCAGAAGGATGAGCTGATTCCTCGCGAGGGTGTTTTTGATGGTGAAGTACTGATAGATGGCAACCATCAGGGCGATCAGGAAGCTCGCAGAGGTGGTGTACAAGGCGAACGGTATCATCAGGTTATAGGCTTCTTGAGTATCGGCAGAAGGATGATAGACCGAATCCAGGAAACTGTGCAGGAAAAATAAATTGGGAACCAGACCGGCAATGTATAAGACGTGCGGAAGGTACCTGAACCTCTCAAGGATCATCGCCCTCTTCGGAAATATTAAGTGAAAATGGATCAGGACAGAACCGTACAAAGCGCCAAAAAAAATGAATATCGTTTTCGAAATTACCGGGAGAAGGAATGGAAAGGAGAAAAATTGTGGACCTGCCGAGACCACCGCCAACATCTGGATATAGACAAAAAACATCCTCACCGCCTTGTCCTGGGGTCGTCTGGCCAGGAGAAACAAGCCAGCCAGGCTGAACAGGTTGAAAAAAACAAAGAGCGTAATAAAAAAGGACAGATCTTGCGCTCCGCGGCGATTTGTACAGGTATACAAGCTGGATGGTATTGACGGCTTGGACCAGGAGTACGAAAAGATAAGCCCAGAAAGGGATCCGGCGGAGGGATTGTCGAAGCTTGCCCATGGGGCTGGGGTGAAAAAGGCAGGTAAAAGTAGGGAAAAAGTTGGCTGTTGGCAGTTGGCAGAAATGCAAAATGTTAAGATGGCAAAATGCAAAATGGTAAAATCAAAATCGTTTCACCATCTCACCATTTGATAATCTTCCCACTCCCCACCTCGTTTCCGGCCTGAATCCTGTAAAAATAGATCCCTGCAGGACAGGCTTCCGCGTTCCAAAGAACCTGCTGCTCGACTTTTTGCTGATAGGCATTTACAGGAATATCCACCAGCCGGCCGAAACTATCAAATATCTGAAGTGTTACTTGCCCTGACTCTTCCAGGGCATAGGAAAAAGTAGTGGATTGATAAACCGGATTCGGATAGACCGTCAGATCAACGGTAACGGACTTTTCTGAAGTATTTCCTACATTAACTCCATAAGAGCAGACCGGATCAGTATATATTTCAACAGTGTTAAGTGCTATACCATTCGGGGGATCATTTTCGTAAAATCCACCGGCGCTTAAAAGAGCATTCTCAATTGCAACAACAGCGTTTTCGGTTACTTTGTCTGGTAGAGTCATAACCGACCAGGCATTCTCAACAGGATCATAGACATCGATGGTATCTGTTCCATTAATCCAGTTGCCGCCGAAACTGCCGCTTCCGACAAAATAAGCAATGCCGCAAACGGTTGCCGACTGGCTGTAAAATGCCCTGGGTACTGAAAGGGGGCCTGTTGTATCCCATATCCCGGTTTGGGTATCAAAAACATCTACCCTTCCGCTGGGCACACCGTTGGACAGACTACCTCCGGCAAAGACCACTTTGCCCTGGGCGACGGTGACCCCCGGAAAACTTCTTGCCTGGGAAAGTGATGCGGTGTCCCATGTCCCCGTTGAAAAATTATATATATCGACCCTGCTGTAAACCACAGAGTTGGCAGCATTCCCTCCCCCTGCAAAGAAGGCAAGGTCTCCTGCTGTTGCACAACCCATATAGGTTCTGGGTATTGAGAGAGTATCAACCGACCATTGCTGGGTATTGATGTTGTATATATCGACTCTATTGTAAACCTGGCTGAGCGATCCTCCGCCGGCAAATAGGACAATTTCATCCTTGCCTGCTACCGACAAGGCAAAGCGAGGGATCGAAAGGGACTTGCTTTCCCACAGTCCTAGTGAATTGAACATATCCACCCTGGAAGACGGTACCCAATTGCTCAGTCCGCCGGCGAAAAAAATAAACCCACCGCATGTCGTCGAAGAAATAATCTGCCTGGGTTGTGACAGGTAATCCATTTCCCATATCCCGGTTTCGGTGTCATAGATCTCTACCTTATCCGTATCTATCCAATCCGAACCAGATACAACCATTCCACCGGCAAAATAAGCTTTGTTCCCGAGTACCGCTCCGCTCATGCGGATCGTACCATCCGACAGGTAGGTTGTTGACCATTGTCCGTAAGAAAACAGAACTGTTAAAAGAAGACATACTGAAACGAATGTAATTTTTTTCATAGAACCTCCGGTTTTTCAACAAATGTACTTCGCGGGCAAAAGGAAATCAATACGCATTTCGTCGTATTTCAGGAGGGGGGGGTGCTACCGCGGGAATGCCTTGTTCAAGGCTTCTGTCCGGGACTGCACATGAAATACG
>Ga0172371_10014604_pt1 | contig 10102 bp, 9 predicted proteins | sample Lak12m_FD_114543 | JGI IMG/M metagenome (GOLD analysis project Ga0172371, IMG submission 114543) | Freshwater microbial communities from Kabuno Bay, South-Kivu, Congo - kab_022012_12m | ecosystem: Environmental > Aquatic > Freshwater > Lake | place: Democratic Republic of the Congo: South-Kivu... | reverse complement strand
TTTGATGTTATTTAAAACTATACCACTCAAAGCAGCAGTAATAGGGGCTGGATACATGGGAAGTGCAATAACATTTCCGCTGTCTGCAAACAACATAGAAATAAACTTATGGGGCACATGGCTTGACGATAAGATAATAGGCTCAAGCCTTGCCGGGTTTCATCCCAAGCTAAAAAAAGCACTGCCACCTGCTGTGACTCCACTGTATTCAAAAGATCTGGAAAAAGCCCTGTCCGGTATCGATATGCTATTTATAGCAGTAACAAGTGAAGGTTTTATCAAGGTATTTGAAATGGTCCTGGACAACCTTGCTTCTCCTGTATATTTTTTTAAACTGACCAAAGGCCTTGTAAACTATAAGGGTTCTATTGTAAGGGCAACACAAGCTGCTCTTGATATGCTAAGCAAGAAATTTGGTCCCCGGGATTTTGCATGGGCTACTATCGGAGGGCCGGTAAGGGCACTGGATCTGGCTTATGAAATGCCCTCAGTAAGCATGTATGGGATAACTAATAAAAAAATAAAAGATATAATTGCCCAACTGAAAACAGATTATTACAGGATAGTTGCAAAAGAAGATGTTATAGGAGTGGAACTTTCATCAACTTTTAAGAACATATATGCCATGGCTCCCGGTATCTGTGATGGGTTGTTCAAGGGGAAATGCGATGGCTTATATTTTAATTTTATTGCGCTGCTTTTTGCACAAGCTGTAAAGGAGATTTCTAAAATTGTTGAAAGAGCCGGGGGTGACAGGGATACAGTTTTTGATTTTGCAGGTGTTGGAGACCTTTACGTGACATCGGCAGCGGGAAGAAACCGAAAACTTGGAGAACTTGTTGGTAGAGGAATTGACCCGCAAAAGGCTTTTAAGGATATGTGTGATGATGGTGAATATGGTGAAGGCTATGTTGCTTTAGAACTTGCCGCACCATGGCTTAAAACCCTGGATAAAAAAATTATAGAGGAACTTCCTCTTTTTAAAACTCTATTTAAGATCTTTTTTAATGGCGGTAAACCTCTTGACGAATTGAAAAAACTGGTATTAAAAATTTAAGAAAGGAAATGAAATGCCGATAGTTACAATAGAACTAATTGAAGGAAGAACAGTTGATCAAAAGAGAGAAATGGCAAAGAAGATAACTGATGCAATTAAAGAAATTGCAAAAGTGAAAGAAGAATCAGTGGAAATCATTTTTCATGATATGAAAAAGGAAAATTTTGCCAAAGCCGGAAAACTTGCTCTGGATATTTAGAATGAAAAGGAGAAAATATCCTATATTATTTTTAAATATCTTTCGTAAGCCGCATCCCATGATTGGCTATCTTCCGGGGTAAAGTAATCAACTTCTGAAGAATTTTGAGATATCTGCCTGCCTTCGTCAAGGCTATTGATCTCACCTGCTGCTTTAAGTTGCATGATTAAATTGCCCATCGATGTTGTTTCTGTTGGACCTGCTTTTAAAGGTTTGCCTGTAGTGTCTGCCATCCACTTACATGTCAGCTTATTTTTTGTTCCTCCGCCTACAATATGCAGCAATTCTATTTTCTTACCTGTAAGTTTTTCAAGCATCATTATGTAATACCTGAACTTTAAAACAATGCTTTCATAAATGCATCTTGATATTTCACCAATACCTGATGGCACTTCCTGTCCTGTCTTCCTGCAATAATCCATTACAATTTTTGGCATATCCAGCTGATGCTGGCCAAAAGCAGGGTCGTCCATATCGATGAAAGCCTTGAATGGCTTAGCTGCAGGATAAAGCCTGTCTATATCTTTCCAGCTTATGTCTTCACCTTTTTCCTTAACCCATTTTTCCCTGCATTGCTGTATCACCCAGAGACCGTTATAATTTTTAACGAATAAGTTTTTGCCTTCAACTCCTGCTTCATTTGACCACCCTTTTTTAAATATAGTACTACTTATTAATGGTTTTTCTGTTTCCTTACCCAAACAGCACCAGGTACCCATGCTTAAAAAAGCCCAGTTTGAATTTTTATCTGCTGCAGGAATACCTGCAACAGCCGATGCGGTATCATGTGTTGCAGGAGCAATTACTCCGGCAGGTTTTACATCAAGCTCCTTACAAATGTTTTCAGTTATTTTTCCAACTTTTTCACCAGGTCCGAGTATTAGCGGAAAGATATCTTTAGGCAAACTTAATTTATTAAAAATAGCATCAGCCAACCTGCCTTCTTTTTGGTCATATAAAATACTCGTTGTAAACCTGGTCATCTCATTAAAGGTGTTTCCCGTGAGGAAATAATTGAATATATCCGAAATGCTTAAAAAAGTCTTGGCATTTTTTATTTCCGGTGTGTCATTTATCTTTAAAGAGTACATATGGAATAAATCAAAAAGTGGAGTTGTGAGTGAGCCTGTATGATTGAAAAGGTCCTCAGCGGGAATTATTTTTAACAGACTTTCAGCATCTTTGGCTCTCTGCTCATCCCTGTAGTGTACAGGGTTAGCTATCAGCTTCCCATTTTTATCCAATATTCCAAAATCAGCACCCCATGTATCAATACCTAAAGATAAAATATCTTTATATTTTGAAAATGATAATTGAATTCCGTTTTTTAGCTCAGCGTATAGTCTTAGGATATCCCAGTAAAGAGTCCCCGTGGTAAAAACAGGGATATTGTCAAACCGGTGAGTAACATCCATTTCAATTTTATTGCCATTATAATTACCGACAATTGCCCTGCCATTGCTTGCGCCAAAATCAAAAACCAAAAAACTTTTTTTTATCATTTGAAGACCTTTTTCTCTAAGGAGAGTAATGAAATTTTATGACCTCATATTAAGACAATTTCACTTTTCTCTCAATAACATAGTCTTCAATTTCTTTCATCGAACCTGAAAATTCTTCTTTAGTATAAACGAAAGCCGGCTGGTTTATAAAATCTTCTATTTTTATTCCATATTCATCAAAGCCTGCTTTAAAATAAGGTATCTTCAGGAGCTTATCCATAATTGCCGGGGGAACACCTTCGTTTATCTGATTATAAATATCCTTTTTCTTGCAGATTCTCAAAAAATCATCTATTACTTCAGGATTTAGAGTATAGACAAGATTACCTCCTGCAACTTTTTCAATATGATAAATATTCTCAGGTCCCGGACCTGGTCTTGCCGAGCAAAGAAGCAACTTGCTTAAATAGCCATTATTTTTATCATTTAGAAGCTGGCTGGCTTTCTTAGCTATTGCAACTCCGGCCCATCTTTTTAATTCTTCTGTTAACTCTATACCTGCAGATTTAGCGCTTTCTGCAAACTGCGGTCTTTCTTCAAACCTTCCGATCATTATTGTTATCACAGATCTCCACTGGCTATAATCTACTCCCCATTGGCTGCCGATTTCGTGTCCTCTCTTTACAGCTTTTGCAACCTGCATGGCACCAGGTATATTGAATACGAGTGTGGCATTAGTAGGAATACCAAGTGAAGTTAAAACCTGGATAACATAAATTCCTTCTTTTGAACCAGGGCACTTAACTATTATATTTGGAGCAATTTTTTTAAGCTCCAGCGCCTGCAGCAGCATTTCCTTTACATCGGTAATCAGCCTGGGATCAACCTGTGCGCTTACATATCCTTTCTTAAATTTAGATTTTTCAAACAAAGGCATGTAAAGTTGTGTACCTTTTTCAGTAATAGCTTTGTAAAATTTCCATGCAATCTTATAATTGCTTTTTGCAGGATTTTCCTTAATCATTTTATCTATTATTGGATTTACAACTTCCGGAATTAAATCAAGGACTTTTTTTGTTAGTCTGGGGTTTGTGGTAACTCCACTAAACAATGTGTCTGCCGGACTGGCGCTGTCGAATAAAATTTTTAGTTGTTTTTTCAAAGTTTCCTTTTCGTCCGGAGAAGCTTTCTCAACCATTTTCCCAACCCAATAGTCAAAAATTAGTGGTGAAGAATCCCACCAAAGCTCGATATCTTCCGAAGATTCTGCCAGCCTTTGCATGGCTGATTTTTCATATGTTGACATGATTTCCTCCTTTGCTGTAATACTTTTTTATAGCAATATTTCTTTTACTACATTTATTATATTTTCTTTATGTGGAATACAAGCCTGTTCCAGCGTCGAATTGTAAGGAATTGGAGTATTGAGCCCTGCAACTATTTTCACAGGAGCATCCAGATAATCAAAAGCTTTCTGGTTTATCCTGGCACAAATGTCTGAAGCAATACTTCCTCTCTGGCAGGCTTCGCTGACTATAACAAGGCGGCCTGTTTTTTTAACAGATCTAATCAATGCTTCTTCGTCCAGCGGTACGAGAGTTCTTGGATCAATAATTTCGCAGCTTATTCCTTCTTTTTCAAGCTCTGCAGCAGCTTCAAGTGATTTGAATACCATATTTGAATAAGCAAAAATTGTAACATCATTGCCTTCCCTCTTGATATCTGCAACACCAAAAGGTATAAGATATTCTTCTTCAGGAACATGACCTTTATTTAAGTATATCATCTTATGCTCTATAAAAATAACAGGATTGTTATCTCTTACTGCAGTCTTTAAAAGCCCTTTTACGTCATAAGCCGTGGCCGGCATCACTACCTTAAGTCCCGGAACATGGTAGAACCATGCCTCTAAACTCTGGGAATGTTGCGCGGCAACCCCTCTGCCAGCCCCACCCTGTGTCCTTATTACAAGCGGAACATTAAGATTATCACCTGTCATATACCTGATTTTAGCTGCCTGGTTTACAATCTGATCCATGGCAAGGGTTGTAAAATCAATAAACATGATTTCAGAAATCGGCCTGTAACCTGTTACAGCGGCACCAATACCAGCCCCGACTATTGCAGCTTCTGAAATTGGTGTATTTATTACTCTCCCGGGACCATATTTTTCAAGCAATCCTTTATAAGCTCTGAAAGCTCCGCCATATTTCCCTATATCTTCACCGATCAGAAATACTTTTGGATCCCTATCCATTTCTTCAATAACAGCTTCTCTAATCGCTTCTCTATATTCAATCTCTCTCATTGGATTCCTTTCTATATCGATTTTACCTCTTCTAAAAACTTATCAAGCTGAGGTTCAGGGCTTTCTTCAGCAAATTTTAGACAGTCTTCAACCTCTCTCATAATACCTTTTTCAATCATTTCAATATCATTTTCAGAAAGTATCTTTTCATCAATAAGTTTTTTCTTGAAATTAATAACCGGATCTTTTTCCTTTTTATAATAATCTGCTTCTTTCTTGTCTCTGTATTCTGCGGGGTCATTTGGATGGTGTCCCCCAAAACGATATGTTTTAGCTTCAATCAGGGTAGGCCCATTACCTTCTCTGGCACGTTTTACAGCTTTTTGAACTGCCTCAAATACGTCAATGGGATTGCTTCCATCAACGATGCTGCCGGGAATGCCATAAGAAACTGCCCTGTCAGCTATGTTTTCACAGGAAACAGATTCAGTGCAGCTCATTGAAATAGCATACATATTGTTTTCACAAACATATATGACAGGAAGCTTAAATATGGCTGCCATGTTTAAAGATTCATGAAATACTCCGTTGTTGCTTGCACCATCACTGAAAAAGCATATGGTAACCCTGCCTTTTCCTTCCATTTTGCAGCTAAACCCCGCTCCAACAGAAATTGGTATTCCGCCGCCAACGATACCGTTTGCCCCTAACATTCCAAGCTCTGTATCGGCAATATGCATCGAACCTCCTCTACCCTTGCAGTATCCTGTTGCTTTACCTAAAAGCTCAGCCATCATTCTATTCAGATCAGCACCCTTTGATATGCTATGGCCATGCCCTCTGTGTGTAGAAATAATATAATCCGTTTTATTTATGACTGCGCAAGCTCCTACAGCAACAGCTTCTTCGCCAATATATGGATGAAGATATCCCCATATCCTGGCAGTCTGGTAAAGCTGTATTGTTCTTTCTTCAAACCGCCTGATTTTTATAATCAATTTAAGCATTTCTATTTTCTGCTCTTTAGTTATGCTATCCATCTATCTCCTTTCGATATTTGTCTGTAGTGCTAATAAATTATATGCAATTAATAGCACTATTGCAACAATATTTCAAATAAAAATTTACATATTGCTGTTACTAATTTAAATTAATTTATTGATTGAATACCAATACCGCTATAAATTGGAAAACCGCTAGCTATATTGTTAACCGCAGGTTGCTATAAACCTTGAGCTTTTTTAGTATCCAGCGCCAGTACACGCTCTGCTGCAGTATTGTCAGTAATTAAAATATTAACATACTTACCGCGCAACGCTCCAAGTATTGCTTCTGCTTTTAATTTACCACCCGCAACACCTATGGAGTAAGGAACTTTCATTAGAGTTTCTACGGACATCCCGACTAATCTCCCGTTAAGGCTTGAGTCACAAATTTTTCCGCCAATGTCAAAGAAATGTGAAAATACGTCACCTGTAGCATTATGATTTTTAAGCGACTTGAGGTCATTGGCATCAATATGCCCTGTATTGATTAGTGTGGATATTATTTTGGGATATATTGACCCTATTCCAACCAGAGCTATGGTTATCCTGTTAAAATATTCAAAGGTTTGTTTTATTGAGGTTTCATTTAGCAGCAAGTTGTAAAGATCTTTTGAATCAAGTATGGCGGGAGCATACAAGAGATGAGGTTCAGCTCCAAAAATACCGGCAAATCTTCTTGTAATATCATGACAGTTTAAATTAATTGAAAGCTGGTGGCTCCCTCCGGTAATCTGGACAACCTGGATCTCTTTATTTACTCTTGAAGGCAGGTGATTTATGACTTCATTTATTGTCGTACCCCAGGATACTCCTATTACGTCACCATCCTTGATAACCTCCAGAAGATAACTGGCTGCAGCAGCCCCAAGTTTGGCTTTCAGTTCTATATCAGATAACCCATAGTTTTCAACTACTATGGCTCTTTTTAAACCAAATCTTTTCTCAAGATCATTTTCAAGGTTTGATATGCTTACAGTCGGATCTATTATGTTTATCTGAACAATTCCCGAGCTAACAACTTTTTTCAATATTCTGTTAACCTGATATTTGGAAATCTTGAGCTTTTTTGAAATTTCTTCCTGGGTCAGGCTATCCTTATAATAAAGGTTTGAAACCTTAACCATTAATTTAACGTTATAGCTCATAATTTTATTACATGATACTTTTTATTTTCATATTCCAGTTATAATTAGTATTATTACAACATTGTAATTTATAGGCCTTCCAGCTCAGTTATTTTTTTAACCTTGCTGACTGTTCCGCCTGTTCTTTGAATATCAAGCCAAATTTTTAAGATTTCCTGTGCAAGACCTTTTCCAATAATAAGCGAGCCCATTGCCAGAACCTGGCAATCATTGGAAAGAATTGACCGTTGTGCTGAATAAATATCATGGCAAACTGCTGCCCGGATACCTTTAAATTTATTTGCACATATTGCCATCCCAATTCCTGTTCCACAAACAAGGATGCCTCTGTCAAAATTTCCCTTTTGCACTTCAGAAGCAACTTTTTTTGCTATATCGGGATAATCAACTTTCTCAGGGGTATATACACCAAAGTCTTCGTATTCAACGCCCTTTTCTTTTATAACTTCGATCAATGCATTTTTCAAATCTATTGCAAGCTCATCACAGCCAATTGCTATTTTCATATTACCTCCAGGATAATTAATATAATTATTTTAAGATACAAAGCATTACCAATACTTAGAGACTATTTTGCGCTCAATAAATGGTAAATTAGACCTGGCTCTGGTTTAGGAATTCCTCTACCTGCACGGCAATCTTTGGTCCTGTCAAGCCGTAATAGTCAATAACTTCATCATAATCTCCAACAACAGCAAAGAGGTCTTTAATTCCAATCATTTTCATTTTAACCGGATTTTCCTTTACAATCACATCTGCAACTGCAGCTCCAAGGCCATTCACAATGTTATGCTCTTCTACGGTCACAATCCGCCTGGTTTTTATACCAGACTCAAGAATTGCTTCCCTGTCTACTGGTTTTAAAGTTGACATGTTTAACACTTCTGCGTCGATACCCTTACCTGCCAGAATTTGGGCTGCTTCAATTGTTTTTGGAACCATGGATGAACATGTTATTATTGAAACATCGCTGCCATCCCTTATCGTGTTTGCCTTACCTACTGTCATCCTGTAGTTTTCCGGATTGATTCTTTTTACTTTCTGTCTGTGAATTCTGATATAAACCGGACCTGCAGTTTCAGCAGCTGCAAAAACAGCCTGGTAATATTCAGGTCCGTCGCAAGGAGATATTATGGTGATATTTGGAATTGAGCGCAGTATTGCAGCATCTTCAAGTATTACGTGTGTCGGACCAAGAGCGCTTACGGAAAAACCGCAATTATTGCCCATTATATTTACATTCAAATTTGTTTTGCAAACGTCATCTCTTATCTGCTCAAAACACCTGAAAGTTATGAATGGAACATAAGCTGCAATAAAAGGAATCTTACCTGAAACTGCAAAACCAGCTGCTTCACCCATAGCATTCTGTTCAGCAATTCCAAACTCAAAATGTCTTTCCGGAAATCTTTTATTGAATTCGCCGCCGCTTGCTCCCAGGGAAGAATCACATGATATATATAAAACATTGCTATTTTTCGCACCAAGCTCCACAAGAGCATTGCTTATCACTTTTCTGGGATCTTCAATAATATCACTCAACTTTAGACAACTCCTTTCCTCTTTCGCTGTTTATAATGCTTATTGCATTATCTATCTCACCGGGCTCACAATGCCAGTGATGAAATTCATATTTATCTTCTCCGAAAGTGAGACCCTTGCACTTTACTGTATCTGCTACAATACATGAAGGTTTGCCTTGAGAAAAAGGTAGTGCAGACAGTACTTCGTAAAGCTGGTTGAAATTATGGCCGTTGATTGTTTTTACTTCCCAGCCAAATGACCTGAATTTATCTTCCAGAGGTCCCGTATTCATTATTTCGGTTGTCCTTCCATTTACCTGAAGACCGTTCCTGTCAATGATAGCTGTCAGATTATCAATTTTATGATGTGAAGCTGCCATAGCTGCTTCCCAGACACTACCTTCAGCGCATTCTCCATCGCCAAGGATGGCGAAAACTCTATAGTTTTTTCTGTCAAGCCGCGCCGTTAATGCTATTGCGTTCGCAACAGCCAGTCCGTGCCCTAACGAACCTGTAGGAAATTCAATGCCTGGCAAAGATTTCTCATCCGGATGCATCGGTACCCTGGTATCAAGACTATTATAAGTCCATAAAATATCTTCAGCAAAATAGCCCTGGTCTGCAAGAACTGCATAAAGTGCAAGACACTTATGACCAGCTGAAAGTATAAACCTGTCTCTGTCTGCCCATTTGGGATTGCCAGGATCATGCTTTAATATTTTATTATAAAGTACAGTCATTATATCAAGGCTGGAAAAAGCTCCACCAATATGGCCTTCGCCTTTTCTCATCATCTTTAAAATATTTTCCCTGCATTTGTAAGATTTATTGATTAATACCTTTATTTCATCTTTAGATAGTTTTGACATTTATACTCCTATTGCCATGTTTACCATGCTGATAAAATAATCATAATTTAATGCTGCTCTTCCTATAAAAATACCATTGTTGTTATCAAGTTTTAAAATTTCAAATGCACTCTTTGGATTTACACTGCCGCCGTAAATAATTAATTGATTTTTACCGGTATTTTTTCCATATTCCGAATCCAGAAAATCCCTTATAAAAACTAAAGAATCATGGATATATTCAACCGAGGCTGACTTATCTGCGCCTATCGCCCATACGGGCTCATATGCCAGAACTATATTATTGACTTCTTCTGCTTTTACATCCCTGAAATAGCTCCTGATCTGTTTTTTAAGAAAATCATTGACTTCGTCTTTATCGGGATGCTCTCTCTCCTCTCCAATGCAAAGGATGGGTTTCAGGTCATTTCGAAGACACCCAATGATTTTTTTATTTATCATCATTTCATCTTCTTTTAAAATGTTTAACCTCTCAGGGTGACCAAGCTCAACATAAGTACAGCCTATTTTTCTTAAATGCATAGGGCTTACTTCCCCTGTATATGCTCCTTCATCTGCCCAGAAACAATTCTG
>Ga0172371_10014598_pt1 | contig 10106 bp, 9 predicted proteins | sample Lak12m_FD_114543 | JGI IMG/M metagenome (GOLD analysis project Ga0172371, IMG submission 114543) | Freshwater microbial communities from Kabuno Bay, South-Kivu, Congo - kab_022012_12m | ecosystem: Environmental > Aquatic > Freshwater > Lake | place: Democratic Republic of the Congo: South-Kivu... | reverse complement strand
TTCTCCTATCGTACGGTGAGACAAAACGAGAACTGTCAAGTGTGCAAGGCTAGCGCAACTTCTGGAAAGGCAGGAGGTTTGACGTGATGACGAAGATTCGGGTGCGGTCCAATTTTGCCGGCAGCACAAAAAAAGTGGACAGCGTTTGCCTGGAGGAGGAGAACTCGAAGCTGATATCGTGCCTCACCGAATTAGAAAACCTCATGAAAATCAAAATCGTGAATTACGGTCTTGGTGAGATATATCCCGATATAGAAGTAACTCTCAACGGTGTGGAATCGAACTTTCTACCGGAAAGGCTGGGGACAAAGCTCTGCGAAGGAGACATCTTAGGAATCTCCTTCATCACTATGGGAGGAGGATGAGGTCACCTCACACCGAATCAGGGATTCCAGTGTTATCCGACTACTCCGGCAACAGAAAGCCGCTATTTGAATGGTCTCTCTGCTGAATCGGAGACCGTGCACAGACAAGAAAGGAACCCGAAATGGATCTCGGCTTACCGTGGGAAGCAGAAGAATTTCGCCGTCACGTGGCCAGGTTCGTACAAGAACGGCTGTCACCAATAGCTGAAGAACTGGACAAAACAGGAGAACCGCCGCGGGACCTCATCCGCGAGATGGGAGAACTAGGTTTTCTTGGGGTAAAGTTCCCTGAGGAGTACGGAGGAGCGGGGGTTGATCAGCCCAACACCTATCATTGCATCCTGGTGGAGGAGTTGGCCAGAGTGTCGGCCGGATTCTCAGCAACGGTTGCAATGGCGTCGTCTGTTCCCCTTCTGTCCATCTATCACTTCGGCTCTGAGAATTTAAAGCAGAAATACCTGGTGCCGGCACTGCGAGGAGAAAAGATCGGGGCATTTGCTTTAACCGAGCCGGAGGCTGGTTCCGACGCTGCGGCAATTCGCACCCGAGCAGTGCGGGATGGCGATTCATATGTCCTCAACGGAACCAAAATATTTATCTCCAACGGGACTATAGCCGACTTCATCGCTGTTGTTGCGAAGACGGACCTTGAGAAGGGAATGAAGGGGATCTCGGTTTTCCTGGTCGATACTGCCACGAAGGGGTTTCGCGTGGGAAAGAGGCTGAGCAAGTTTACCACTCATTGTTCGGACACGGCGGAACTCGTTTTCGAGGACCTGGTGGTTCCCAAAGACTATATGCTCGGCCAAGAAAATACCGGTCTCCTCGGCGTGATGCCTCACCTGGAAGCGGACAGGATCATGACGGGAGCAACTTCCCTAGGATTGGCCAAGGCAGCATACGAAGCGGCGCTTCAATATGCCAAAGAACGAGAGCAGTTTGGGATGCCCATCAGCAAATTCCAGGCGGTACGGTTCCGCCTCGCGGACATGCTGGCCATGTTGGAGAGTGCCGAGCTCTACCTCTACTATGCTGCCCAAAAAGCGGATAAAGGAGAAAAAATCTCCAAAGAGGCGGCTCTCACAAAGATCATCGTTTGCGAAGCCGCGAACAAGATCTGCTCAATGGCGCTGTCGGTCTTCGGAGGTTACGGACTCATGACGGAATACCCCGTCGAGCGCTATCTTCGCGACTCCTACTTCCCCCTTATTGGTGGTGGAACTCCTGATATCATGCGTGTCGTAGTGGCCCGCGAGATAGGTATCTAGAAGGTTAGACACAAAAAAGAACGGAGGAGATGAAGTCATGAAACGTTTATTGGGCATGGTTTCTATCGCGTTTGTCTGTGTTGGCGTTATCTTGCTGTTTCCCTCGGTCGGTTGCGCCGACGAAACGATCACAACCTTGAAAGTCACAAACTGGTTTCCAGTGGGGTGCAAGCAAGATCTCGGCTTGCATGAATGGTGCAAGGATCTGGAAAAGCGATCCGGCGGCAAGGTGAAGGTAAACTATTACGGTGGCGGGACTCTTGTTCCCGCTGCGCAATCGTACGATGCTGCAGTGAAGGGGATTGTGGATGTAAGCAACTGCGTCTTGGGTTATACGATGGGAAGATTCCCCTTTTCCCAGGTTCTGGATCTCCCACTAGGTTTTCCTGAGGGATCCGGTCCCACCAAGATAGCGAATGAGTTCTACAAGAAATTCAAACCCAAGGAATTCAACGATGTGAAGGTACTATGGTTCCACGAAGGGCCGGGTGGGTTCCTTCACACAAGAACCAAACCTGTTACCAGACTTGAAGACCTCCAAGGGATGAAGCTCCGGTGTTACGGCTCGAATGCCAGGTTTGTCGGTCTGCTCGGGGCCGCGGCAGTAGCCATGCCAATGCCCGAAGTCTATGATGCCCTATCAAAAGGAGTGGTAGATGGGCTGCTTTCCCAGTTTGAGCCTTTGCAGGGGTTCCGCACGGGAGAACACATAAAATACACGACTGAGAACCGAAGTTCTGCATGGTCTGCAGCCTTTGTCGTTGTGATGAACAAAAAGAAATTCGAATTGCTCCCCAAGGATATCCGGGCGATCATCGACGAGATGAATCCTGAATATATCGAGAAATATGACAAGCAGTGGACCGAAATAGATGCTGAGGGCAGGGACTGGATGGCAAAAAGAGGCACTCAATTCATTTCCCTCAGCCCGGAAGAAGAAGCTCGGTGGTTCGAAAAAGGGTCCAAACCCCTCATAGAAGCTTATATAGCGGATATGAAAGCAAAAGGGCTTCCCGGCGAAGAAGCAGTGAAGTTCCTTCAGGAGACCTTGGTAAAGCGCAAGAAATAGCCTTGGACCGTCCGGGGATTACCTGAGGTACCGGCCAATCCCCGGACCAAAAACATTCAGCCGAGGAGAAACAATGGATGCAAGCACTTTACAGCGCTACCAAAAGATTCAGCAACACGTTGAACGTGATGGGGGCAGGTCTACTTACCATCATGATGCTGCTCACCGTTATTGATGTCATCTTGCGCTACCTCGGGAAGCCCATTACCGGCACATTCGAGTTGATGTCCTTTGCAGGAGCATTAGTCACCGGTTTTGCTTTGGCACAGACTTCTCTCGATGGTGCCCATGTAAACGTGGACATACTTACCGAAGCAGTCTCTGCTGGAAAAAAAAAGGCACTCTTTGTCTTCAACAGACTGCTCGGTATTGGCGTATTCGGCTTACTGACCTGGGCGCTCTTTGTGAAAGGGAATGACCTTTACAGTACCGGCGAGGTTTCCCTGACTCTGCATGTTCCCTATTACCCCGTCGCCTATGGCTTGTCACTATGCTGCCTGGGAGAGGCGTTGGTGCTCCTCTCCGACATGTTCAAGGTACTTCTTGGGGGCAACCATGAATGAGGTAGTATTCGGCTCGCTTGCCCTACTGGTGCTCTTAGCCCTGTTCTTGACAGGGATAGAACTGGCATTTGCGATGGCTGTCATCGGTTTCCTGGGATTCGGCATACTCAATGGGTTTGATGTTGCTGTAAGCCTGATGGCAAATGATTTTCTCGACTCCCTTGCGTCTTACGGGTTGACCGCCATACCCCTTTTCGTCCTCATGGGTCAGATCGCATTCAACGCGGGTATAGCGAAGCGGTTATACGACACGAACCATAAATTCCTGGGACACATCCCAGGTGGGCTTGCGGTGGCTACAGTGGCAGGCGCCACGGTGTTCAAGGCAATTTGTGGATCTGTGGTGGCTACTTCGGCCACCTTTGCCAGCGTGGCCATTCCGGAGATGAACCGGTACGGGTACAGTAAGAAACTCTCTACGGGAATAGTCGCCACTGTAGGAACGCTCGGAGTTCTTCTGCCACCAAGCATAACGCTCATCGTTTTTGGAATTCTTACGCAACAGTCCATCGGCAAGCTTTTCATGGCCGGCATATTGCCTGGCCTTATCATGTCATTCTCCTTTGTTTTCGTAATCTTGGGATGGTGCAGGATCAACCCGGAGCTCGGACCAAAAAGCACAAAGTACTCCTGGCCGGAGAGGCTCAGGTCTCTCCCGGATGTTATATGGCCTATAGTGATATTTCTTCTTCTCATCTTTGGGCTCATGAATGGCGTTTTCACGCCCACAGAAGCGGGAAGTATCGGCGCCTTTGCCGTCCTCGTCTTGTGTATCTTTAAGAGAGACATCGGGTTCACAGGATATATCCGATCTCTCAGGGAAGCATTGCGCACTTCCTGTATGGTGCTCTTGCTCATCGCATTCTCGTCCGTGCTGGGGCATTTCATTGCAGTCACCAATATCCCTCAGACATCGGCTGAGTGGATAATTGGGCTTCCGTTCCCCCGAGCAGCGATAATGATCCTCATTCTCCTGGTATATTTGATTGGCGGCTCTTTCATTGATGACCTGGCGTTCATGATCCTGGCTACTCCGATTCTCTTCCCGGTCATCTTGAAATTGGGGTACGACCCCCTTTGGGCAGGCATTATGGTGGCCTGCACCGTTTGTATCGGTTCCGTCATCCCGCCCGTAGCAATATGCGTATTTGTAGTCCGGAACATCACCAAGGAATCTATGGGTCTCATATACAGCGGTGTGTACCCGTTCCTGATAGCCATGATCTTGTGTATGGTTTTGTTGTTTCTGGTTCCCAGCCTGGCTACCTATCTGCCCGGCGTATTCGTTAAGTAAGTGAAGTTCCAAGAAAACGGCAGTGCTGAGCATGGTCGGCCATGCAACTCACGACTCGAGTTGCACCTGTCATCGAAACTAAATTAAGGCCATTCCGAAATACTGCTCCGAGGAACAATATGGACGATTGGATTCTGAAACACAATTGCGCGGGGTGGCAGTCACCCGCAGGGGTATTCACCAAGGCCAAGAAGTCAGCGAAACAGTAATGGATACCCATATCGGACAAAGTGCAGAGGAGGAGAGAATGCGCGCGGAAGCAACACATGTGGGTTCGTATATTAGAATTGTCAACTGACTACAGTGCAAGGCATTGTCCGATTTTCAGACGGGCGCTCAACCTTTCGTCTGATACTCGGACTCTAGACCAAAGCGTTTCATGTGTCGATACATCGAATCTCGGGATATTCCGAGCATACGAGCCGCAGCGGTCTTGCTCCCCTGACAGAGCCGCAGGGCCTCAATGCAGAGACCGTGCGTCACTTCGTCGGTCACGTCACGCAACGTTTGTCCGGACGACAATCGAACCGTGTGGGACCAGTGCTCCTCAGCCTGCTCCAGGGCGGGCAACGAGAGGCGAAAAGGCCCCTTTCGGCAGACGATTAACGCCCTTTCAAGAACGTTCCGGAGCTCCCTGATATTTCCAGGTCAATGATACCTTTGGAGAGCCCTCAAGTCTACCGGTTCTATTACGGGAATCTCGCTGAGTTGCATTTCCCGGGCCAGGTACGCCATCAGATCTTCCGCGATGGAGGGGATGTCTTCCGGCCTTTCTCGGAGAGGTGGAATATAAATCGAAAAGACGCTGAGCCGGTAATACAATGGACGGAGGAAACGCCCTTCGTCCGCCTCGGCCTCCAGGTTTCGATGAGTAGCAGCCATAAGCCGGGCATTTACCGTTATACTCTTCTCTCCTCCCACACGGAGAAACGATCTCGTGTCCAGGAAGGATAAGAGCTTCGACTGCAACGACAGAGAGAGTTCGCCGATTTCGTTCAGCAGCAGCGTACCACCCTCTGCGAGTTCAAGCAAACCTTTCTTACACTTGACAGCCCCCGTGAAAGCCCCCGCCTCGTGACCAAAAAGCTCGGATTCCGCCAGTTCATGCGGCAATGCGGCACAATTAATCGAAAAAAACGGACCGCCGGCTCGATTGGAACGGTCATGGATCCTCCGAGCAGCGTAGTCTTTCCCGCTGCCGCTTTCTCCCTGGAGCAAGACAATTACATCCGACGCGGAAGCATGACCCATTGCACGCAACGTAGCCTGCATAGGCTTAGACCGGTAGCCGTGTGAATCAACTTGGGGAAGTTCCCGCGCCAATTTGCGCTCGGTAACGTCACGAGAGATGGTGCAGATCCCCGTGATGGCACCGTCCGGATCCTTGAGCGGCACGCCGATGCTGTGCAAAACAATGGTCCCACCCCTCACGGTTATTGCACGTTCCGCTTCCACGGTCTCGCCGCCCAAGATCCGAGCCTCATATTCGTCGGTAGCTCTCGCTGATCGAGCATCCACGAGGTCTTCGGCTCTGCGTCCGATGATTTTGGATGCAGAGAGTCCAAGCACACGTTCCACTGCAGGATTGACTTTCACATACCTGCTTGTCATATCCTTGATGATGATCGCGTCCTGAGCACTTTCGAAAATGGCACGAAAAAGCTCCTCGCTGCGACGCAACGCTATTTCAGCTTGCTTCCGTTCCGCTATTTCTCTCAGGAGGTTTTCATTTATCTGATTGATTTCCCGGGTACGCTCCTCGACGCGCCTTTCAAGCTCATCGTGAGCCTCGCGGAGTGCCTGCTCCGCCTTCTTTCGCTCAGTGATATCATGGTACACGCACAAGAAACCGGAGATCTCTCCGTCCAGATCCCATACAGGAGCACCACTTGCTTCAATGTGGACCTCGTGTCCGTCCTTGTGCGAGGCCTTGCCCTCGAGTCCGCTGAAAGGCTCCGGAGTCTTGGCTATCCGCTTCACAAAAGGCATAAGCCGTTTCTTCTCCTCCGGGGGACACAGGTCGAGAGACCTCTTGCCGAGAATCTCCTCCGGAAGGTATCCCAGCATTTCTTTCACCTGGGGACTGGCATACGTGATGGTGCCGAGCGGATCCATCTCAAGAATCCAGTCGCAGGTTGATTCAGTAAGGTACCGAAATTTCTGTTCGCTCAATCGCAGGGACAGATCGACACGGTTGCGCTTGCTGATATCGCGAATGACCATGCTGGTTCGTTCCTCGCCCGATCGATTAAGGAACACGGCTGTTGACATCTCTGTGGGGAATACGGTGCCATCCTTACGCTTGTGGTTGAGTTCTCCTTTCCATCTACCCGTGCGCCTTCTTTCTTCCAGAAGCTGTGATAATCTAGCATCACTCGTGTCAACTATGCCCCCTCTTCGGACCTGACGGATTTCTTCTTCGGTTCGTCCGAACATCCGGCACGCAGCGGGATTGGCCTTGAAGATCCGTCCATCCGGTGCAGTCAACAGGATTGCGTCCAGGGAGTTCTCAAATATGGATCGCAGTTGCCCTTCGCTTTCGCGATAGAGCGCTTCCGCCCGTCTACACGCGGTGATGTCCAATCCCACGTTGAGAAGCAGCTTGTTCCCGTTGGCGCGGGCGTAGGGGTAGCTATAAATCTCGTAAGTTCGCTCATTGGGTGCATGCCACTCCCATTTCGCCGGATTGCCGGTTTTCCACACTCTGAGCCCAGGGCATGAGCCACATGGCTCCGTACCCCCGTGAAGCGCTTGATGGCAGGTCTTGCCTCCCGGATCGCCGAAAAGATCTTTGAAAGATCTGTTGGCATAATGAATTGAATAGTCCGGCGACGCGAGGTAAACGAAGGCGGGCAAATGGTCCAGTATGGCGCGAGCCATTCCCCTCTCCAACTCTGATCGGATTGCCTTGTGCTCTTGGCTGGTGTGTTCCTTGGGCATTGTAGCTCCTGCTTTCGGTGGAGAATCCGGAGCTGAGTCGGAAACCGCAAAAGAACAACTATTATATTAGGGGACATAGCATGGTTTGTCCACATGAATAATTGAGGCTCACGTAACCGTTAACCCGAATGGCGGAACTCTTTGATGGACGAAGAATGAGGGTTCACAAGTATCCTTCGACAAACTTGACCGTGGATTCCGTTTGTTTCCCTTTGTTGCATCTTTGATGGCGAATTGGTATCAGATCTCATGGACTTACTTCTGCTGATACAAGGCCTCGCCATCGGTTTCTCAGTGGCTGCCCCGGTGGGGCCGATCGGGGTGCTATGTGTAATGAGAACATTGACAGGTGGGCGTGCATCAGGGCTTGCTACAGGTCTGGGAGCAGCGACTGCAGATGCCATTTATGGATGCATGGGAGGATTTGGAATCACCTTTCTCGCCCAGACCCTCATCGATCAACAGATGTGGTTTCGACTCATTGGCGGCATGTTCCTCCTTTGGCTCGGAGCGAGAAACCTTGCTTCACGACCTGGCAAGACCGCGGGTCGCTCTGAACGGAAAGGCCTTTTGAGTGACTTTGGGTCCACTTTTGCCCTTACGCTCACCAATCCCATGACCATCATTTCTTTTGGTGCCGTGTTTGCCGCACTCGGCATAGGCACGACTCGCGCAGCATATCTGGACGCGTCAATGCTCCTGATCGGGATCTTCAGTGGTTCAGCACTTTGGTGGGTTGTGCTGACCTTCGGTGTGAGCCTTTTTCGCACAAGGATGGACTCGGATCGCCTTCATTGGATCAGCCGAGTATCAGGTATGATCATCGCGGGTTTCGGGGCCGCCGCTCTCTTAAGTGTTGCGGTTTGATGGCAACATTCTCGTCTCGGCGTCGGTGCGAGACCGTTTTCCTTTAATCTCGATTGAATCGTATGCGAACCGTGGTGCCCTGCTCTCGTTCCACCGCAATCTCGCCTGAGAAGCGTTTGGCGAACGCCTGGACTAGCGTAAAACCCAACGAGCGGCTCTCCCGCAAGCTGAACCCCGGAGGGAAGCCCACTCCATTGTCCCGGACCATCAGTTCGTAGACATTATCACCGCCCTTTTGTAGACCGATTTCGATAATCCCGTCGGCATACGATGGGAAAGCATGCTTTACGGCATTGGTGACAAGTTCGGTGATGATCAGCCCGCAGGGCATGGCAGTGTCGATCGTAAATTCGAGCGGCTGAATGTTTGTGCTCAGAGCAATTTTCGCCTTATCACGGGGACGAAAAATGACCAGGTCTTCAGCGAGCTCGGATAGATACTCATCCATTCTGATTCTCTCAAGGCTGTCGGACTGATAGAGCTTCTCATGAACCCGGGCCATCGCATGAACGCGGGCTTCTGCGCCCTTGACGGCAACAGCGATACGCTCATCGGAAACCTGGTCAGCCTGAAGCGCGAGAAGGTCTGCCACCATCTGGAAATTGTTCTTGACTCGGTGGTGTATTTCTCGAAGCAGTACTTCCTTTTCTCTAAGGGACGCCCTGATTTGATTTTCGGCCAACCTGATGCGTGTAATATCGCGGGCTACGTGAACAGAGCCTACGCGATCCCCCGCACTGTTGATAACAGGATTGACACTTACAAGAAAGATACCTCCCAGGAACGGCTCATCAATCTCAGCCTCGTGCGGCTTGCCATCGCACAGGAGTCGGGCATGCGGGCAATAGGAAAGAGGGGAGTCTGAGTGGTGGGATACGCTGAAGCACGGTGATCCGATTACTTCCTCCCGGCTCAGTCCCAGGCGCTGTAGAGTTGCCTCGTTTGCCCGGACTATTCTTGATTCCCGATCCAGAACCATTACCGGGTCGGGCACCGTATTAAATGTTCTCTCCCACTCGTCCTTGGCTCGAGTAATTTCGTTGTTCAGCCGGTTGAGTTCCTTTTGCATGAGGTCGCCGATGTTTGTCAACCGCTGTGACTGGCTGAGAAGTTTCCTGTACCTATCAAGAAGGTCGCGATAGTGTGCCGGCCAAGGGCGATCTTCAGCAGCCTTGGAAGCAAGAAGTTCTTCGGCGGCCCTTACGGTTTCCTCTTCTTCACGAAACAGACTGGGCTCGGTCATTGCGGCAACCATTTCGTCCCGGTTATTTCTCCGTCATCTTTACCAGATTGAACGTAACTGCCTCCAGGTCCTCCATGAATTCTTCGCCACATTCCAGCATGGTGTCGTTTTCCTGGTGATAGAGCCAATTGATGACGATGTCTTGGCCCTTACTCGCACTGCGGTCCAACATATCAAACAGGTTCAGGAAGGCTTTGGAACTGCTGCTGTTGAGATAAGTCATTTCCAAGTTCACTTCAATTGTGCCGGTGGTGAATTGACGAAGGAACTCTTCGACCCATCGGAAAAGAGGGTCAAAAAACTGTGCAGCGTTCGCGGGGTAAGATTTTCCCTTTATTTCCAATACGCCGGTGCCGGCATCGAAACGCACAGAGGGGCTGGATTTTGTCTCATTGATAACAAGATCGTCCATGGCGTCCTCAAACAGTTATTGTCATCGAAAGAAAGAGCATTTCGTCGTTCACGGGAATGAGTTCAAATTGGATCGGCTTGCTCGC
>Ga0172371_10014597_pt1 | contig 10106 bp, 9 predicted proteins | sample Lak12m_FD_114543 | JGI IMG/M metagenome (GOLD analysis project Ga0172371, IMG submission 114543) | Freshwater microbial communities from Kabuno Bay, South-Kivu, Congo - kab_022012_12m | ecosystem: Environmental > Aquatic > Freshwater > Lake | place: Democratic Republic of the Congo: South-Kivu... | reverse complement strand
GGTTGACACATTTGCTCCGAGGCAGATCCTAAGGGCATGACGCCCGGCGGCATAACTCAGCCGCTTCTACACCTCTTTCTTGGCTCCGGCCTTCATCTCCAGACCAATGCCCTCGAACAGAAACAGAATGGCCACTCCCCACCAGAGCGTGTAGATCACGTAAAACACCAGTGAAAAGGTTAGCACACCCGCTTTGGAGGACGCGGACTGCGGTTGTATGCCAAAGAAGTTGTAGCCTGTTTCAATACCTTTTTTGATCACTTCGTTGATCCAGTCAGCCTCTTTGAAGTTCTTTTGATGCTTCAGCCTGAGGTCCATGTCCTTTAGGGCCGTACGCCAGACGTACAGAGCCTGTTTGCCTGGAAAACCGTACCTTGACTCCAATCCCGCATCCTGGTTGCCAAACATCGCATCCGAGTCTTTCAGCACAGCGTCAAGCATCTTTCCCAGATCTCCTGAAAGCTTCAACTGGGAACCTTCAAGACCGGTCTTGACTCCAGCCGTTGTAAACAGCTTGTCAGCCTGTTGCGCCAATTGCTGATTCTTGAACTGCACTGTGACGTCGAAACCCTTTCCTTCCCATTTCTTGTTCTTCTTGATAAGATCCGGGATATAATACGTCGAGCCCTTGGCAATGGAATTGAACAGCGTATCAGCAGCCTCCAGAGCGTTCTTGCCTTCATAAATCGGTGAGAACATCAAAACCAGAACTACTAGGAACGTGACAAAAAGCCCGACTCCTTTTATGAACGTACTTTTATCCTTTATCATATTCTTAAACCTCCCCTCGCAAGGTTCTCAGGTTGCCAAGGAATTTGGCTAAGACCCAGACGGCGAAGATACCGACGGCCACGAAAAAGATCACGGAGCCGGCAGTGTTCAGGGCCTTGACCACGGTATCGGATAGCTGGATAATTTCCATCTGGTTGAGCTTGTCAGGCAGAGAAAAGAACCTGTTGAAGAATCCTGCGAGGATGGCTGTGGCGTAAAATCCTCTAATATAGATCCCTTTGACCACCTTGGTGGTGAGTGCTCCCACCTGAATTCCGATCAGGGATCCCAGCAGCATGCCCATTGCCAGAGTGTAGAAGATAAACCCGTAGACAGCATACTGGGCTATCGAAGCAAACCCCGCGGTAAAGATGATCTGGAGGATGTCAGTTCCCACTGTGGTAAAAGAAGAGACGCCCAAGATGTACACGAACATGGGGAATGTCAAGAAACCTCCTCCCACCCCCATGATCGCAGCCGCAAATCCTACAACTGCGCCGCAAATCGCAACGAAGAGAGCCGGGATCTTCTTGCCGCCCGGGACCAGGTCTTCGTCGAAGGTTATCTGAGGCGGTATCTTAGAACTCTGCAGTTTTGCTGTGAGCCCTACTTTTCCGGAAGCGGCTTCCGCTCCGTGAGCGCTTTCCCCCGCGTGCGCTCCCACATCACCGCCGGCCTTGCTCAGCCGCAAGAAATCTATCAACGAATAGATGCCGAGAAAACCCAGAAGCACTACGTAGACCACGCTGATGAACGCATCACTTAATACGGGGTTGGATTCATACAGCGCCCGGTTAATCTTGCCTCCTCCGACAACGCCTATCCCCGAACCGACCAGAAAGGCTATCGCGAGGCCCACGGAGACATTGCCCAGCTTCTTGTGGACAGCCGTTCCCATGATGGCTTTGGCAAATATATGGAAGAGGTCCGTGCCCACTGCCAGGATACCCTTGACGCCAGCGCTCATGAGAGCGGGAGTAATGATGAATCCCCCCCCAGCGCCGATGCACCCCGTGATCAAGCCTGCGCAAAGCCCGATGGCAATGGAAACGACAAAGATAGAAGTAGAATAAAATGCAGGAGAATAGGCCTTGTCTCCACCGAGGATTGCGGGCATGTCGTCGGCGAACGCCACCGATATTAGGATAATCGGCAGCAACATCAGACCCAGAATGATCATCCGCTTCTTGTCCCGCAAGATGTTCATGGATGTCTCATAGTCCCATTGTGCGTGGGCCATGGAGGCGGCCAGGAACATATCGTAAATCCTTCTGCCCCATTTCATGTTTGATCTCCTCCAATCCGTCTTCAATAAACCTTTTCAGGGTCGAAATCACACAGGATCAGGCCCGCAGACCACCGATCCCGGTTCAACTCTCACTTGTTTCGTGCGCTGTAAGGCACAAACCAACGTGTTTTGGTGTGCAAAACATATGCCATGCCCAATGACCGCAACCGCACTGCGGGGAGGTTGGAGTCGGGGAATGGCATCGAAATTGCACCGTTCCAAGTGGGCAAAAATGTTCGGTTCTTCGGAACCGGTACCGTTGGGGAGCTGACAGCACGCGGCTGATACCAACGAGTGTAACATCAAATAAGATTGGCGGCGCGCTTCCGAAACAAAGTCAGGCTTGCCGTTCCCTGCGGAGGATACATACAGGCGATCCCGCAGACTCTACTCCGTGGGGCGTGCGTTGGTATGAAGCGCTGCAGCGTGGCAAATCTCCTTGGCCACGCCGACAAGACCAGTTATTGAGGGAAAACGCCGATGAGAAAGGGAGAAACCACATGCCGGTCGTAAAGGTGATGCTCGTGGACGATGAGATCCCGTTCACGGAGGCTTTGGCAAAACGCCTCAGCAAAAGGGATCTTACCGTAATTTCGGCCTTCAGCGGGAAAGAAGCCCTGGAAAAGCTCAAGGACGATTCAAGCATCGACATCGTCATCCTCGACGTGAAAATGCCCGGTTTGGACGGTATCCAGACTCTCAGAGAAATTAAGAAATCCCATCCTTTAGTGGAAGTAATAATGCTGACAGGCAATGCCACAGTGGAAAGCGCCATAGAAGGGATGAAGCTGGGAGCTTACGACTATCTGCTCAAACCGTGCGACATGGATCAGCTCATGGCTAAGGTGGCTGAGGCCGAATCTAAAAAGGCAATGCATGAAGAAAAGATACTCGAAGCCCGAATGAAAGATATCGCGATGAGACGAGGGTTATGAGAAATCCTGCGAAGCAGCCAATCGACAGTATCCGCATTCTCGCATTAGACTCTTGCTGGTGAACGATGAATCAAGGTATGATAGCACATTGTTCGAGGGTGTTCCAAATCTATACGGGAACGTGCGGAATCGCCGGTACGACTGGGAGGATCGAAGCTCAGAATCCTGGGGCTCCCACTGGTGTTAGCCACTGTTGGCACCCTGCGGACACGGAAGGTCTTGCACCCCGGAGAGGATGAAACGCAGCCCCCTGAAGCCAGTCGGTGGTATCCCGCGTCAGCGCCCGTCTGTAGCCATACTCGGACTAGAATTCAATGCCTTCTGTCATCACACCATAAAACCTGTGAACTCGACGGCCTGGATGAATGAATCGGGCGGAGCCACGGGTGGAGGTCCAAAAGTGAACGTATTCAGGGTCCTGTTGGTTGACGACGAAAAAGATTTTCTTGAGACGCTGGTAAAGCGGCTCAAGAAGCGCAACCTGGATGTCTCGGGCGTTACCGGCGGCCAAGCAGCATTGGATTTCCTGGCCGAAAGCCCTGTCGATGTAGTAGTGCTCGATGTAAAAATGCCGGATATGGATGGCATTACCACCCTGAGAGAGATCAAGAAACTCAGACCCTCGGTGGAAGTGCTCATGCTGACCGGGCATGCTAACGTGGAGGTCGCGATTGAAGGGATGGAATGCGGCGCTTTCGACTATCTGATGAAGCCGATGGAAATCGATCAGCTGCTGTACAAACTTCAGGACGCTTACAAGAGGAGATGGTGCCGCAAAGAGAACGAAAAATGCGACCTGCCATCTTCGCTGGAAGTCACGTGACACAGAATGTAAACGCCCCCAATGGGGCGTTTTGAGGGCGGGCATTACCAAGACCGGTCAGGGAGAACTGCCGTTGAAGAATACGGAGAATGATTTCGGGACGCTCTTGGACCTGTTACCTGATCTGGTGTTCTCCTTGGATTCTTCCGGCCGGTTCACATACGCGAATTCCCGGACCGAGGAGTTCTTCGGTTGCCACGTGGATGAACTCCTCGGAAAGCAACTATGGGAATTCGTCCTGCCGGAAAACGAGGATGAGGCACGCACGCTTGTGGATACGCCCGCGGATTCCTGTTGGGACAGGGAATTCTACATTGAAGGCTGTCGGGGCAAGATAAAATATGTGCGGGCCCGGTGCAGGCCGCGGCTGGATGATACGGGCCGCATCATCTCATTCCATGGAACCATTCGTGACAGGACGCCTCAGCGCGAGCTGGAAGAAAAACTCGCTGCGTATCAGGCGGCCTTGAAAGTGTCCGAAACCAGGTACCGCAATCTGGTGGAGGAGGTTCCTGATATCATATTCTCACTTGATCCCCAGGGCAGGTTTATATTCGTCAATGCGAGGCTGGAAGAGCTTCTGGGATATCCGATACCGCGGGTACTGGGCTCGTACTTCTGGGATTACGTTTATCCAGAGGATAGGGAATGCGCAGAGGCCATAATGGAAACCGAACCCGATTCAGTTTGGGACCAGGAGTTGACGGTCTTGGATTATCACGGCGGCACCCGGTGGGTGAGGGTAAGATGCAAGCCTCTGAAAGATTCTGAGGGTCGCGTGGTGGAGCTTGAAGGGGTAATACGCGACCGCACTAAAAGGAAGAAACTTGAAGATGAACTGAAGGCATCCAAAAAGGAATTATTGGAGAAAATCAAAATTATTGACGATCTGTACGAGCATATAGTTCAGTCCGAGAAGTCCAAGGCCATTGCTCAACACACGGCAGAGGTGGCGCACGAGCTGAGGCAGCCCCTGGCCATCATCGGCGGGTTCGTCAGGAGAATGATCAAACAGACCGAAGGTAGCCAAAAGTTGGACACTAATAGCCAAAAAGAGTGCTTCACGGTCATACTTCGGGAAGTGCAGAGGCTGGAAAAGATACTCGCCGGGCTAATAGACTTTACGAGACAGAAATCGATCAAACTGCAGAAGGTGGACCCCAACGTATTGATCGAGAAGGTGCTTCGGCTCAACGAAGAGCGCCTCAGGGACAAGGAAATCAGACTCGAGCTCAACTTCGGAGAAGAAGTGGGAGAGATTCCGCTGGATCCGGATCGGTTTGAACAAGTGATCCGCAATCTTGTGAGCAATGCCGTGGACGCATCCCGTCAGCAAGGCATGATACGGATTGAAACGGGAGTTTTCGTCCCGAGCGACAAGGCTCAGGAGACTGGTGGTCTGGAGTCCGAGGCCTATTTCGAGATGAAGATCCGCAACGGCGGGAAAGTGATATCTCCTGAAGATCTCCGAAAGATCTTCGACCCTTTCTATACCACCAAGGATCACGGTTTGGGAGTGGGTCTTACCCTTGCCAAACGAATAGTTGAGGAGCATCGCGGCTCCATTTCGGTTAAATCCGACGAAAAGGGAACCGTTTTTGTTATCTGGATTCCGCTCCGGGACGCAAACTCTGAACGCTATGCAGATTCCTCTCTGAAGGTGGCGTCGGTAAACCCGATTGACTGATTTTCCCGCCAACAGGGCTCCGGTGCACTGAATTCCGTAGGAGCGAACCCAATGCTGGTTAAAGACTGGATGTCCAAGAACGTGATTACCATCGGGGTGCACGACTCGATGCAAAAAGCCATTAGTCTGATGACGGACTATCAGATAGGCATGCTCCCGGTTACCGAGGGAGGGAAGCTCGTGGGCATCGTGACCGACCGGGACCTCAAGCGGGCCTCCCCGTCCGACGCAGCCGTCATGGAAACCTCAGAAATTCTTAATCATTTGTCCAGGGTTAAGGTAGGCTCGATCATGAGCCGAAACCCGATCACGGTAATCTATAACTACACCGTGGAAGAAACCGCGGAGGTGCTTCTGAACAACAAGATCTCGGGATGCCCTGTTACCGATGAAGAAGGACGGATCATGGGCGTCATCACCAAGGGCGATTTGTTCAATGCTATAATCTCGTTGACAGGGTTGAGCAAGCGAGGAGTACTCTTCGGATTTCGGCTTGAGGACAGGCCAGGTTCCATAAGAGAAGTTGCCGACATAATTAGAAGGCACGGCGGCCGGCTGGTTAGCATCTTGAGCTCATATGATAAAGCCCCCAAAGGCTACAGGTTCGCGTATGTGCGGGCCTTCAATCTTGATCGGGAACGGTTGCCCCGTATCCTTGAGGAACTGAAACGGGTGACAAAAGTTCTATACATGGTGGATCACAGACAAAACGTACGAGAGATCTACCATGACACCCAAAGCTGAGTTCTTGGCGTGTAATTGATTTCACTCCACACTGCCATCACGAGGTTTCAATGCGCATAGCCGTATTTGGCCCTGGCGCGGTTGGCGGCTACTTTGGCGGTCGACTCGCCCGCAGCGGACAAGACGTGGTTTTCATTGCCAGAGGCGAGCACTTGAAGGCACTGAAAACCAAAGGCATGACGATCGAAGAGCCGGATGGACACTCGGATCTGTTCGCGGTCAAAGCCACGGGAAATCCAGCAGAAGTCGGTCCGGCGGACGCGATAATTTTGGGCGTCAAGGCCTGGCAAGTGGCTGAGGCGGCAGACCTGATGAGACCGCTGATCGGACCCGACACGTTCGTGGTTCCCCTTCAGAACGGAGTGGAGGCTCCGATCATATTATCCGAAAAGCTAGGAGCAAATCACGTCTTTGGCGGCGTGTGCTATATCGTGAGTTTCCTGGTTGCACCCGGAGAGATCCGGCATGCCGGGATGACGCCTCGAGTGGTTTTCGGCGAACTGGACAACAAAGCGACCCAACGGGGCCAGAAGCTTAGAGAAGCTTTTCAAGCTGCGGGTATATCAGTGGAAATGCCTGCGGACATAAGTGCCGCGATGTGGCAGAAATTCCTGTTCATCGCTTCCATGAGCGGTGTGGGAGCTGTGACAAGGGCTCCAATGGGTATCATAAGGTCAATACCGGAAACCAGGAGCATTCTCGAGTCGGCTGTGAAAGAAGCGGCTGCAGTAGCGTCCGTTAGGGGGATAAGGCTCGCAGACAACGCGGCACAGGCCGTCATGGAAATAATCGATTCTCTTCCCGCGGAAAGCACGGCTTCTATGCAACGAGACATAATGGAAGGACGTCCGTCGGAGCTTTTCTATCAGAGCGGTTCCATAGTAAGACTGGGGACCGAAGCGGGCACGCCCACGCCAGTGCATTCCTTCCTGTACGGCGCACTCCTTCCGATGGAGCTTAAAGCGCGCGGAGAGGTGCAATTCTAGGCACGTCGCATCCTGACAATTCTTTGAAATGGGTGGTTCATGTAGGGTGCGCTGTGCTAGGCGGAGCGCATCGGTCCAGGAAAAACCTCGAACGATGCGCTTCCCGTTGGTCAGCGCATCCTACCGAATCAAGGAGAGCGAAAGGCGGGTGTCTAAGCATTATCGCAACGGGGGACTAAGCTTTTGACTTGCGGGCGGCCCTGATGTCATCAAGATAATATTTGATGAGCGGGCTCATCTCAGGTGGCTGCCATTTTGCATTCTTGGGCTCCTCCGGCCATGCATAGGGGAGGTGCCGCATTTCCCCTGGCGTTCGGGCTTTCCCCAGAAAAGAGAGAGTGTCGAGCAATACTCGCCGTTGGCCATCCTTATCGCCCACCTGTCCCAAGAGCCTTCCGTACGGATAAGCAACGGCCACGGATCGCGGAATGCCCACGAGCCTATGGAATTCGGGTGTGGGAGTCAGTACCACTGTGGAGAAGCCTCCTTCTTCGAGGAACCTTGCGGCCAGCCCCACGGACTGGCAGCAAAAGGGTCAAGCCGGTGTAAGAAGCACGGCATCGACTCCTTCCTCCCGCATTTTCACGCTCATGGGCGCTATGGCTTGGGTCAAAAACTCGGTGCTCTTCCACTGGAAGCCGTAGAAAGAATAGGCGCTGGGAGCAAACCGGCCTATGACGCCTTCGGCCTCTAACTCTCTCATGCGGGCCAGTGGAAAGATAACATTCATATCTTGAAGGATATATGAAGTGTTGATGTGAAGGTGATTGGCATCAATATCCGACTCGGTCGAGCCTTTCGGAATGACCCTGAATGACCTGTCACCCCAGGTGGCTTCCCGCTTTTCCCGTTCCATATCGAATGGAGGGTTTTTCTTAAGACTAATGCCCGCGCTGGTAACCAGTGCTACGGTTGCCTCACTGACCGGCCTCGAAAGCACAGTCCATGGTATGCTACCCGTGAACTCTTGATTGCCTATGAGGTTGTCTATCCATGCTGCCAGACTGGGTGGAAGAAAACGAAATCCATCAACGGTCGCCGTAGATTCTGCCATAGTATTTCCTCCTTCATGTGTGGCATTCCCGTAGCACAGAACCACGACGTTCGTCCAGCCCAGAATTGTGCCTGAAACCAATGCGGCTTGATAATCGAGGTAGGACGGCCGTTTGCCCGACCGCCCCCTTAGAGATCCCGGCGTGCGATATCCCCGCACCGGCCTCCTCAGCGATGCTCTCATCCGCATGCGCGGAGGATGTCACAGGGGTCTGAGCTGAACCGGCCCTGCCAAATCTCCTCCGCTGCGAACGACACAGCCTGACTTCGCTTAGGAGATCTGCCAGGACTTGCGCGATCCATCGTCACTTCTTTGACCGCGCATCGGTATGAGGGGCCGCCTGGGAGATTCTAATTGCCTGTGGGGCGTGTGTTGAGGTACCGTGAGAAAAGAAAAAACTCGGAATTTGAACAATGTACCGACGGTTTTGCGTCTGTCGGGTTTTCAGGGAGAAGCCAGGGCAACCTTTTCGGTTTCAGGGGAACCATCCCTCGCCTCGTTATCGCCCCGCAGGCCCCGGAATGGCAAGACCAACGCATATTTCCAGGGATCATCCCGGCAGGGTGGAGTCGACCCGCTTAATTTGGGAAAGGCAATCCGATGAACCCTCAGAGCCTCCGACCTCCCGTAAAGATTGGTAGAAAAACCGCTCTTCAAATTTGTGTTGCTCTTATGATCGTCATTTTGCTGGGCAATCTAAATGCATTGCTTGATGCGATTCTCCACCCGGAAATCCAATACTTTGATAAAGAGCACTTGATAATGGGAGGAGTGACGGCTTTCGTAAGTGCTGTACTCCTCGGTCTGATAGCACAATATGTACGCTATTTGGACCGGGCTCTGGAAGAGATTAAGTTCCTGAAGGATCATGCGGAACTGTCCCGCAACGAGCTTGCAAAGCGTGTACGAGAACGAACCAAAGAGTTACAAGAGACCAAGGAACGGCTGGCGCACATCATCTCCTCGAACCCGGCAGTGATCTACACAGCCAAGCCTGACGGTGATTATGGAACCACATTCATTAGCGACAACGTCACTGCTCAACTTGGCTACCAGCCTACGGATTTCTTGGAAGACTCGTCATTTTGGGCACGTCATATCCACCCTGATGACGATCCGCGCATCTTCGCTGAGATACCACCGTTACTTGAGCAAGGCCACCACGTGCATGAGTACCGTTTCCGCCACAAGGACGGGAGCTACCATTGGATACGGGATGAGTTGAATCTGATTAAGGATGAGAAAGGAACCCCGGTCGAGATCATGGGGTTCTGGGTGTGCATTACCGATCGCAAGCAGGCAGAGAAGGCTCTGAGGAAGGCCAAAGATGAACTTGAAATGCGTGTGGAACAACGAACCGCTGAACTGAAAAAGATCAATGAAGAGTTGCTTCGCGAGGTAGCCGAGCGAGAATCAGTGGAGCGTGCATTGAGGGAGAGTGAGGAGCGTTACCGTACTGTCGCGGATTTTGCCTATGATTGGGAATACTGGATGAATTTGGATGGTAACTTCCTCTACGTCTCACCTTCCTGCAAGCGCATTACTGGATACGCAGCAAGTGAGTTCATGGACAATCCTGGACTCTTCGAGTCGATTATTCATCCGGACGACACTATTGTTGTGACAAAACACTTGCTTGCCGCGAAGTCGGGAAAGGAGAGCGACATTGGACCGTTCGAGTTCAGGGTTATTGACCGAGCGGCAAAAGTCCGATGGATTGAACACATTTGCCAACCCGTGTACGGTGAAGGAGGAAAACCGCTTGGAAGGCGAGCCTCCCATAGAGAGATTACGGAGCGCAAGGAGGCTGAAGAAGCG
>Ga0172371_10014596_pt1 | contig 10108 bp, 4 predicted proteins | sample Lak12m_FD_114543 | JGI IMG/M metagenome (GOLD analysis project Ga0172371, IMG submission 114543) | Freshwater microbial communities from Kabuno Bay, South-Kivu, Congo - kab_022012_12m | ecosystem: Environmental > Aquatic > Freshwater > Lake | place: Democratic Republic of the Congo: South-Kivu... | reverse complement strand
GCCGCAAAAAGCTTCGCCACCTTCACCACCAGAGCCGCCAGCAGTAGCGTCTTGATTGCCGCCGGCATAACCTAAAGAGTTGGTGCTGATGGCACTGCCAAAGGCAATGGAAACAGTGCCGGTGGCTCTAAAGAACATGACGCCGGCAGTAGGACTGGAAGCGCCCCAGTCTGAAGGGGAGAAGGTGGTGTTGTTACTAAGACTGACGTTGGTGTAGTTAGGAACTCTTTGGAGGATAACTTTTTGGTTACTGGAGCCGGTGCCCAGGTTAGTATCGTCGTTGACATTATCGCCGTAGTATTTGGTTTTGTTGGTGGTAAAGGTGATGGTGGTACCAGCGATACCGCTCACTCTTAAGGTTTCGTAGTTGCCGACATTGACAGTTGAGGCAGAAGTGCCCTGAAGATTAATAAGTAAGATCTCGTCGCCGACAGATAAACAACCGGCATTGGGACCAGAAACTAGGGTAGCGGTGTTACTGGTTAAGGCGTTAACAGAGTAAGATGAGGCGTCACCACAGCCGGAGCCTGAGCGAGCGGTAATAGAGTCGTCGGTGTTAATGTTGACAGTGCCGCCGGCGCTTAGGGTAATGGCGCCGTCACTGCCGTCGCCAAGGTCGTTTTCATTGTAGTTGATAGAGACAGTGTCGACTTTCTTTTTGTGGGTATATTCAGGGTTAAAGTTCTCTTCGAGGTTATGGTTAAAGGAGGCAGTTTTGTCAGTGACTTTTTTCCAAACAGAGTTTAAGGTGTCAAAAAACCAAGCGGTGATGCTGACATCTGAGTTGGTGGGATCAGTGATTTCCAGAAAGTCCTGGTTAGCCACCGCGGAGTTGGAAGCAGAGTACTTGATCATGTCCATAGCCAGAAAGTGACTGGCAACACTACCGCCATCATAGTCACTGTAGACCATCAAGTGATTTAAGTTAGAGTCGTAGTAAACATTACCTTCAGAAGTGGTGTCAGGGGAATTAGTGGGAGTAAAGAGAATTTCTCCACCGCCGATGACGGCATCACCGTTAACATTTAAGGAAATGTCGCTGGAAGCGGGATCCAGGTAGTAGTCGGAATCGGCAAGATCACTGTAGCGTTCATAAAAAGCATAACCTTCCCGGTTGAGTCTGAATACAGTAGTGCCGGAAGCAGAGGCGGTTAAGATGTCTTGGTCTAAGGCTTCTTGGTTGAAAATGACTAAGGCTTTGCCGGTTTGAGCTTTATTAACTTCCAGGGCAGCTTGGGGGTTGGTGGTGCCGATGCCCACATTATTGGTGTTGGCTTTAATGGTCAAGGCAGTGGTTAAACCATCGTCACCGTTTAGGGAAGTTCTGATTTGTAAATCCTGGCCGTTAAGTTGGTTGATATAGCCGGTGGAGGTGTTTTTTAAAGTCAAGGCACTGGCTGAGGCAGTGCCGATAATGTCCAGTTCAGCAGTGGGAGTAGTAGTTAAGATACCTAGACGGTGGTTTAAAGCGTCAATAGAAAGGGTGGTGGTGTCAAAGTTTAAACTGTTAACAGCATTATTAAGGTTGAAGGCAACTGATTGGGAGGAGAGGTCAATGGTGGAGTCGTCAATGTCTAAAACGTTGCTGCCGGAGTTAATCAGAATGTTGCCGGTATTACTGTTACCAAGGGTTAGGGTTTGCATGTCAGTGGTAGAGATGACTGCGGCTAGATTGAGAACTAAGTTGGCAGAAAAGGAGGCTGTGGGGGTGCCAAAGTTGTTGTTTAAAAAAGCAAAGTTAGCTGAAGTAGTGGCTTGGCCGCCGATAAAGACATCCCAGGTAGAGTTTAAAGGAAAGATGGCGCCTAAGTTTTCAGTCCATAGAGCATGGTCGTCATCATCCGAGCAGGAGATAACACCGGCGGCATTAGCAGTCAAAGCGCCGCCATGTGAATTAGCGGTGCAGTCAAAGTTGGTAAAAGTTAAGCTGGAGCCGTTTAAAGTGACCGCATCGCCGCCGTCGCCTAAATCGACCTGGCCGTTGGCATCAAAGGTACCATCAGCTTGCAGAGTGCCGTTGATTTCTACGTCACCGGCGACCCCTAAATCATTGTTGCCGTTAGCTAAGGTATAGGTGCCGCTGCCGATATCGGTTAAACCGCCGTCGAGCTGAATTTCACCACCACCTGTAACGTTAATGTCCAAGTTAGAGCCGCTAGCGATTACCAAAGCGAGATCGCCACTCGTGGAGGTTAAGGTGTTGCCATTGAGGTTTATATTGTCGACAGTGAAGTTGGTAAAACCGCTGCCCACTCCGCCGGTGATAGTAGCGGTTCCGTCAGTAAAGGTGGTGGCAGTGATTGTGCCTAGTCCAAAGAGGTCATCAGCCAAGATAATATTGCCGGTGGTGGCGCCACCAATAATTAAGGACCGATTTTGAGTGGTTTGGATGTTGGCGGCGCTATTGAAGACCAGGTTGCCGGAGAAGGAGGCGATGGGGGTACCGGAGTTGTTATTTAAAAAGGCAAAGTTAGCGGAAGCAGTGGAGTTGGCGCCGATAAGGATGTCTAAGGTGTCGTTGATTGGAGAGAGAGTGCCGTTTTGAAGCCGCCAGTAGCTACTAGTGGAGGTGCCTGAGTCATCATCCGAGCAGGAGATAACACCGGCGGCATTAGCAGTCAAAGCGCCACCGTTTGAGTTACCGGAACAGTCTAAACCGGAGAGGGTAATGGTGCCGGCAGCAGTCAGATTGCCGATGCCGGTGATGTTGGGGCTGCCGGAGCCGGTAATGCTACCGGTTAAGGTAAAGGCAGCGACGTTGGCCGGATCTAAGGTAGTGCCGGCGGCAAAGGTCAAAGTGCCGGAAGAGAAAGTATCTGAAGTATCGGCGCGCAGGAACTGGGTGGAGTCCAAAGTATCCAAGGTGTCGGCATCGGTGGAGCTGGAACCGGAACCACAGGTGAGGATGCCGGAGCTGTCAGTAGTTAGAGTACAGGAGGTAAAGCCGGTAAAAGTGATATCATCGCCGCCGTCACCGATGATGGCTTCGGCATTTAAGGTGACTTTTTTATTAAAAGTAACATTGTTATCAAACTCGGCTTTTCTAGCTTTTAAATCGCCTTCATAATCAAAACCATAGGTAGTAGAGCCGCCGATACCGATGCCTTTGGAAAAAATCAGGTAATTATTGGTACTGTTGGTAATATATTCGCCGTTTTGAGTAAAGGTCAAAGTGCCTGAAATGGAGGCATTACCGGCGACTGACAAGCTTAAGTAAGGATTGGAGGGATCAAGGTAGTAGTTTTGATTGTCGCTGTCAATAAATTGAGGAGCATAGAGATTACCAATGACTTTAGTGGGTTGGTGAAGAACGATGGGGTATAAAGAGTCATCGTTTAATGTCATGATTTCTTGGCTAGCACCGCCGTAAACCAAAAACTGCGACTGGGGGCCGGCTAAAGTGACTCTTAAACTGGTGGCTGAAGCCGAAGCCGAGTCACTACCTAAAGTGATGTCAATATCCTGATTATCGGCGGTAACAGTGGTGTCACCGCTGTCATAGATGTCTTGTAAGGAAAGATTGGATTGATCTGGATTGTTTAGGGTGGTCCAGTCAAGACCGTCAAAGTACATCAAATTACCGGTTTTTTGGTCAACGTATTGGCGGCCGATTTGGTTTTCCGGTTTATCAGCCGGCAAAAGCTGTAAAGAGTTGGTAAAAACAGTGTTTTCAACTAAAGCGGAGTTTTTGGCATAAAGGTTGCCATTTTGATCGAGGAAAGAAAGGGTGCCAGTATCAGTGCCGATAGTAATCTGGCCGGAAAGAAAACTGGCTACATCGGGTAAAGCTACTTGAACATCTTTACTAATATCTAGTTGTTCAATAGCAGGAGAGGCCATTTCTTTTGGTTGGTTGAGAATCTGCCAAGCTAATAAAGAGGTGGAGATGATAATGGAAGTTAAAGTAGCCAGAACAAAAGCTTTTTGGCTTTTGGGGTTTTTAAGCCAAGGAATAGTGGTGGGTAAACTGGGATAAGTGGGTACTGATTGAGGTAAAGAAGGGGTTGTAGAAGCGATAAGAGGTAAAGATTGGTTTATGAGTTGGTTTAGTTTGTTTTGGGAATATTTAGGTTGAAGTTGATCATCCAGGGTGGGTTTTAATTGACCGTTTTTAACATAGCGGCGGATAGTAGCAGGGACGACACCTAATTTTTTAGCGGCTTCATCAAGAGTTAGTAAATTGTCTGCGGGTTTAATGGGCAAAGTGTCTAGTTGGCCGTTTTTTATTTGTTTTAATATTTTAAGGTCTTTGTCTGTGTAGCGGCGTTGATTGCCTAAAGTTCTTTGGGAAGCAAATTTTCCGGCTTTTTCCCAACGCCTTAAAGTCTTAGGATGAAGACCTAATTTTTGAGCGATTTGAGTAATGGTGTAGGTTTGATTAGGCAGTTTAGTCACCGGGCATTTCCTCTGTTAGTGTCCAAGTTTGTTTAAAACGAGGACTGTTTTCACGATTCAGTATGGACTATATATAATAAGCTGTCAAGTAATAAAAAGAGCGCTGTTTTAAGCTAAATCAACGATGTTTAAAGTATTATTTTGATATATTTAGGTGGTTGTTTATTGTAATGTGATAGGGGTTTAATGATATATTAAGATATATTAAGATAGTGTTGAGAAAGATGGGTTGAGAAAAAACAATGAAGATGATAAAGTGACTTTATCATGAGTATGGTAAAAAAAATCGGCATTGATTTAGGTACAGCCAATAGTGTGGTGTATGTGCAGGGGCAGGGAATTGTGCTAAAAGAACCGACAGTAGTAGCGGTGACAGTAGATGATAATAAAGTAGTGGCAGTGGGTGAAGAGGCTAAAGAAATGCTGGGACGGACGCCGGACACGATTGTAGCTTCACGACCGATGCGGGACGGAGTGATTGCCGACTATGTGGTGACTGAAGCAATGCTACGGTACTTTATTCAAAAAGTGGTTGGTAAATCTTTGTTTTTAAAGCCGGAAGTAATGATCTGTGTGCCGGCCGGCTGTACTCAGGTGGAAAAAAGAGCAGTAGAGGATGCCACTTATGCGGCAGGGGCTAAAGAAGTGTTTGTGATTCACGAACCATTTGCAGCGGCTTTAGGGGCCGGGATATCAGTGGGGGAAGCCTCGGGGAATATGATTGTGGATATGGGGGGAGGATCAGCAGAGGCAGCAGTGATTTCTCTTGGGGGAATTGTGGTAACCAAGAGCGTGCGGATATCGGGTAATGCCTTAGATGATGCTATTGCCACTTATTGCCGAAAGAAACATGGTTTAGTGATTGGTGATCAGACGGCGGAAAGCATTAAAATCACTATCGGCAGGGCTATAAAAGACGAAACAGAAAAGCCTAAAAAACCTTTGGAAGTTAAGGGTCGGGACAGTGTTCAGGGTTTGCCTAAGTCGATCAGGGTAACAGAGGAAGAAGTAGAGGAGGCTTTGTTGCCGCAGCTGGTAAAAATTGTGGCCATGATCAAAAGTGTATTAGAGGAAATTCCGCCGGAATTGGCTAGCGATATTATTGATAAAGGGATAGTAATGAGCGGGGGAACGGCCTGTTTAAGAAATTTGGATAAATTATTAACTCGCGAAACCGGAGTACCTTGCCATGTAGCTGAAGAGCCGCTTTTGTGTGTGGCTAAAGGGACGGGAATTGCTTTGGATAATTTGGAAGAATACAAGCGGGCTATTAGTAAACGATAAACCGACAGAGAGTAATTTACAGCGTCAGCCGTTTTAAGAAATCAACATCAGTGGAGTTTCACGTATTAAATCTTGAGAAAATAGAATATATAGATATTATAGATTATAAAGAAGTTATTCTTAATATAGAAAATAAAGAAATGATGCTTGACATAGAATAAGTAGATAGGGTAAGGTTTAACAAAGGCCTGGTTAAGGCCGCTTTAGGTGTTGTGATGAATAATAAAATCAAGCGGTTAAGTTTTAATCAGTTGAGGGTGTTAAAGGTGTTTTTGGTAAGTGGTGATAAGATTTTGACTGTTGGTGAGTTGGAGAGAAAAGCAGACATTAAAGGGAAGTCTTTAGGGGGGGTGTTGTCGGCTTTGTCGCGTAATCAGTTTAGGGGTTTGAGCTTAATTGAGCCGGTGGGGGGGCCAAAGGAGGGGTCGGGTTTGCGGTGGCAGTTAAACCAGAAGAGTCTGGACATTAAACAGGCTAAGTTGACAGTAGAACAATTATTAAAAACATATGATTAAAGTATCTAAAAGTTCAATTAAAAAAGTGGTGTTGTGGGTGGTTGGGGGCGTGGTTTTATGGTTGGCGGCTTATTATATTGGTGTGAGCTGGGGGGTATTTTCTTGGACTAAAGACTGGCTTGATCGGTACAGGCGAGGTGAAGTGGAAGTATCTCAAACCGGGGTAGCTGATGAACAGGGGAATATGACAGTAGAGTATTCGTTAACTGTCGGTTGGAACTTGGTGGCTTTTCCAGTGGAACCTTATGCTTTTGCTACCGCTGGTGAGTTAGCAGTGGATGTAGCCCAAAAAGGCGGTTATGTAACTACAATTAGTCGTTGGGACGGAGATCAATGGCAGGATTATGTGATTCGAGGCAATCAGGCATACGGTGATGATTTTAACATCCTGCCGGGTAAAGCTTACTTTTTGAAAAATGAAAAAGTAGCCAGTTGGTCAGTGACTGGCCGGGCTATAACCAGAGAGGAGTTAGCAGATTATCAGTTAAGTGAGGGTTGGAATACTTTAGGGTTGGTGGTGGATGATTATACTGCCAGGAAAGTGATTGACGAGATTAATCAGGGGGAAGAAAAAGCTACAGTGATGGATTGGTGGACTGAGAGTAGCAATTGGGAGTTGTTTGTCAAAAGACTATATTCAGCTGAAAAAGTGGAAGAATATGGCGAAAACTTTGCCATCCAAAAGATACGAGGTTACATGATTTTTGTTAATCAGGCTGTAGATTGGAGGCCAAATGTTGGGAACTAAACGTAAGTTACTGGTAATTTTATTAGCGGTGTTAGCTATCACTTTGGTGGTCTGGTTGATAGTGAATAGTAATCCAAAACTAGAGCGAATTACGGTTGTTAATGTCGGCAGCCAGTCGTTTTCGGTGGCCTGGTTTAGTCAAAACCTAAGCAAAGCTTGTGTTTTAGCAGTACCGGAGAACAAAAGGGATCAATGGTTTTGGCAGTGTGAGGTTGAAAAGAAACGAACCCATTTGGTCAGTTTTGAAGCAGTCAAGCCTCAGAGTCAGTATAGCTTGGTGCTTTTAAGTGGTTTTAGGCTTTGGTGGCAAAAGATCAGCCCGGTAGTGACAGAAGCGATCAGTAACCAAGCGCCGGTTCAACCGGAACCAGCTTATGGCAGTTTGGTGGGAGAGGAAGGTGATTTGGCTGCCGGGGCTTTGGTACTGGTTTATCCGGAGTCAGAGGAGTTTCATTATCCGGTGGCAGTCGTTGCCAATCTTCAAGGCAATTATGCGGTTGATTTAGGCAGTTGGCCTATGGAGTTTGAGCGATTAATAGTGGAGGTGATCGGCAGCGGCGGGATTTGGAATGAGCAGACGTTTTACAGCCAGTTTATTAACCCCATACCAACAATGAAGGTGGCCTTGTAATGAAGATAAAACGACAACAGCGAGTATTGGCAGCCATTAACCTGGTTGGCTTGTTATTTAACATGTTGTTACCGTTGTTTTATGCCACACCGGCTTATGCGGTTAAGGGGGGAGTTAGGGCTAAGGAGAAGCAAGCTAACACTCAAACCGGGACTTACAAAAAGAAAACAGAGGTAACTGTCAAGGATATTCAGGATGCCGGGGGTAAGCTGCATGTGGGTAATCAGGTTTACACCATTGGTAAAGATGGCAAGAAGAAGATTAAAAAAGCACCGATGGGTAAGACCCCTAAGGAGCTTCAGACATACAATGCAAATCATCCGCCTGAGTCGGGTGAGGAAGGGGAAAAGGCCTGGGAGGATTGTGAGCCGGGTAAATGGTGTGCCGGTGGGGGTGGTTTTTGCGGCCATGATGACATGTTTGCCAAAGGAATGGGCTGTAATGCTCAGGCTAAAGCAATTTATGGGGCCAAGGCTTGCTATGAAACTGGGACTTGTCCGACTGTTTATGATGATCAGGGTAATTTTAGAGGTTGTGGCAGCAATGAGAATGCTACGGCCGAGGGTTATTGTGTGACTAAACCGGTTGATGGTGGAGCTGAGTGCACTACTCATGGTTCTCCTTGTTTGACTTGGGATTTAGGAGATGGCAGAGAAATATCCTTTTTGGGCTATACGGAAAGAGATGGTCAGATAATGGTGGCTTTGCCTGAGAGCAGCTGTAAGGATTGTGAGGTGGCAGAAGACGGTATGGTCTGGGTGCCGTTGGTAGATAGTAAAGGCCAGGTAACTAAGGAAGTGCAGGCGGTGTTGGATTCAACTGAAAATGTTAATGGTGAGCGGTTAATGCGGGAGTTTTTAAATAAGATGAGTAGCGATTATTCACAAAGAGTTACTGAGGCGGTTGACAAACAGGAAACCAGTGACGCTATACAAAAAAAATTAGAGGAGAAAGATTGTACCAGTGAGAAATGTTTTAATGAGGTGTTGGAGGAGTTGAAAATTGATAGCGAGTCTTTGGATAAGGAATATATCGTGGGAGAATTGTTGTATAACCGGTTGTGGGAAGCAAGGCTTGAGTGTTCAAATAACAGCCTGTGTTTATCTAAACAGCAAGCGCTGATTGTGGCGGATATCCAGAAGTTAATGCCTGACTATAATCATGGGTTAATTCCTCCAAGCGTAGTAAATGAAGTTAATGCCAGTTTGGATAAAAACCTGGCCAAGTTGTTGGCAGAAAAAAACAAGGAGACTTTGTCAGTGTTTAATTTGCCAGATGCAGATAAAGAGTCAGAAGTGACTTATAAGGATTTAATGGAACAGTTAAAGACTGTTAATCAAGTAGTGGCGGATTGTGTTGAAACTGGCAGATCGTCAGAAGGATGTCGGTTAACAATGGCTTCTTTAGATAAAGAGACAGCTTTATTAGCCGAAGCAAAGATTAGTCAGGAAATAAAATCAAATGATTTGGTGAATTTGTTGGTTGGAGAAAACCCGGAGGCTATTAATCAATATTTTGCTACAAGAAGACAGGAAGGTTTATGTCAATCAAGGGGGACTGGTTATTGCGAAACCGTTTTATGGCAGGAGTTAAAAAGTATTGATCCGCAAAAATATGCGGTAGCGGTAGGGCTGGATGCCGATTGGCAGGCACAGATTGATGAGGTGGAAGCGATTCAAAAGGGAGATGTGGAAGCCATGGCTGAAAAATGCGGTAATTTAGGCGGGGGCAAGAGTTGTGTTAAAAAAACTAGTGAATCTGATTTGGATTATTACCGGCGATTGGCAAAATATTTTCAGGATAATGTTTTAAATAAAGATTTGTTTGACGATGATTTAATTGGAGCGGCAGTAAATTTGAATTCCACTTTATATACAGAAGCCACTGAGGAGGGAGAAACTTTTGAACTTGAAGAGGTGGTTGGAAACTTTAAAAAGTGCGCCGGCCAGAATTGGCACTACAGCAACGGAGCTTGTTATTCGGTTAGTACTAAGGGGGTAGAAGTACAACAGTATGTGGGTGAACCGGTAGGCAGTGTTTTATCAATTGTTTGGAATGGTAAAGCATATGATATTGGTTGTCCTGCTTTGGGTGTTGCTAGTGATGGAGAAGGTAATTGTGTACCGACTAAAAAAGCTTTGGCCAAAGAGATCGCTGGGACTTCCGGAGGAATATTGTCAATATTGTCAAAAAGCGGTAATTGCCATGATGGTTATCGGCCATCAACTAATTTGTTGGGTAGTAGTAATGCCTGTAAACCGGTGATCAAAAATGAGCCGGAAGGGTTGGTAGAAAGGACAGTTTTTCGATGGGAAGTGGATAATTTAGCTAGCGATCAGGGACTAAACCTGAATACAGTGGTCAATAGGCCATCTGAGTGGGTTACTGCTTATGACACTAGTGTATTTGAGAAAAATTTACGTTTATGTAAAGACGGTCATAGTATTTCTTCAGGGTATGGTGGCGGTGGTAATATATGTGAAAGTGGCTCATACAAGGTTGCTTTGGAGGAGATTGAGGATCAACGGTTTATCG
>Ga0172371_10014595_pt1 | contig 10108 bp, 10 predicted proteins | sample Lak12m_FD_114543 | JGI IMG/M metagenome (GOLD analysis project Ga0172371, IMG submission 114543) | Freshwater microbial communities from Kabuno Bay, South-Kivu, Congo - kab_022012_12m | ecosystem: Environmental > Aquatic > Freshwater > Lake | place: Democratic Republic of the Congo: South-Kivu... | reverse complement strand
GACAAACAGTATGAGAACCGGAAAAAGAATTAAAATATTTTCTTCGCATTATTTATATTCGCTGGGAGAACTGGATTATGTCAAAAAATATACCGGTTACCTTCCTCGAATAATCAGCATTGAACTGGGAAATTCTTTCGAGGAACAGATCGAAGCTAAAAAATACTTGGAGAAAATAATTCAGTAATATCTTTTTTTAGCGGCTAAGCTCAGAATTTCTTTGACAAACGGGTTTACTGCATGTAGACCGTCTTTAAGCAAATAACAAGGAGGTTTGCTCCTTAAAATATAACTGTACAGAAAAAGGAGAAAGCAAATGTACCGTATGCTTATGGGAAAAGTCCCTCTCCGCCTTTCAATGGGTGGAGGAGGGACAGATTTGGAGTCATACTACTCTCGCGAGGGAGGATATTGGACATCGGCGACAATCTCACAGTATGTGAGGTTGACAGTGACAGTGCGTTGGAGTAAACACTATGTGATAAAGTACTCCGACAAGGTTCAGCGGGTTGAAGACGTGGATGCGATAGAGCATTCAATAACTCGTGAATGCCTCAAACTGCTCAATGCGCCGAAATGGTTAAAAGGAAAAGGACTGGAAACTAACATCATTTCCGATGTTCCGGGTTCTTCGGGGCTGGGCGTTTCAGGCGCGATCACCGTTAACTTTCTTCAGATCCTGCATGCATTGAAGGGTGACAATCTTCCCCGCCAAGAATTGGCGGAAGAAGCCTATTACGTCGAGCACGAACTTTGCGGGTCGACCGCCACCGGAAAGCAAGACCAGTATATAGCAGCTTTTGGTGGCATCACTTCCTTTGAAGTGACCCGAAAAGGCCACGTGGATATTTATCCACTGGAACTCGAAAAAAGAGTTATGTTTGAGCTTAACGAAAACCTGGTGCTTTTCGGTACCGGGGTTTCTCGCCCGTCTTCCGCGAATGAAACTCTCAAAAGCCAGGGTTTTGATAACGATGGGAAGAAAAAAATTTCAAAACTCGAGTATTTGAGAAAGATCAAAGGAATAGGCTTGAATCAACGGGAAGCTCTTCTCGAGGGCAGGGTAAGTGATTTCGGCAAGTTTTTGGATGAACACTGGGAGGTTAAAAAAACCTATTCTGAACATGTGGCTAACCCGGCAATAGACAATGTCTACTCGGACGCCAGGGAAGCCGGGGCGATCGGAGGCAAGGTGGTTGGTGCTGGAACAATCGGGGCATTCTGGCTTTTCTATGTCGAGGCTGACAAGAAAGGTCGACTCCGCGACGTGCTTGCCGAACATAATTTAGAAGAAGTTCCGTGGAACTTTGTTGAGCATGGTTCCATGATTGCTTATTGCGAATAGAGAACCAACGAAAAGAGAAAGGGAGGAAACTATGAACCAAGTGATGCAAGAGGAAACGCAGGAACTATTCAAAACCTGTCTGGATGAGATGGCAATGGTCACCGAAGAACTCAAGCCCCAAATATCCGCGCTGAACAAGATAGTTGGCGAGATCGCTTACGTGAGAAGCGTTGGTGGGAGAGTTTTCTTTTGCGGGGTTGGGGGCGGCGCCGGTAACGGAACCCATGCCTGCGGGGACCTTTTCAAAAGCTGCCGGGTCCAGACCATATGTCTCACGGACAACATTCCGACCTTGACGGCCACCACCAACGATGAAGGATGGTCGGAAGTGTTTTTCGAGCAGCTCTTGACTTGGAATATCGGAGAGAAAGACGCATTGTTTGTCCTTTCGGTGGGCGGTGGCGACGAAGTGAGGAATATTTCCGCCAACATCGTGAAAGCCGTTATTCTCGCCAAGGAAAGAGGCGCGGCAGTGCTGGGCATCGTCGGCCGGGCAAGCGGGTACACGGCTCAAAACGGTGACGCGGTGGTCGTTGTGCCAACCGTCAATCCGGCAAGGATGACTTCCCACACCGAGGGCATGCAGGCTTATCTGCTCCACTTCATAACCGAGGCCTTGCGGCAAAGGAATGCAAAATGGGAATCGGTGCAATGAAAAGAGCGGTTTTTTTGGACAGGGACGGGGTGGTCAACCCATTGTGCGGACTGGATGCCCAAGGGCATCCAGAATCGCCCCTCAGAGTGGAGGATTTTCACATCTTTCCTTTCGTCGGCGAGGCAATCCGGAATTTCAACCGGATGGGATATTCGGTTTTCGTGATCAGCAACCAGCCGGCCTACGCCAAAGGCAAAATGCTCTATGGTGAGTTGCTCAAAATGAATATTCTTTTGAAGGGTTATTTGAAAGAAGAAGGAGCCTTCCTCCACGGCATTTATTACTGCCTGCACCATCCGGATCCGAACCAAGTGGCAATAAAATCTCTTCTTGGCGATTGTTTTTGCCGCAAACCCAAGCCGGGACTGCTGTTTTTGGCTAGAGCGGAGCATAGATTGGACCTATCGGGCTCCTGGATGGTGGGGGACGGTTCGAAAGATATTGAAGCGGGGCGAAAAGCCGGTTGCAGAACCATTCTGATTCTGTCGGACAGACGGGAGGAATGTAAACCCGATTTCACCGCGGCGGACTTGTCCGAAGCGGTAAAGATCATAAAGAAGGAGGCAGCGAAATGACCGAAAGGACTGACGGGCTGTTGTTCTTGGACACGGCCAAACTGGAAGAAATCGAGAAATACCTCAAGTTGGGCATTTTGGACGGGGTGACGACCAACCCGACTATCATGAAGAAAGACGGAGTGACCGGCGGATTTCGGGCTATCAAAGAAAGAACGATTGAGATTGCCAAGATGATCTATCCCCGGCCGTTTTCGGTGGAGACTGCCAGTCCCGAAGGCAACAAAGACGAGTTGATCGAGCAAGCCCGCGAATTCGCCAACTGGGCCGGAAATGTCAACGTGAAGGTTAATATAACCACTCAAAAGGGAGAACCCAACCTTGACGTGATTGTGAAGTTGGCCGATGAAGGCATCACAGTGAACGCCACGGCCATGATGAACGCCAGCCAGTGCCTGCTGGCCGCAAAGGTCGGGGCAAGATACGTTTCCATCTTTGCTGGCCGGGTGGCCAATATGGGATACAATCCCGCCTATGTCATCAGCGAGATAAGGGAGTTGCTGGAGCAATGGGGATTGCCCGCCCAGATCATCGCCGCTTCCAGCCGGGAAGCTTATAACGTGATAGAGTGGTGGAAGGCGGGCGCTCACATCATAACGGTAACACCGAACTTGCTCAAACCCTGCATCGACCATCCTTACACCCGGGACACGGTTGCCATGTTCGACGGCGACGCGAGCAACTGGCTTTCCGAATGCCGGGAGTACCTCAAGGGCGAGAACTGACCAAGTACCTTTCAATTTTCGAAAGACCGGAGATTTGCAAGATTCAATCTTAGGATTATAATCAAGCAAGGATCTCCGGTCCTTTTTTATTTAAAACAAGTAAAAAAATGAACTGCTTGATTACGGGAGGAGCGGGATTTATCGGTTCTCATTTGTCTGATTATCTTTTGAAAGAAGGCCACCGGGTTAAAGTTTATGATAACTTGAGCGGTGGCGACCTCGACCATATCAAACACCATCTCAATAATAAAAAGTTCCAGTTTGTCGAAGCCGACCTGGATAATCTGAAAACTCTTAAAAAGGAGTCCAAAGGCGTGGACATGGTTTTCCATTTGGCAGCCAATCCGGACATTTCCAAAGGGATCGAAGACCCAAGACTGGACTTCCAGCAAACCGTTTGCAACACTTTTAATCTGTTGCTTGCAATGAAAGAAAACAACATTAAGAAGCTTTTTTACACGTCGGGTAGTGGAATCTATGGAGACGTGGGAACCACTTTTACCCGAGAAGACTTTGGACCGTTAATTCCCGTTTCAATGTATGGAGCCAGTAAGCTCTCTGCCGAAGCCCTGATATTCGCTTTTTCCAATTTCTATAAAATAAAAGTTTGGGTTCTGCGTCCTGCCAATATCATTGGCCCCCGCTTCACTCACGGGGTCGTTTTTGATTTTATAAGGAGGCTGAAGAAAGATCCCGAAAAGTTGGAAATTCTTGGAGACGGGAAGCAAAGTAAGTCCTATTTGTATGTCCTGGATGTGATTAGAGCGATCGATTTAGTAACCAAGAAAGCCAAGCAAAGGGTTAATATTTTCAACATCGCATCGAACAGCTATATTACGGTTAACTCAATCGCGGACATAGTGACAGAAGAAATAGGAATAAAACCGAAAAGAAGTTGGACCGGTGGGAAAATCGGTTGGAAAGGCGATGTCGCCAAAGTCCGTATAAATAATGGGAAAATAACCAAACTGGGTTGGAAGCCCCGCTATAATTCCCATGAAGCGGTGAGAAAAACCGCGAGAGTCGCGCTAGGCAAAGAAAAATCTTTTTAATCAATTTAATAGACATGAACAAGAGCATAACAATAATCATCCCTTGCCTTAATGAAGAAAAAAACATCGGAGAAGTGGTACGGGATTGTTGGGTTGGTCTCAAGAATGACAAGAAAAATCAAGTGTTGATCATGGACAGCGGTAATGATAAATCAGCTGAGATTGCCGCTGGTTTGGGGGCGGACGTGGTCAAGGTTCCAAAAGCGGGATTGGGACAAGCGTATATCGATTCAATTCCTTACATAAAAGGCGATTACGTGGTTATGGGAGATGCGGACGGGACGTATGATTTCAAGGAAATTGACCCCTTTATCAAAAAACTGGACAAGGGTTATGAATTTGTGATGGGGACAAGAACTAAAGGATGGATTGAAAAAGGATCGAGGCCCGCCCTCCATCAATATTTTGGAGCCCCAATCACCAATTGGATATTCAACCTGGTATACGGAAGCAAATTTTCAGACATCCATTGCGGTTTGAGAGCTATGACCAGAGACGCTTTTGAAAGAATGAGACTGCAATCCACCCACTGGGAATATGCTTCAGAAATGATTATTAAATCAATGCATCTTCGCCTTAGAACTACCGAAGTGCCAATAAAATTTTACAAGGACAGACATGGGAGAGTTCCCCACTTACAGACAGGTTTTCTGACTCCCTGGTTTTCAGGCTGGATTAGCCTGAAAGCGATGTTTATTTTCGGAGCCAACTTTTTCTTGTACCGGCCGGGCATATTAATGATGATTGTTGGTTTTCTGGCTGTTATGGCTCTGACTCTTGGGCCGATAGGCAGGTTCTCGATGCATTTTATGTTGCTGGGGCTGACTATCGCCATTCTTGGTTTTGTCGCCTTCACTATGGGGATTTTGGCCAGTAGTCTGTATGATTACTCGGATAAAAACATAAAAAAATGGTTAAAAGTTTTCGAATATAACCGGTCGGTAATTGTCAGCCTTGTTTTGTTCATCGCGGGGATATTCCTCACCTACCCTCTTTTGAAGGACTATTTCCAAAATAATTTCGCATTGCCTTTTGGAATAAAAAATGAGTATTATTCCAGCGTTACCGGCCTGCTTTTTATAATTGTTTCGTTTGTCAACTTCACTTTCTCGTTACTGCTGCATGCCCTGGACAAACGTTTGACTTCGGAAAACATCAAAAGGAACGACGGAAAGCTTTATAAAAAGTAAATCTCCAATAATGGGCAAGCAAAAAACCGTTAAAGTATTTTTTGTCGGATTCGGGCTGATTGGGCAGGAAAGGTTTAAAAGTATCCAGGATCTTTTGGAAAAAGGCAAAAAAATTCAAATTACTGGTATTTATGACCCTTTTTTTAGAGATAAAGAAAAGTTTACCAAGGAATATAAAGCCAAATTTCTCGATAGACTGGAAGACGGGCTGAAGGATAAGCCGGATTGGGCTTTTGTCGCCGTGCCGCACGACGACGCGGTTAAAATTACCCAAAGACTTTTAAAGACCGGCATTAACGTTTTAATGGAAAAGCCCTTGGGCCGAAACATCAGGGAGGCAAAAAAAATTGTCGGCTCGACCGTGAGAAAAAATCAGCTTTGGGTAGGCTTCAACTACCGCTTTTTTGAAGGACTGGCCAAAGCGATAAAGGACGCGAAAGATGGAAAATTCGGGAAACTTATATCGGTGAATATTGAAATGGGGCACGGTTGTCATCCCGATATCACCAAGGGTTGGAAACTGGATCCCGTAAAAGCCGGTGGAGGAGCCATGATTGATCCCGGGATCCACCTTCTGGATTTATGTCGAATCATTGCCGATGACAAACTAAAGGTTAAATGCGGATCCGCCTGGAAAGGATTTTGGAAAACAGGGATTGAAGAAGAATGCCATTTGTTGCTGGAAGGAAAAAAATTCATTATTAATTTTCAAGTATCGGTTGTCAAATGGAGGAGCACTTTCCGAATGGAAATAAATGGGGACAAGGGATATGCGGTTATCGAAGGAAGAAACCGGAGTTACGGGAAACAAACTTACACTTTCGGCCCGCGCTGGGGCTGGCAAAAAGCAGCCAGCCAAAAAGATTCGGAAAAAGTTATTTCAGAATCCACAGGAGAAGATGTTTTTACCAAAGAAATTGACGCATTGTTGTTTTCAACTAAACATCCTCTCAAGCCATGCTCGGCTAGCGAAGCGCTTGAAAACATGAAAATCCTCGAACAATGCCGAAAAGCTTTAAGAATTTAATTTTTTATCAATAAACATGGAACAGGTCAGCGATCAGAAGAAATATGATGAATGGTGGGATGCTTTCGGCACGAATAATGCGGTAGATCCCGGAACTCTTTATCGAAACAACTATATTTTGAGAAAAATTAAGGCTTCTAAAGTTCAAAATGTCGCGGATGTCGGTTGTGGATCAGGCCAACTAATTAAAAACGTGCTGCTGAAACAAAAAGATCTCAAACTGACCGGCTTTGATGTTTCAAAAAAAATTATTGAAAAAAATAAGGAAAGCTACAAAGGAGTGACTTTTTACTGTCTGAATTTAAATGAAGATGATGTTAGCAAAGAGAATGAGGGGAAATATGATATGGTTATCTCAACGGAAGTGATAGAACACCTTGCGAATTGGAAAAAAGCCTTGAAAACTATAGCGAAAATGGTGAAAAAGGGTGGATACGTAATTGTTACCACCCAAGCCGGCAAGCGCCATCGCCACCATAAGCAAATTGGCCATTTGAAGCATTTCAAGAAGAGTGAAATTACAGGGGAATTGGAAAAGCACGGCATCAAAATTTATGAATCCCGCTACGCTGGCTGGCCTTTTATGAACCTGAAAAATATTCTGGTTAACATCGCCTACAAAGACATTGAAGAGAGCCTTTCGGAGATTAAAAAGCAAAGCGCTTTGGAAAAAATGGTTTATAGAACTTTCAAAATTTTATACGATATATCTTCTAAAAAAAGAGGACCGCAAATTTTTATATTAGGGAAAAAAATATAATTTATTCTTATGTCCAAAAAGAAAATTCTTATTACCGGAGGAACCGGTGGAATAGGCTGTAACTTAACCAAAGCTCTCTTAGACGAAGGCCACAAGGTAATTGTATGGGCGAGAGATTTGAAAAAATTTGAAGATTTTTCCTGTGATATTTCCCAAAACAGCAAAAATATCAGCTTCAAAAATGTTGATGTTAGCAATAAAAGCGAAGTGAAAGCCGCGGCCAAAGAGGTGGGAGATATCAATGTCCTGATAAACGCGGCGGCGGTGTTGTGGCCGGTGAAACCCTTTGCGGAAACCGGCATCGAAGAGTTGAAAAAAGCCGTTGACATATCAATGTGGGGAGCAATATACTGTTGTTATCACTTACTCCCGGCTTTAAAGGCAAACAAGGGCAAGATTATAAATTTTGGCGGTGGCGGCGCCGCCAACGGCCGAAAAGATCACATGGCTTACAGTTTGAGCAAAACCGCCCTGGTGAGATTTACCGAAAACCTGGCTATGGAAAATCCGGAGATTGAGGCCAATATTATCGCTCCCGGAGCGCACAAAACTGCTATGTGGAAGGATGAAACCGAACCAGAACCAAAAAAATGGGGCGACATGGGAACTCTAATTGAATTCTTTAAGTTTCTGGTAGGGGAAAAATCAAATGGGATAACCGGGAAATTCATTAATTATAAAGACGATTGGCGCGACCCGCAGTTTATTGAAAGAGTGAAACAGGATCCGGAGTTTCTGACCTTAAGGCGGATAGACGATTTCCAATTCACCAAATGTAACTGATTCTAAGATGCTGCTTCAGCTAACCAAATATTCAATTATTGGAAGCTTATGCGCGGTTGCCGATCTAGCCGTGCTTTATTTGTTGGTTGAGTATCTGCATGTATGGTATTTATTTTCAGCAGCTATATCTTTTTCAGTTGTAAGCCTCTTTGGTTATTGGGGGCAGAAAAAATTTACTTTTAAAGATGGCTCCCGAAACCATGCCAAGCAGCTGCCGGTATTTTTCCTGGTCGCGGGCACAGGGCTGTTGATTAACTCCGTTTGCATGTTTCTCTTTGTAAGCGTTTTAGGTGTCTGGTATATTTTTGCCAATGTCGTAACTAAATTTTTGGTGCTGGTCTGGAATTTTTTTGCCAACAGGCACATAACTTTTAAACCGGCCATTTCCAATGAAGGATAAATATGTAAAGCTGAAAAAGTTTTTCGTTAAACACGAGAACATCGCGGCAGCTTTGTTTTTTATTGTAGCTATTTCAATATTCTTCTTTCCGGTAGTATTTCTAGGAAAAACCCTTACAACCTCCATAGCGGGAGGAGGGGTAATGCCCGGGGGAGCTTATGGGTATAATGGAGTTCAGCCGCCTATGTATGCGGTGAGAGATCCCGGCGCTTATAACTGGGTTGACGAACCTTTGAGCGAGTATATTGGCAATGTGATAAAAAAAGACTTTCGAGTCCCGTTATGGAATCCTAATATGGGATTTGGTTATCCCCTACTTGATGGATTGCAAGTGGGAATATTTTTTCCTCTGAATTATATTGTCTTTCTATTTTCCTCTGAACTGGCTTGGGATATCTATATTCTGCTTAAATTTTTCCTGGCGGGGTTTCTGACTTATTTGTTTGCCAGGAGGATTGGCTTGGATAAAAAATCCGGATTCTTAGCCGGCATAGCTTTTATGTTCAACGGCTATTTTATCAATTATCTCAATATGGCCCATTTTAGTATAGAAGCTCTGGTCCCTCTTTTGTTGCTTGCTTACGAATTCTTTTTATCTAAACCAAATATTCGAAGGCTTCTTCTCTGTGTTGTAAGCGTAGCCTTGTTAATTTTACCGGGTATGCCAGAGGCATCATTTTTCGCGATTTTGCTCGGATCGTTATGGTTTATTTTTTCCTACTTTTATCTTCACAGAGGCGAGTTAAAACTATCCGCTATGATCGCGGTATTTATCACGGTAAATGTTGCGGCTCTTCTTTTGACCGCAATCCAGCTTGTGCCCTTCATAGAAATGTTAAACAACACTTTTAATGCCCACTCTGGTTCTAGCGTGGGTTTAAGTTCAATCCCGTTTAAAACAATTCTATCCATGTTTTATCCTTTTATCTTTAATCCACTTTATAATTGGCTTGGCCAGTTTCACTATGTGGGTCTGTCAGTTCTCTTCCTTTCATTAATTGCTGTTTTAAGCTTGAAGTCTTATCCTAAGAAGGAGAGGGGAATTATCTTATTCTTTGCAATTTTTGTTATTTTGGGCTTTATGAAAGTTTACGGGAGTCCGCTGATAAACTGGATCGGTTCGTTGCCGGTTCTCAACACTCTTATTTTTGAAAAGTATGGCGCTCCAGTCATAATATTTTCCTTGGATATTGTTGCCGCCTTCGGTTTTTCTCTATTAGCCAGTAAAACAGTCAAACTAATTAATACAAAATCTATAAGCATTCTGGCCCTTTTTGGTGTTATAACAGCTTACGCCATGTATAAACTGATGGACATATTTACCAATAGGGATCCGAATGGCGTCAACTCATTTTTACAAGGTATTCTGGCCAATTATAGCAAGACATTTCAGCTTAGAGGATACACAAAATTCTTTGATTTTTTGATTCCCCATATCACCCCGCCAGTATTTGTCGGGTTAAATCTAATTTTGGGCTTATTTATATTCCTTGTGTTTTACATACTTATCCTCAATGTTAACGCTAAAAAGAAACTTTTTAATTCAATTCTTCTGTCATTTGTTTTTTTGGAATTTTTCGTCTATGCTCTGCCCCT
>Ga0172371_10014592_pt1 | contig 10109 bp, 15 predicted proteins | sample Lak12m_FD_114543 | JGI IMG/M metagenome (GOLD analysis project Ga0172371, IMG submission 114543) | Freshwater microbial communities from Kabuno Bay, South-Kivu, Congo - kab_022012_12m | ecosystem: Environmental > Aquatic > Freshwater > Lake | place: Democratic Republic of the Congo: South-Kivu... | reverse complement strand
TCTATTGTAAAGTTCTTTAAGTTCTTGCATAGACATTTTTCGCATAAATCTGCTGTTTAATTCAACAGTAATGGTGCCAATGCCCATGTCTTTTATAGGATCGCCTTCTTCAGTGAATTTTTCAAGTACAAATTGAGCACGCATTAATACAAATTTTCTTTTAAGAATTGTTTGAACATTTTTCTACTAAGATATTCTGTTGTTGTTGATCTATCTTTTATTTCTTTGTAGAATTTTTCACGAAAATCATACATAAAATCTTCGAATTTTCCTTTCATTTTAGGATTAAGAACATTAACACCTAAGCTAACTTCAAATTTTGGTGATTTTGACATTGAGCCAACCGCATATCCATAAGCAGCAATGTAATATTGCCAACCTTCATCCTTTTGTCTTGATTTATGGAATTCTTTTATTTCGAAATCTCGATCTACTTGAGCATCGCCAGTGTCATAACTGTTTCTTGGATCTATTCGCTTGTAGACGTTTACACAAGTTTTAACCTTTTGAGCCTGCCCTCCGAATTCTTTACTTCCATAGAACTTAATTTTTCCAAGATAATCACTCTTAATTAATTGAAGTCTTGGAACTGGGTGTTTCATATTGTAGAAATAAACCGGAGATATAAAAACGATATAATCGGCAATTTCTGCAGCTTTCTTTGCAAATCCAAGCCAAAGTTTACTACCAGTGCCGTAAGGAGGTCCTGTAATTACGAGACGGCCTCGTTTGTAAGTCATTGGATTATCGACAAGGAAGTCTTGTTTTTTAACTCGAGGAATATCCGGAGTTTTGTCAAAGTATTTAACAGGAACATTGAGTTCTTTAGAAAGTTTATCGAGATAAGGCATGAAAGCTCCATCCCCTGCGGCGGGTTCAACTATTTCAGTGATTTCTTCGAGGGGGGCATATTCGTGAACCATTCGAAAAACATGTTCAAGTAGCTCTGGAGGAGCATAATATTTGTCCATTTTATTGACTGCTTCGAAGATAAAGCGAGCTCTCATATATAAATGTTTATTTTATATATTTAGAAGAGAGGCTTATGTTTTTTACGATTTGGTGATCTCCAATTTTCGTAATCCCAGGTAAGAGCGTCGTGGCAAACAATGTTATGGTTAATAATCTCTATTGCTTTGGCTTTTTGAGTATCGTCAAGTTCTGGGAGAGCATCGAGAAGTCTTTGTTTCATCTCGTCGACATTGTCGATTTGCAACTCAATTCCATAAATTGTAGAAAGCGCTTGAAGAGGATCATGCCCTAATTTTAATTTTCTATTAAGAATTTCTATTAAAAAATTTCCGTTTCCTGCCGAGTTATCAATAAAAGTTTTTGCGGGATCATCCCATACTTCTTTCGGCAATTTATCTAACATTTCGCATACAAGTTCATGCGGTGTAAAATCTTCTGCCGTCGATTTTCTTCGAAGTTTTCTTTTATGTTCGAGTTCAGTCATTTAATCCTAATAATTTATTAAATCGTTTAAGCTCCCAATTTCTTTTTCGTTTTTCATTAGCTTTTCTTTTTCTTTTTCTCGCTCCATTTATGCCATATTGTTGTATCCATAAATCATATGCAGATATACCATACATTCCATTTTTCTTTCCAGGCCGTGAGAATTTTTTTCTTTCTTCTATATTTTCAAATCTTTTTTGTTGTGCAATACTCATGTTTTTTCTTGCTACTTTTGAATGCTTTCTACCAATAGCCGCTTTTCGTATTTTTTCTATCGTTTCATTAGCCATAGGTGTCAAAGAAATTAATTCTCTTGCGTACACATAATCTCGAGCAGATTTATTATATTTGTTATTTTTTGTTTTATATGTCATATAATAAAACGCACACACCAATTGTCTATTTCCTTTATAGATGTATGTGAGTAATTTATGACAAACATAGTGTTCCTTTGCTGTTAATAAAACTTTATTTTCTTTATCGTCGTTTCCATTTAGACATCTGGGAATTATATGATGAGATTCATAATAAATTCCATTACCCTTTTTACGATTTTCTGATCTTGCTTTAGAAATTATAGCATCATAAATTCTTTGATAATTCATTTTCCTGAATATTTTTAGTTTCAGGAAGCTGATACATATAGGTTTTTTTCGTTATTCTTCGATAACGAATAATTCCATTTTTTCTCCAATTATATAATGTTTGTTTGCATATTCCAAACATTGAAATAATTTGTTCGTATGTGTACCAATGATCTTCCATATAATATATATTCAAGAATTTATACTAAATTATTCTATTTTTTATTATTTAACAAAACTTTAACACTTAATTATCTACTAATTTTTCTTTTTCAAAATTATCTAATTTAATTAATATACTGCTATAATCATATTTTTCGTGTATAGTTAATATTAATTCAATTTCAAAATAATCCTTTGACGGGCCAATTTCAGGAAAAAGATCCTTTACATTTATATCATCTTCATAAGAAGCAAAATAAATAAATTTTTCTAATTTTGAAGACCAAAACATTGTCGTTCTTAAATTTCTATAAGTCCACACACCGTGATATGCTACTCTTTCATGAAAATCTTTTAATTTTTCTTGCATAATTTATTTTTAAGTTATTTTATAATATATGTATTAATAATATGTGAAAATTTCTTTTAACTTAGTGCTTTATTTGACTTGTGATTCGATGTAATCAATTTCTTCTTGAGTAAGATTGAAATATTCATAAAGTTTTTGATCTGTCCAAGAGCGAGAAAGATCAATAAATGGAAGATTCATTATAATAGAACCGTTTATCCATCCTGTGTATTTATATGCTTTATCTATAATAAATTTAAATATTTTTGAATTAAAAACTTGATCAGCACTTTTTCCTTTTTCTTTATTATTTAAAATATAAACCATATTCATACACGTTTGCGAGAGATCTCCTATATCATCTACGAATGCATTATACTTTCCGCTTAGTGATATTAAAACTTTTCTTTTTGAGTGCTCATTACTTTTATTATTAAAATATTTATAACCTTTTTTCGCTGCAGTGTGATAAGCTTTTATATTATATGTTGGCTCATTTTCGTTATATTCATCAAAATATTGAACATTTCTCATTTGCAAACCAGTTTGTCCCAGGAAATTAAATTTCTTATTAGTAAAAAATTTATTTGATATATTAAACACTATTTTATTAAAAATAATTGGAAAATAATCATAATTTTTAATATCAACTTTGAAAATTTCTTCATTATTTTTGAATGAAGTTATAATATTATTGTTATTTTTACGTAATATAAAATAAGAAAATGTGCTTCCTACATTAAAATATTTTTTACAATCTAAATCTATTAATAAAATTTCATTTTTTTGAAAAATGTCTTTTATTATAGATTTATTTGCAAAATCTTTTGATGGGCTCATCCAAGATGAGGGAATGATTAAACTTAAATAACCTTTATTTTTGAGTAATTCTTCATATGATAAAAATAAAAATCTAGACCACAAATTTTCTCTATTATTTCTTCTTTGTTTTAATTTATCTTCTGAAGACCACTGATACGGGGGATTCCCACAAACTACATCGAACTTTGGCATTTCTTTCTTTATTTTATTTATTTCCAATATTTTAACTCTATCTTTTTCTCTCGTGCTTCCATATACTATTTTACTTACAAGCCACTTATTTCTCTCGACATTGACATAAGCACTTACCATATTATTTATAATATGATTGTATGTAAAAGTTTCATCTCCAATCTTTAAATTCTTCATTAATCGTATAATCACTTCAAGGATGAAAATTCCACTTTTCGTGCAAGGATCACACCAAGTGAGATCTGGATTTTTCCAGATCTCCTTGGGTAATTTGTCCAACATCTCTTCGACGAGTTCTAAAGGAGTGTACACTTCAGAGCTTGAAGGAGAGTTCAGAAATTTCAAATCTTTTTTTTGTCTTTCTATTTTTTCTAATATACTTATACATTTTTGGCTGTTTCTATCTCTTAAATGATAACTTTCTATAGCTTTGTTTATCTTGTACTTATTGATTAATCCGTTCTCGACTAAGTACTTAAAGTCTTCTACGTTAACTCCGCAAATATCTTGAAACATTTCTTTTTCTTCAGTTTCATAAATATCTTCAACTCGTTCTTCATTTTTCTCTGAGACAAATAAAAAGTTCGGGATCACACTCGTTATTGTTCGAGCTCTGTTTATCATTTCGTTAAACAACTTTCTTTCTACAGGCCCCTTTTCTCCTCGATTAATTTGTATGCTAAATGTTTTCCCCTTTCCATGTTCATCTTTAGCCACATCCAGAGCTTCAAGCTTTCCTCTAGATGTCTCTCCTACCTGAGATAATATAGCTACCATTCTTTCATCTATAGTGGCACTCTTGTTAAAAAGCCAATCTCTATCAAACTTCACAATCGTGTTCATAGCATCAGCACCAACTTCAACTATCGAATTCAAAAGTTCTTCGACACTTGATTTGATTAACTGATTGCCGTCATAAGCCATCACTCTCATTGTATCAAGCAATCTTCTTATGACTGAGATATTCGATGTTGTACTGCTTCCGTTTTCTTCAGCAAAGTTGTACATCATATTCAAAGCTCTATTCGGATTAAAATCGAACACATACGCTTCAGTTTTCTTATCGGCTTTATTCGGGCTTTTTCCTCTAAATGCAGCTTGCCAATATGTTTGAACGCTTTCAAGTTCATTCAAAAAAAATACAGAATTCCATTTGGGAACTGTAACACCAGTATTTAGTTTTCCACAAGAAATTGTGATTGTTCCAATATATCCTTTGCCATCGGCAATTTGATTATCAACTTTAAAAATAGCATCGCGTACAAGTTCAAGCGTATCACCGCGTTCTCCGTCATTATCACCGGCGGCAACCACGATTTTATACTGCTTAAAAAATGAATGATCTTTAAGCTTCCTTGCCATTGCCTTAACAGAATTTATAGATGTCATATACCAATACATATGTTTCAGATGTTTTTTAATTTCGTCGTCATTAAAAGGCGATCTTAAAAAACGAGGTTCTGGTGTTGCAAGATTATCGAGGAAGGCTTGCACTGATGCATCATGATTAAATAAAAATTCATCGCTAGCTCCAAAAAATTTATTAAGAGTTAAACGTTCATTTTCGTCAAATGCATCAATATATCTAAGAATTTCGTCTGAAATTTTATATGTGTATAAATTAATTCGAGGAAGCCATTTATATGATTCATTTTTAGGATCTGCATTTTTAGAAAGTTGTTCATCAATATAACTCCATGAATATATTTGATCTTCATCATAATATCCTGAAGAAATAAGATTAATGGGAGTTCCTGAAAGATCAAGACGATAAGTATATTTTAAAGTTTTAAGAAATGTTTGAGCTTTATCTGAAGGAAACCCATAATGTACTTCGTCAATAATAACAAGGTCAAAATGTTCTTTTATCGCCTTTTGCCATTTTTCTTTAGGATTGCCACTCAAATTTTTTCCAAGAATATCTTGAAAAGATGAAAAAAGAACAAAATTTTCTTTGTTTTTAATATTAATAGGATTATTTTTTGAGAATTCTCGAGCATCAAGAAATTCATAGCCCTCAAATTTAACTTCGTCAAGAAGATCAGATTGCCATGAATCGCCTACAGCCGGCTTATATGTAAGAATAAGCACGCGTTTTGCAGCTAATTTTTTCATTAAACTATATGCTGCAAAAGTTTTGCCAAAACGCATAATTGCATTAAATAAAAACATAGTTCCACGTTTTTGTGTAAAATATTTATATGCGAGTTCAACTGCGGCATTCTGTTCTTTACGAAGAGTATAATTGTTTGGACGTTGTACATTTGTGGTAAGTTTGTTATAAGCAGCAATAATAGGTTTAAGATCACCAGTTTCAAACCATTCGCCGCCTACCCAATAGGGTCTTAAAATTTTATGAAGTTTTCCTTCAAGATCAATAGAACGCATGGCAACATCATCAGCGTTAAAAACGTGCATTAATTCAACTTTTTCGTCCCTATTACCTGCTGTAAATTGTTCATTAATACGAATCATTGCGGCATCTTCTATAGTTAAAGCTTTTCTATCAGCTTTTCCTACTTTAAATCTACCTAAAGTTTTTTTAACGTCAGTTGTGTATACGTATACACCATGCCATGATCTAAAAATATTATTCATATTCGTTAATTTTAATTGCTATAGTAAATATAACAAAAAATCCGACAAATAAAAATATTTGACGGATTATTTTTAACAATTTCTTAACAATTTTAACAAAACCCTAACACACGATTCCATATAACTTAAGTATCTAAGCCTCTCGGAATGTATATCTCTATACTGTGTATCTTTTTACGCAATTTTCCAAATATTTCTTGTTTTCCACGAGATAATTCTCAATGAAAAAATATCTACTTTTATTGTTAGCTTCTTCGGAAAGTCTTGTTGTCGGTTTATGCACATTCAAACATTCACGAAATTTTGCGGTATTGATAAAAATTAATTCACTTGGATTCTGGGGAAGATTGAAAACGATAAACGTAGATGTCGAATTCTCTAACGTATTTTTTCCATTGTTATCGTATAATGTAAATGATTTTGCCCATTTAACATCACAGGTAATGCTTTCATGTACATTTCCTTCACCGTCACGTAATTTTTTTGTGCCATCTTTGAAAATAATCGTGTAGTCAAATTTTTGTTTCATATCCTGATGAAGTGTAGATTGTATTACGTCTACATCATATCCTCTGGCTTCAAAAAGTTTCTTTATTTTGGCTGCAATTACAGGCTGCATTGCGATACCTGCTCGTTTGTATTTATTGCTTCCGTACATATTCATTTTCGTACATTTTTAGGAGTTACGCCAAGACCGGCACTCGCCAAATAAATATCACTCACGAACATTTGCATTCTTGGTAAGGAGAATATATTACTCATACTATTCATGTATCGAGCAGACTTCTCCGGTGACACAGATGTCTCAGGATTTGTAAGGATTCTGGTCAATTCATTCTTCAATTGTTGAAGATTGTACTTTGTAATGTTTTGAACAATGGGCTCGAGTTGAGGTCCAACGGCCATTGAAGCTTCAGGAGTTCTTGTTAAGTCTTTCATAATTTTATCATTATAGTGTAAATATAATTAAAATATTTGACAAATAAAAATTTCGAGTTATTTATTTACGAATGTAGTTATTTACAGGTATTGGCGAAGTTATTTACAGGCTTTAATTTTCTTTAGCCATTTCTTTTCGTCTGGTTCAAAAAACTGAATTGAACGTTTGCTGATGATAAATTCTATTTCTTCTTCTTTAAGTTGGAGATAATACCAGAAGGCTTTAAGAATAGTTGTTAAAGACCTGTCAAGACAATCCTTACCATATTTCTCGTTAAAAGCATCCCAATAGGTTTTCATCTTCTTCAATTATTAGTAATTATTCTTTTAACGGGGGATAGCAGTACTTTTATACTTTCTATTAAGTTTTGTGTAAGCAACGTGCCATACACACAACCGTCAGCAACAATGCCTATTCGACTTCGTTGTATGGTAATACGTGCATTGGAATTACTCCACTCCCCCGGCACACATGGCATGGATTATAACCTATTGTACTATTGGTGTTATATGGGTCTAATTGATTAACAAATATTTGCCCCATACCCTCGCACACTGGACACTTTTGATAAGGCACAGTTGCTAACACAGTATAACCGCAATTGGCAGGTTTCTGCGTTTTTGATACTTTTGTTTTCTTTTCCATCTTTATCTATATCTTTAAAGTTATTACTATTTAATCCGCCAACTGACGGTTATACTCGACCGTTAGGCGTAAAACCGAAATAAAAATTAGCCTACGCTCTCCGGAATTGGATATTGGTTGATACTCAAAGGAAACTCGCTGGGATGGCAAGGTCTTCTGTCGATCCTCAGAAACATTCCGACAATAGTTGGATGAGCAAATACCCATGTGCTTGTTGTTATCTCATTACACCACCCGCATTTATAAGTATGCTTGTCGGACTTCCCAAAATCTATCCATCTCGCTTCGTGGATACTTGACTTGCCACAATGAGTGCAAGTGGTTAAATACCTTTCTACCATATAATCTTCCATCTCTATTAATTTTTATTTCGTGATTAAATCCTAATAAGTTCTACGCCTAACTACGTGTATATGTAAGCCGTAAGAACCGGACTCCACATACACCTGTCCGTTAGCAGTAATACTACATTCCATCTCCGAATGAAGTTACTACATTAAAATCTTTTTCTTTTCTTTTTTCTTCCACCCTTTTTAAAGAAATATTAAAATACTCCACATTATTCTCAATTCCAATAAAGTTTCTGTTCGTATTTATACAAGCAATTCCAGTGGTGCAACTACCAAAAGTATTGTCTAAAATAGTATCATTCTCATTTGAATAAGTTTTTACCAAAAGTTCTATCAATAATAGTGGTTTTTGTGTTGGATGTAATTTTTCAACTCCTTTTTTACTATCTCTATTAAATTTCTGAACTGATATTGGATAAACTAAATATGGGTCATAATCTTCCGAATGTTTATAAACCCCCGTTATCACATTTGTTTCATCAATGTTCAAATCACCTTTCATTGGTTTTGGATTTGTTACATTTTCACGTTTACTCATTTGTGGGTTATATGTTGGTGTTTTTTTATAAAAAATTGATATATTTTCGTGAACCTTACCAAATTGTTTTTTTATTGTAAATGGGTTAGTTGGTTTTTCTTTCTGCCAAATAATATCATATTTATATTGTTTAAGGTTACTAATTCTAAGCATTGAACTAAATGGTTCATTACCAAACAAAGCAATTGCACCATTATCTTTAACTATTCGCTTATACTGTCCCCAAAGTTCATCAAAGGGAATTACAACATCCCAACCACAAGCACTTGTTCCGTAAGGTAAATCACAACAAATAAAGTCAATACTTTTATCAGGTATCAATTTCATTTGTTCTATTGTATCTCCGTATCTTAAATCTATTGTCATAATTTTATTTTAATATTTCCCACCACACAAAAAAGAAAAGAAAAAGGTTCAATTCTCCGATTGAGCATTTGTGGTTTAAATCCGTACTACTGCTAATAGCGTATAAAAAACATTAAAACGATTTTTTATACGCAAATCGTTAGCAACAAGCTGGCAAATCAATATACTGCCATTTAAGCCCGTTTTGTTGAGATTTGAATGTTGCTAAATCGTGTTTATCGTATCTCCAAGGCTTCATTATCTCCTCATTTTCATAATATGCAATCTCAACAAAACTACCGTTAGTAATTATAAATAACCTATCTGATTCTGGCTTAATTTCATCAAATGCCAGCCAGTTGCTAACACCTAATAAACCCAATAAAAGGGTTTGTGCTTTTTGTTCGTCTATCGCTCTGTTTCGGAGGTCATCAGCTATTTTTAAAATTTGTTCTTTCATGTTTTTTACTGTGTTTATTTGTAGCCTTGGCGTTCAATTTGCTCTGACCCATGACAAACTCCGCATCCAACAAATTGACCAAATTCCCAGTGAAAAATCTTTTTTTTACCTCTACAATAAGGGCAAACCGCAACGCTAACATCGTGTATATTGCATTGCTTCTTCCGTGTTCCAAATAACCATTTCCAAATTTTTTCCATGTTTGTTTCAATTTTAAATTCGTACTAATTTTACGCAACGACAACATACACGTAGCCGTTGTAACCAATGCAAGAACGTTCCGAATAAACGTTCCTGCATTGAATTATTTTTTTAGGATTTCCGCCATTTACGAAATTGCCAATATGACATTTTTTTAAGGTCATTAATCCCAGATTTTTCAATCTTAGCTTCTAACTCTTTGTTTTTAGCTTCCAACTCTTTGTTTTTAGCTTCCAACTCTTTGTTTCGGTTTTCAAAATCCAAAACGGCTTCATTTTCGGTGTAGTATTTTCGAGTATATCCATTAGTCAAAAAACCACCCCATCTTTCTTCAATTACCGCAAATTTTGATTCTTTCCAACTTTTTTCAATTTCTTTTTTAAAATCTCTTAGCTCGTTGTATTTTTCAACTGCTAATAATACTGTGTCTTTTTCCATTTTCGTTGTTTTTAAGTTAGTGTTGTTCTT